>Ga0316204_10002809_pt1 | contig 37687 bp, 28 predicted proteins | sample 6monrhotite_MG_2_FD_205661 | JGI IMG/M metagenome (GOLD analysis project Ga0316204, IMG submission 205661) | Microbial mat bacterial communities from mineral coupon in-situ incubated in ocean water Damariscotta River, Maine, United States -... | ecosystem: Environmental > Aquatic > Marine >... | reverse complement strand
ATCCATACTATGAGTCAGCTTTTAAAAGCATATACACTTTTTGAAAAAGATGTGGAATACGTGGTCATTGAAAATAAAGTGATGATCGTGGATGAACAAACAGGACGTATCATGGACGGCCGGCGTTATTCCGATGGGCTTCATCAGGCCATTGAGGCAAAAGAGAATGTGAAGATAGAGGCCATGACGCAAACTTTTGCGACGGTTACCCTTCAGAACTATTTCAGGATGTATAATAAGCTTGCTGGGATGACTGGGACGGCTGTTACCGAGGCGGGTGAATTTTGGGAAATCTATAAATTAGATGTAGTCGAGATCCCAACCAACAGACCTATAGCCAGAGATGATCGGAACGATCTGATTTATAAGACCAAACGCGAAAAATACAACGCAATAATAGAAGAGGTTACACAACTCTCTAGCCAGGGAAGACCAGTATTAATAGGTACAACCTCCGTAGAAATATCGGAATTACTTTCGCGCATGTTGGGTATCCGAAAAATTAATCATAATGTACTTAATGCCAAATTGCATAAAAAAGAGGCAGATATTGTCGAAGAAGCAGGTCATGCAGGTATTGTAACCATTGCAACCAATATGGCCGGTCGTGGTACGGATATTAAACTTTCTGATGAAGTGAAAAAAGCAGGTGGTTTGGCCATCGTTGGTACAGAAAGACACGATTCCAGAAGGGTAGACAGACAGTTACGCGGGCGTTCTGGTCGTCAGGGAGATCCAGGTAGCTCACAGTTTTATGTGTCGCTAGAAGATAATTTAATGCGATTATTTGGCTCTGACCGGGTTGCCAAGATGATGGACCGTATGGGATTGGAAGAAGGAGAAGTTATACAACACTCCATGATGACCAAATCTATAGAACGGGCACAGAAAAAAGTAGAAGAAAATAACTTCGGGATTCGTAAACGTCTATTAGAGTATGATGACGTTATGAATGCACAGCGCGAAGTTGTCTACAAAAGAAGAAGGCATGCATTGCGAGGTGAACGTCTTAAAGTAGATATTGCCAATATGATCTACGACACCTGTGAAGTTATTACAGAGACCAATAAAGAAGCCAATGACTTCAAGAATTTTGAATTCGAATTAATAAAATACTTCTCTATTACATCCCCTGTTTCCGAAGAAGAATTCAGCAAACAACCATTCCTGGAAATAAGTCCTAAAATCTATGCCTCGGCCTATGCTCATTATCAGGAAAAAATGGAGCGAAGTGCCACTACAGCCTTCCCGGTTATCAAAAAAGTATTTGAGGACAATTCAAATAAATTTGAACGGATTGTAGTTCCTTTTACAGATGGAATAAAGAGTCTGAATGTAGTAACAGACTTGAAAGAGGCCTATGAAAGTAACGGAAAACAGTTAATTACCGATTTTGAAAAGAATATTTCACTGGCCATCATAGACGAAGCATGGAAAACCCATCTTCGTAAGATGGATGAATTAAAGCAATCTGTACAATTAGCCGTTCACGAACAGAAAGATCCTTTATTGATCTATAAGTTTGAAGCCTTTGAACTTTTTAAGGGGATGATAGATAAAGTGAACAAAGATGTAGTTTCTTTCCTCTTTAAAGGGGAACTCCCATCGGGAAGCACGAACGAAATTCAGGAGGCAAGAAGTGTACGCAGGTCAAAAGAAAAATTGCAAACTACGAAGGAAGAGATTCCCAATAGTGATGAACTGGCGGCAAAAAATAGAGCGGTAGGTCAAAATCAGGGAGGCCGACCTCAGATCACAGAAACAATTACCAGAGAGAAACCTAAAATTGGTAGAAACGACCGGGTTACCATTAAAAATGTGATGTCTGGCGAAAGCAAAACCGTTAAGTACAAACAAGCCGAACCGCTTATTGACAAAGGGGAATGGGTACTGGTAGATTAATATACTAAAGAAGTAAAATAGACGAAAAAAAGGATGGTTAAATTAACCGTCCTTTTTTCTTTTCTAGCCACTCCTATTTCAATATATGTGTTCATACCCTCCATTTATATGTAAATTGAACAACTTTTGGCCGTTTTGCTATTGATTATCTACCAAAACATAAGTAGCTTTACATTATTGGTTTATTAAAGTGTTATTTGCTCTATCCAATAAACAAGAACAAATATTGATTTAAAATGACAGAGAACTATACTAATGAAGAGCAGTTGAAAGACAAAGAAAAGCTGCTTCTGAATATCACCAGGTACGCTTCTATATTTAGTGTCGTTTTTTTCTTGGTTTGTATTTTTCTATTGAATGTTCGGAACATCATTCCCTATATCTTCCTTGGCTATGCGTTGATTAATATTTTAAACAACTATTTGCATACGCATCACAAAATCCTGGCAAGCACCTATGCCGTTGCTCTTATTTTAGGTCTTGCAACTTCTTTAAGTATAACACTTTTAAGTGGTGGAATTAATAGCCCATTTATTTTTACGCTTGGGCTTCTTCTATTTACAGGTTACATGGTTACTAAGAACTATAGAAAAGTTTACGCAGTAATTACATTTCTATTAATTATTGCAATTTATGGACTATCCTATTTAGAGATTTTTAAAGCACCTAATCTTATACCAGATGATTCCAGGGAGCTTTTTGCCTTAAGCAGTATTCTGTTTACGGTCCTGTTGGCGGGTGGTACTATTATTAAAAGCCTTGTTACCTTGCAAGACGATCTTTATGCTGCCAAATATAAGTTGGAAGTTCGAAATTTAGAAAAAGATACTTTTTTAAAGGAGGTGCACCATCGGGTTAAAAATAATTTACAAACTGTTTCCAGTTTATTGAGTTTACAGTCGAGAAGTACTGATGACGACCGCACCAAAGGTATTTTAAAAAGCAGCCAAAACAGGGTGATTTCTATGGCCATGGTGCATGAAATGCTCTATATGCGAGAAGATCTCTCCAAAATTCCGTATAGATCCTATGTTCAGGAATTAAGTGAATATCTCATAAAATCCTTAAAAGGCGCCGATAATAAAGTAACGCTGAACATAGATATTGCTGATATTGAACTTGGGATAGATACCGCCATTCCCTTAGGGCTTTTAATCAACGAAGCAATCACCAACTCTTTAAAATATGGGATCAAAGACGATCTTGAAGGTGAAATAGATATCTCTATTAAAAAAGAAGATGCCTCTAATTACGTATTGAATATTGGAGATAATGGCGAAGGGTATACCGAAGATACTGCGATGAAAAAGAGCCACTCTTTGGGATTAAAACTTATTCATAACCTAGCCAGACAATTAAAAGGTACCATCACCAGAGACGCTTCCAAAAAAGGAACTAATTACATTGTAACGTTTCGGGAAATAGAACATCAAACTTTTCCGACTATGGCATAGGTCTGGTTTAAAATATGCTAATAGGTAGAGGTTCCTTCTTTTTAACTATATTTATTATCCACATAATTTAAACCCTAACTAATGCATAAAGTACTCAGTATTGTCCTCTTCTTCTGTTTTGGACAACTAATAGCTCAGGATTATTTTTATAAAAAATTCCACCCTTTTAATCCGAATGTACCTTCTCCAGAAGAATTCCTGGAGTATGGTATAGGAGAACATCACACCCGGCATGATCTCATTGTAGCGTATCTGGAAAAACTGGCTGAAACCTCAGACAGAGCAAGTATAGCCAGATATGGAAAAACACACGAGGGAAGATCTCTTGTAATACTAACTATTTCGGCTCCCGAGAATCTTGCAAATCTTGAAACCCTCAAAGAAAAACATTTGGCATTTACAGATCCTCAAAAAAGTGTGAATAACTATGACGAGGTACCTGTATTTATAAATTTGGCATATAACGTGCATGGAAATGAACCATCGAGTTCTGAAGCTGCCCTTTTATCAGCATATACATTTGCTGCTTCCAATAATCCGGAAATCCTATCGTATCTAAGCAAAGCCGTAATTTTTATAGATCCTGCTATCAATCCAGACGGGAGAGATAGGCACACGCAATGGGCTAATTCCTATCAGGGAACTCCATTGGTGGCAGACCCACAAGATGCTGAACACGATGAGTACTGGCCTGGTGGCCGTACCAATCACTACTGGTTCGATCTAAACCGAGATTGGCTACTGGCGATTAATCCTGAAAGCAGAGGGAAACTAAATTGGTATCACAACTGGTATCCAAATGTGGTAACCGATTTTCATGAAATGGGTAGCCAAAGCAGCTATTTCTTTGAACCTATGAAAACCAACGGATCTTTAAACCCTATAATGCCGAAAGAAAATTATGTGGATTTAAATAATTTGTTTGGATCCTACTATGCCAAAGCATTAGACAGTATTGGCTCCTTATATTTTACTAAAGAAGTTTTTGACGGTACCTATCCGGGGTACGGCTCTTCATATCCGGATTTACAGGGTGGGCTGGGTCTGTTGTTTGAGCAGGCGAGTTCCAGGGGACATAAGCAAACCACTGCTTTCGGAGAAATTACCTTTCCTTTTACTATTAGAAACCAATATACCTCGAGCATTACCACGGTAAAAGCAGCAGTTGAAAACAAGGCGTATCTAAGAAAATACCAGCAAGATTTCTTTAAAAGCGCCCTTACCAATGCCGGAAGAGACAAAGTAAAAGCATATCGTTTTGGAGATGATTTTGATCAAAACAGGGTAAAAGCTTTTATAGATAAATTATTACTCCATAAGATTAAGGTGTATAAAGATGGGAAGAATAAATATGTAGTGCCTACAAAGCAACCGCAATACAGAATGGTACAAACCATGTTTGAGACTTATGATACCTATCGAGACAGTGTATATTATGATGCATCTGCCTGGTCTGTGGCCAATTTTTACAATGTAAAATACCAAGCTTCAACTTCGTTCTCTACGGGGGAACCAGTTCTTTCAACGGAAAGTGTTGCGTCGGTTTCTGCTGTTCAAAAGTCGAGCTATGCATATCTTATCGATTGGGATGATTACAACGCCCCTGCAGTATTGAACTATTTACAGGAAAACGGACTGGTTCTGTCTACCTCCTTTAAAAAGTTTACGGCAAAAACAAATGGCACCAGTAAGACATTCAATTATGGTACTCTTCTACTGCCTTTATCGCTTCAGAAGAAAAGTGCTGATGAGGTGTATTCGATCCTCCAAAAAGCACAAAAAAAATTCGAGGTTCCTATGTACGCAGTAGCTTCGGGGTATAACCTTAGTGGTATCGATTTGGGCAGCAGATTTATTCAGCCGGTAAAAAAACCAAAAGCGGCAATGTTCATTGGAGAAGGGGTTCGCTCCTATGAGGCAGGTGAAATCTGGCACTTGTTAGACACCAGAATGCATATGCCTATTACCAAGATTCCGTTGCGGAATATAAGCAGAGCAGATCTCGACAAATACAATACGTTGGTGATGGTTTCTGGTAATTATTCATTCAATGAAAAAGACCAGGGTAGATTACAGGAATGGGTTAAAAAAGGTCATACACTAATTACTATTGGTACTGCCTCAAAATGGGCGATCGATAAGAAATTTGTGAAAGAGACATTAACCAAATCCAAAAAAGATTCTACGAAGGCAGCCGTAAGAAAGCCATATGTGGATGCCAATGAAAACAGGGGTAAGGATGGTGTTGGAGGTATTATTGTAAAGGCAGATCTAGATGTGACACATCCCATTGGATTTGGATATCACAATAGTAGTATTCCCGTCTACAAGAACAATACAGTATGGTTGGCGCCAAGTAAAAGCGACTATGGTACTGTCGCAAAATATGCAGCAGATCCTCATATAGATGGATTTATTACCGACAAGAACAGGGACGAATTTTTAAAGCCTTCGGCCTCTATTATTGTAAGCAAGGTTGGGAGTGGACGCGTAGTTATGTTTGCTGACAACCCAAATTTCAGAGGTTCCTGGTATGGTACTAACCGATTATTTTTAAACGCTTTGTTTCTTGGAGACAAGATTAATGTTCCTAACTAACCAATACATATAGAGTATGAAACCATTTTTCATTTTTGTTATAGCCCTATGCACCGGAGTCTCTCTTCTAGCTCAGAATAAAATGAGTGAAGGTCCGTTTCCTCAACTGATTATACGTGGAGTAACCCTAATCAATGGTAATGGAGCACCTCCAACAGGTCCAGTAGATATTGTGGTGGAAAATAATATCATTAAAAAGATTGCTACCGTAGGCTATCCTGGGGTGGCTATAGATGACTCAAGAAGGCCAAAGCTAATGCCGGGGGGTAAAGAGCTGAATTGTGAAGGTATGTACCTCCTACCGGGCTTTATAGACATGCATGGTCATATTGGAGGAAGAGCACAAGGAGCAGATCCGGACTATGTATTTAAGTTATGGATGGCTCATGGGGTCACAACAGTTAGGGAGCCAAGTGGCAGAGGGTTAGACGTTACCTTAGAGCTAAAAAATAAGAGTGCTAAAAATGAAATAATAGCACCCAGGATCTTTGCGTATACAGGTTTTGGACAAGGAAGTAAAGAACCTATTAGTACTCCCGAAATGGCCAGAAGTTGGGTGCGAAGCAATGCTCAAAAAGGAGCCGACGGTATTAAGTTTTTTGGGGCAGCTCCTGAGATCATGACGGCGGCGCTCGATGAAAATAGAAAACTAGGATTGCGTTCTGCATGTCATCATGCTCAGATGGATGTAGCTCGATGGAATGTTTTACAATCCGCTCGTGCCGGACTAACTTCAATGGAACACTGGTATGGCCTGCCAGAGGCCTTGTTTGAAGATAGAACGGTACAAGATTACCCATTGGACTATAACTACAACAATGAACAACACCGTTTCGAAGAAGCCGGCAAACTATGGCAGCAGGCGGCGGCTCCATATTCGGACCATTGGAACAAGGTAATGAATGAATTAATTGCACTCGATTTCACAATGGATCCCACCTTCAATATTTACGAAGCCAGCAGGGATCTGCAAAGAGCCCGAAGGGCAGAATGGCATGAAGACTACACCTTGCCATCCTTATGGAAATTTTATCAACCCAGTAAAATATCCCACGGGTCGTATTGGCATTATTGGGGTACAGAGCAAGAAGTAGTTTGGAAAAAAAACTATACACTTTGGATGACGTTCATTAACGAGTATAAGAACCGAGGTGGAAGGGTAACCACAGGGTCCGATTCTGGATTCATCTTCCAGTTGTATGGCTTTGCCTATATCCGGGAATTAGAATTATTAAGAGAAGCAGGTTTTCATCCGCTAGAGATCATCCGAAGTGCTACCTTAAATGGCGCCGAAGCCTTAGGCATGAGCGATAAAATTGGCACAGTATCTATAGGTAAACTGGCAGATTTTGTTGTTGTGGAAGAAAATCCATTACAAAATCTAAAAGTACTCTACGGCACAGGTGCCATAAAACTCACGGAAGAAAATAAAGTGGTCCGTGTAGGCGGCGTTAAGTATACCATAAAAGATGGTATTATCTACGACGCGAAAGAACTTTTACGGGACGTAAAACGCCTCGTTGATGAGAAAAAATTAGAAGAAAACTACAAAATACTGCAACCGGGAATAAAAGAATAAGTAGTATCATACGATTTGGTGTTAAGCCACTTGGGCGCGATTTTTTCTAGTTGAGAAGGACAATTCTTTTTTTATGCGGGAATTTTTGAATCTATAAAGTCGGGCTACGGTCGTTGCCGAACTCTTTTTAATCTCTTTACTATGGAGAGAATCAGAAGGGCTATGACCCAGAACAAAATCCATTTTAAGATTTTCAACTTTAACATGTTCAATCTGATTTTGAGCTATTACCGATGTACCTAAAAAAAGTAGTACTAAGATGGTTAAAAGTGTTTTCAAGACTAGGGGTTTTGTTCTATTAAAGGAACTACATATAAAGGCATATAATTCCTACAAACCGCTGAGAGCACCATATTTTTCGGTAATCGAACAAAAGAAAGACCAAGTGTAGTTTTTACTCGACCAAGGGAAACAGGGCAGCTAACAACACCCCGATTTTATTTGTATTTAATCGGCTAAAAGAAGGTTTCATCTTCGTGAATTTCTCGAATTATGAAGCTAGAGGTTGGATATTACTTACAATGTAATAGACAAGAAAGGAGTATCTTAGAGGTAAGAACAATCCAACAAAATTATAAATGAAACTAATCTTTACAGCATGTTGCATATTGATAATGACCACCTGTTTTCCACAAAAAGACACAACCATGACCCTTCCTTATAAAGCAATTCCGGACGCCCCTATTTTGTATACACCGGGAACTGTAGTAGCAAGAATGATAGATGGGCTGGGATTTCGATATTATTGGGCAACGGAAGAACTTAATGAAGAAGATCTAACATATCAACCCAGCAAGGACACCAGGACTATTGGTGCAATTGTAGATCATCTCTATGGACTATCTCAGGTAATCTATAACGCTGCTGCCAAAGAGGTGAACAACAGAGGAATAGCTTCTGATGAGATCCTTACATTTAAAGAAAAAAGAAAACGCACATTGGTAAATTTTAAAAAGGCCAGTGCTATATTAAGTGAAACAACCAATTTACAAGAACACCCAACTATCTTTTCTTCCCAAAATGAAACAACTACGTTTCCTTTTTGGAACCAGATTAACGGGCCCATAGAGGATGCCGTTTGGCATGCAGGGCAAGTGGTTATTTTAAGACGGGCAGCGGGCAACCCAATACCCAATGGAGTGAATGTCTTCTTGGGTACACGCATTGAAAAAAAGTAAAAATGGGATAACGTCATTAGTGTGGCTCCTTTTCCAGTATTTCTTAATTTAACAGACTGTATAACAATTCATTATGATTTTTTTAAAATCCAGGTCATGAAAATGAGTTATTTCTATTTGTCGTAACTATTCTGTTGTTAATTAGGATTAATTAACACACTTCTTGCGACTTAATTCTTAATTTAGAGGAAGATTGTATTTCTAAGAAGGTATAATCTGGAATTTGTAAAATAAGAAAGCTATGATTCCAAATAGGATTAAAATCGGCCCCAGAATTCTGGCCCTATGTGTTCTTTTTTTCATGGTAACCGGAATTTCGGAAACCATTAAGGCTTCAAGCCTCTTCCAGGAGCAAAATAACCAGGAACAAACATCCTTCTCACAATACAAGGGAGAAGTCAGAGATAGTGAGACCAAAAAGCCCCTAATATTTGCAACATTAACAGTTGAGGGAACCAATATAAGTACCGTTACAAATACCGAAGGGAGCTTTGTACTAAAAATTCCAAAAGATACCCCTAATAAGAATCTACTTGTTTCCTTTTTAGGGTATAAATTTAAATCGGTATCATTAACTGCGTTAAAGGAAAATAACACAATAATACTCATGGATGTTTCGGTTACAGAGCTCCCTGAAGTGAATATCAGTGTTCCTAAGGATGCCCGAACACTGGTAAAGGAAACGATGAGAAAAAAAGGACAAAATTACTTCTCGGATCCTACGGTAATGACCGCCTTTTACCGTGAAACAATTAAGAAACGACGAAAAAATGTTTCTTTATCAGAAGCGGTAGTAACAATTTTTAAAACCCCTTATACCTCGTCAAGAAGAGATGCAGTGCAACTTTATAAGGCACGTAAGAGCACAGATTATAGTAAATTAGACACCCTGGTGTTGAAACTACAGGGAGGCCCCTTTAATGCCCTATACGTAGATGTTATAAAGTATCCCGAGTATATTTTCACGGAGGAAGCCATGAACGATTATAACTTTAGTATCGACAGATCTACTCGGATTAATGATCGACTCATCTTTGTGGTAAATTTCAGTCAAAGAGATGAAATTAGAGATCCGCTATATGAAGGAAAGTTATTTATTGATGTAGAAAAGAAAGTACTTACCAGTGCCATATATTCACTCAATATTACAGATCGTACATTGGCAAGTCGCTTATTTGTTAGGAAAAAGCCAAAGAATGCAAATGTATATCCCACACAAGTAGCCTATAGGGTAGATTATCGCGAAAAGAACGGGAAATGGTATTATGGTTATAGTAACGCCTTATTAGAATTTAAAATAGACTGGGACAAAAAGCTTTTTAATTCTGTCTATAGTATGACCTGCGAAATGGCAGTAACCGATTGGGAGAAAAATATAACCACTAAAGAACCAAAGTTTAAAGATCGATTAAAATCGACCGTCATTCTCGTAGATGAGGCAATCGGTTTTTCAGATCCCGACTTTTGGGGTCAGTATAATATTATTGAACCAGAAAAATCGATTGAATCTGCCATAAAAAAAATTCAGCGACAACTTAAAAAAGCACAATAGGAGCGTAGAATTATACCCGAATAATCTAAAAAAAAGACGGTTGTACAACCGTCTTTTTTTTTATCATGGAAAGTTGTGTATCCTCGATGCTTTTTAAGTTTAGGTTATAAACAATTGTTAATAACCTAAGTTCATAAGGTGTTGATTTTTAAGGGCTTATTTATTTTGGAAATTAAAATTATAGCTATATATTTAGTTCATGGTTTAAGGGGAAAACCTTTCGGGGTAACATTCAATAAGCCATGATAGAGTTGACGTTCTTTATGTTGATGTTTAGTGAACACTATAAATTGATAACTTGTTATCAAGGAATAGAAAAACGAGTACAGAGGAAGAAAAGCTTCGGTTGATCATACACTGTGCGGGTACAGTTTAAGTTAAGTATGGAACCTTCGGGTTTATAGTTAAATTAAATGTATTAAGACACCAAGAAGAAACATGGTTTGAGTCTCGATTGAATTATTGAGGACAGTAAGTGTTTCAAACGTTGAAATGGAAAAGCAATAACAGCCTATGGTTGTGATTTCAGAACTTCGGTTCAGGGAAAATTTGCCAACTATTTCTAGAAAGCCATATCAAATGTACCCGTTACATTGATATGGCTTTTGTTTTTTAGGTACTTCCTTCACAAGGAAATTCACCTGCTTCAATGATCCTACTATTTATTGCCAAATTCCTGCATTCTTCAATTAAAAATCCTCTTTGAATCGGGCTATAAAGTTGTATATTTGCTCCGCTTGAATGATAATTACACCTTCCATGTCACAAATTGTTTACACCTTAACCGACGAAGCTCCGGCTTTAGCCACTCGTTCATTTTTACCTATTGTAAAAGCATTTACAAAAACGGCAAATATTGAAATTGTCACTAAGGACATTTCCCTGGCTGGCAGGATTATTGCTGCATTTCCTGACTATTTAGAAGGGTCGCAACAACTTACAGACGATCTAACGGCATTAGGAGAACTGGCAAAAACACCAGGGGCAAATATTATTAAACTGCCGAATATTAGTGCTTCCTTACCACAATTAAATGAAGCCATAGAAGAACTTCAGAGAAAAGGGTATGCTATTCCGAATTATCCGGATGATCCTGTTACAGAAGAAGATAAGAGCATTAAAGCGCGCTACGATAAAATTAAAGGAAGTGCTGTAAATCCGGTTTTACGGGAAGGGAATTCGGATAGAAGAGCTCCGAAACCTATTAAGAACTACGCCAAAAAAAATCCACACTCCATGGGAGCCTGGGATCCAAATTCCAAAACACATGTAGCTACCATGTCACATGGAGATTTTAAGGCAAATGAGAAATCTATCACTTTTGAAAAATCTACCTCACTCAAAATAGAATTGGTACATGGTGATGGAAGTGTTGTAACGCTTAAAGAAGATATTCCCGTACTAAACGGTGAAATTGTAGATGCTACTATACTAAGCCAAAAGGCCTTATTGGAGTTCTTAAAAGAACAAATAGAAGATGCTAAGGAAAAAGGAGTCTTATTCTCTGTGCATTTGAAGGCTACCATGATGAAGGTATCAGATCCAATAATATTTGGACACGTGGTAGAAGTGTTTTTTGCAGATGTCTTTCAAAAACATTCAGAAACACTACAAGAACTCGGTATCAATTCGAATGACGGACTAGAAAATCTTCTCGAAAAATTAAACGAGTTAGATCAGGAGAAGAGATCTCAGATCGAAGCAGATATTTCACAGGCCATTGAAGAAGGTCCGGCTTTGGCTATGGTCAATTCAGATAAAGGTATTACCAATCTTCATGTTCCGAGTGATGTCATTATAGATGCCTCTATGCCTGCAATGATAAGGACTTCAGGGAAAATGTATAATTCGGAAGGGATAGGACAGGATACGAAAGCTGTAATTCCAGATAGTAGTTATGCGGGAATTTATCAGGCCACTATAGATTTCTGCAAGAAACATGGAGCTTTTGATCCCAGAACTATGGGAACAGTTCCCAATGTAGGCTTAATGGCTCAGAAAGCGGAAGAATATGGCTCCCATGACAAAACATTTGAAATAAAAGGAAATGGGGTTGTGCGCGTTGTGGATAAAACGTCTGGAGCTACTTTGATGGAACATGCCGTTGAAAAAGGAGATATTTGGAGAATGTGCCAGGTGAAAGATCTACCGATTCAGGATTGGATCAAATTAGCCATTGGAAGAGCACGGGCTACGAACACCCCTGCTGTGTTTTGGCTAGATGAAGAAAGAGCTCATGACAATGAACTAATTAAAAAAGTAGCTAAATATCTGCCTTTAGAAAACACAGATGGTCTGGAAATTAAAATACTTTCCCCTCTAGAAGCCACCAACTATACCCTGGAGCGTCTAAAAGTAGGAAAAGATACCATTTCAGTTTCTGGAAATGTTTTACGAGATTACCTAACAGACCTGTTTCCAATTTTGGAAGTAGGGACCAGTGCAAAAATGTTATCGATTGTACCACTTATGAACGGAGGGGGATTATTCGAAACGGGAGCCGGTGGATCCGCTCCAAAACACGTAGAACAATTTCTGGAAGAAGGTCATCTCCGATGGGATTCCCTGGGTGAATTTTTAGCCCTGGCAGTTTCTTTAGAGTTTTACGGCACTAAGAATGAAAATCATAAAGCTGTTATTTTGGCGGATGCCTTAGACAGTGCAACCGAAGTATTTCTTAACAATGACAGATCTCCTTCCAGAAAAGTAGGTGAACTAGACTCTAGAGGTAGTCATTTTTACCTGGCTTTATATTGGGCACAAGCCCTTGCAAATCAAGAAGGTGATAAAGCGCTGCAAGGCATTTTCAAAAAAGTAGCAAAGGCGCTGGAAGATAGTACCGGTGAAATTTTAGGGGAGTTGAAAAATGCACAAGGTGCTCCTCAAAATATTGGTGGCTATTATAAGCCAGACACGAACCTTATTGCTAATGCAATGCGCCCTAGCACCACTTTTAACAACCTCCTGAAAGCAAATTTATAAGTGCCTATAAAGTCCTATCAACGAAGTAATATTTTAAGATTTAGTTAAATAAGAAGGTAATTGACCTGCATGTACTTAATGTGGGTTATTTTTAGAAAAATAATTGTCGTATGATGCAACATAAGCCATTGGTATTTGGTTTTATTTTACTTTTCGTTTCTCTCTCTCTCTTCTCACAAACAAAATATACTATTAGCGGAATTATTAGCGAAGCCTCCAGTAATGAAACACTTCTTGGAGTTACCATTGCGATTCCTTCATTACGAACCGGGGTTACAACCAACGAATACGGATTCTATTCCCTGACGTTACCCGAGGGTGACTATGAACTTCAAATAAGTTATTTGGGGTATCAGGATATAATGAGAACTGTTTCTTTTACAAAAAATCAGAAGATAAATTTTCAACTAACAGAAAAAGCGGAAATGTTAGAGGAAGTGGTGGTGATGGAAAACGTTGAAAAATTAAATATAAGTAAGCCACAAATGAGCGTAAATACGCTGGCCGCTCAAACGATCAAGAAAATCCCTGTACTCTTAGGTGAGGCAGATATTATAAAAGCCCTATTGCTACTTCCAGGCGTAAGTAATGCAGGCGAAGGGGCCTCTGGATTTAATGTCCGTGGCGGCGCTGCTGATCAAAACCTTATTCTGTTAGACGAAGCTACCATATTTAATTCATCGCACCTTTTTGGATTATTCTCTGTTTTTAATCCGGATGCTATAAAGGATGTTAAACTATTTAAAGGAGCCATTCCTTCGCGGTATGGAGGCCGAGTGTCTTCCGTTCTGGAGATTTTTCAAAAAGAAGGAAACAGTAAAGAATTTAAAATGAGTGGTGGTATTGGTGCTGTTGCAAGTCGTCTTTTAGCGGAAGGGCCAATCATAAAAGATAAAGCTGCCTTTTTGATAGGCGGAAGGGCCTCGTATGCTCATATATTTCTGCCTCTGTTTGATATTGAAAATAAAGCCTATTTCTACGACCTCAACACCAAATTAAGCTTCACTATTAATGAGAATAACAATCTCTATTTATCGGGTTATTTTGGAAGAGATCTTTTCTCTCTCTCGGATAGATTCGAAAATGTCTATGGCAATAGTGTTGGAAACCTGCGATGGAATCATCTGTTCTCCGATAAATTATTCAGCAATCTCTCCCTGATCTATTCGGATTACTATTATGGATTGGAATTAGATTTTGTTGGATTCAAATGGAATTCCGGGATTCAGAATTTTAATCTCAAATACGATCTGAAGCATTATCTGAGCGACACCTTTCAGGTAAATTATGGCATCAACAATATTTATTACACGTTTAATCCGGGTAAGATAATACCCAATAGCCCCGACTCTGGTATTTTAGAAGAACAATTAATCAAAAAATACGCGAATGAGTTTGCGGCCTATGTAGGAGTTGAGCATACCCTCTCAGAAAAACTAAGCATGCAATATGGGCTGCGTTTTAGTTATTTTATGCGTCTGGGACAAGAGGAATTAAATGTATATGAAAATGATAATCCGGTAGTATTTGATCCTTTCCTACTGGTATATCAGGAAGCTACACCAACAGGCACCATTAATCCGGACCGAGGAGAGCGTTTAGCCACCTATACTAACTTTGAACCAAGAATTGCTTTGGCCTATACGTTAAATCCTGATAATTCCATAAAAATGAGTTACACCAGGACCACACAATACTTGCATCTTTTATCAAATACAAGTTCCCCTACTCCTTTGGACGTATGGACGCCCAGTGGCCCATTTTTAAAACCACAATTACAAGATCAGTATGCATTAGGGTATTTCAGAAATATTGATGAAGGAGCGTACTCATTTGAAACAGAAGTCTTTTATAAAGACATTCAAAACCGAATCGACTATATAGACGGTGCAAATTTAATTGCCAATAATTCGATTGAACAGGTTATTTTGAATGGAAATGCCAGAGCCTATGGCTTAGAAATCTTATTGAGGAAAAATACAGGAAAGTTTAAAGGATGGTTGGCCTATACCCTATCTCGATCTGAACAACAAACCCCAGGAAGGGTGCCATTCGAAGACACCGGAAGGTCTAATAAAGAAACGGGCATTAATTTTGGAAAATGGTATAGCACGCCTTATGATAAAACCCATGATATTTCATTATACGCCAGTTATGATCTTAACAAGAAATGGAGTTTCAATTCCAATTTTGTATATCAGACAGGACAGCCCACTAATTATCCGGTAGGGAAATTTGAGTTTCAAGACCTCACCGTTCCCTTTTACGGACCACGTAACGAAGAACGCTTACCGTCCTATCACAGAATAGACGTTGCAGCAACACTCAATCCTAAAAAGAACGTAGGAAGATCCTGGCAGGCAGAATGGGTCTTTAGTATTTATAATTTGTATAGTCGTAAGAATGCGGCCTCTATCAATTTTAGGCGTAACCAGGATACAGGTGCCAATGAAGCCGTACGAACTTCCATTTTTGGAATTGTACCTGCCGTAACCTATAATTTTAAATTTTAATTGGTCCTATGAAAAAATATGTGTACCTCCTTATAGCATTGGTTTTCAATATGGCTTGTGAAGATGTGATAGATGTGGATCTTCCCGATCAGGAAACAAGACTAATCGTAGACGCCCTATTTAGAGTAGATATCTCCCAACCTTTTGTCCCAGTTGAGGTTAAGTTGTCTTTGACGAGCAATTTTTTTGAAGAAAATGTCCCGACTTCAGCCGAAAGTGTAGTCATTATTTATGAAGAAACCGTAGATAATGTTGTTGTTGAAACGCGTAGCTCTAGTTTAGCAGAGACAAGTCCGGGCTCGGGTATTTATGTGCCCGATCCTAATTTTTCATTTGACCAGAGAATCCCAACGAATGTTTTATCGAGAGACTTTGTTTATTTCCTATATGTGCGACACCAGGGTCGTTTATATTTAGCCTCTACTAAATATGTACCAACTACCCCAATAAACAGTATCAATCAAGGCACAGGTACCTTATTTGGTGACGATGAAACAGAAGTAGTGGTAAATTTCTCAGATGACCCGGAGCGCGATGACTATTATCTGTTCGACTTTGGCTTTGGAGAATACCTTGTAACGGAAGATGAATTTTTTCAGGGACAGGAGTTCGAATTTTCATTCTTTTATGATCAACAATTTTTCCCGGGTACAATTGTTGAGATCAGTATCTTGGGCGCCGATCAAACCTTCTATAATTATATGGATCAATTAATTGAACAAAGTGGGGATACGCAGGGCCCTTTTCAAACCCCGGTATCTACGGTGCGTGGTAATGTATTTGATATCACCGATCTGGACAATATTGATGTTTTTGACAATGTAGATCAACCCACTGTTTTTCCTCTGGGATATTTTGCGATTGTTCAGGAATATACGAGCAATCTCTTTATCGAAGAATAACCCCTATTTTATTTCCCGTTGGTTCCCCCTGGAACTCATGAATTGAAAGATGCTTTTTTCAAGTAATACTGCGGCATTTTCCATGTTAGAGGCCAGAGATTTTGTAGGATCTTTTATTTCTAATACCCCATGTAGTCCTTTTTTAATACAGACTTCCTTTTCCAACCCCAGGGTACCGCAAATAGCTACAACCGGTATAGAATGAGAACTGCCAAGTGCCAGTATTCCATGAATCAACTTACCACTAAATGTCTGCTTGTCTATTTTTCCTTCCCCGGTTATGATCAGGTCAATTTGCTCCTTCTTTAATAGGGCATCTATATCGGTAAGATGCATCATAAAATTAATGCCACTTACGAACGATCCGCCAAGAAAGGTCTTAATTCCATATGCTGCGCCTCCGGCAGCTCCGGCCCCTGAAACTTGAGCATTATTTTCTCCTATTTGTTGCTGCACTAACGTATCTAAATGCCTCAATCCCCCATTTAATTGTTCTATATGTCCAAAAGCTGCCCCTTTTTGTTTTGCATATACATAGGCAGCGCCATTAGGGCCATATAATGGATTATCGACATCATTAACTGCAACTATAGAAATATGCTTTAGATCTTTATGTGCGGCCGTTGCGTCTATACTATAAATCTTATCCAGGTTTTCCCCGGTTGGAACCAACGTATTTTGCGCGGCATCCAAAAATTTATATCCCAAAGCATGTGCAATCCCTATACCCCCATCGTTGGTTGCACTACCTCCCAGTCCTACATAGATAGTGTCTACACCCTTTTCCAAGGCATCTAAAATTTGTAGTCCGGTACCTAAGGTACTTGTGATCATTGGGTTTCTTCCATCCTCTTTAAGCAATTCCATACCGCTGGCCTTCGCCAGTTCAATAAACGCTTCTCCCCTGCTTCTGCTTAACGCGTAGGAAGCTATAATTTCTCTTCCCAAAGGATCTACTGTGTTACAGTGTACTTCCTCCACTTCTAAAGTTTGTTGTATTGCTTCGAGAAAACCATCTCCCCCATCTGAAGCTATCAAATGATGTATTTTAGTTTTCTTATCTGCCCTTTCAATGCCTTTGGAAAGTGCCGAAATGACCTCTGTGGCTGTTAAGGAGCCTTTAAATTTATCTGGTATGAGTAATACGGTCATTTAAGATAAAATACTTGGGAGTGAATAACTGAAAATTAAAATCATAAAGAAGAACCCGATTAGAATAAAAACTTCCTTTCTGTAAAAATCTGACCGTTTTGGCAGCATTGAAACTTCCAGGGTGGCGATATCCGTGCGATGTCCTGTAAAATAGCTCACTGCATACGCTATGACAACAGTAAACACTACCCCGGTAAAATTTAACCAGATCCAAAATATATCAATTCCCAAATCGATATTAAATATGTTTTGCATGGTTTTACTAAATATTAGGTTGATGGTTACGGCTAATAATATACCCGTGTTCATCCCAATATGATTTACCTTTTTAGAGAATATTGCCAAAAGGAACGTCACTAAAACTGGACCATAAAAAACCGAGCCTATGGCGTTAATTATTTCTATGACCGCACTTTTACTTCCCCCAAAGAGGAAGGAACATGCCATACATACGATACCCCAAAAAATAACAGCTCCTTTAGAGATCATCATGTATTTTTTCTGGCTTAATTTCTTCTTTCCCCTATTAAAAAAATCTTCCACGGTTACTGCAGATAAAGAGTTAACAGTAGAACTTAAGGAAGACATGGCTGCAGATAAAATCCCAACCATTAATAACCCTATAAAGCCATGAGGAAGGTATTTTATGATAAAAATTGGAATCATAAGGTCTGGTTTTGTACCGTTGACCGCATATTCTTCCGGAAAGTATTTTTGAGTCATGGCCCCAATGTCCGCTAAGAAATCTGGTGCCAATGTAACGAGTCCTCCTATAAATAATCCTACCATACAATACAGGAAGACTACAGGGAATCTCAACAAACCATTTGCGAGTAATAATTTTCGTATGGTACTTTCATCTTTTGCTGAAAGCATTCGCTGTGCCTGGGTTTGATCGCAGCCATAATAGGATACATACAGAAAAAAGCCCCCTATTAACATGGGCCAGAATCCATATTCTTCATCTGCTCCAAGTCCCCAGTTAAAATTAATCACTTCCAATCGTTCTTGAGGAAATCCGTTAACCAACCCGCCATGATCTTGTAATAATTGCCATCCATAGTACAGGCAAGTAAGCAATCCTGCAAAAAGGATGATCATTTGGATTGCATCTCCCCATACCACAGCCTTCATCCCTCCTTGCCATGAATATACAATAGTTATTACACTGATTATCAATATAGTATATACAAAATCAACATCTAAAACTGCCTGTAGAATAATAGCTATCGTATAGACCATTACCCCTGTCCCAAGTGCTCTGCTTATCTGAAAAACTACACTTAAAATAAGTCGTGTGGAACTGTCAAAACGGCGTTCAACAAATTCATAGATACTCACTACTCCCGATCGAAATAAAGGAGGTATAATGAATATCATTATAAACAACATGGCCAAAGGAACAGCAAACTCAAAGGACAACCATTTTAAGCCCCCATTAAGTTTTAGGCCCACAAAGGCAGGTGCCGAAACAAAACTAATCGCAGATAGCTGGGTGGCCATAGTAGAAAGACTCAAAGGGAACCATCCCATACTCTTACCTCCCAAAAAATAATCTTTAGAGTCCTTATTATTCTTAAAAAAATAACCCATCCCTAAAAATCCTACGAGATATATGGCGACGATCGCATAATCTAATCCATTCATACATTGGCATTTTTAAGAAGGTCTATATAAAGTGCTGCTGACCACGAAAAATTATTTCCACCGTACCCGGCGTCTAATTGTTGATGTACAGCTCTTCTGGGGTCAAAATATTCATAAAATCCATATTTCTCCAATAAAAACAACGTATCTGCTTTAATCTGATCTGCCAGGTCTTCTAAATCATACCGTTTAAATCCATGATAAATTATCCAGTTGAGATTAATCCATACAGGGCCTCGCCAATATCTTTTGGGATCAAAGTTTGTACTTTCAGGGTTAAAGGAAGCACAAAGTAAATAGGCACTGTTCTTCCCCGAAAAACTACCATTTCTAAAATATTTATTGGCTATTTCTGTTGCCTCTTTTTTACTGGGTATCCCAGCGAATAAGGACGCAAATGATGAAGATGACACGAATTTCATAGGTTTACCGGCCCGCAGGTTAAAATAGATATATGCCTTTAAGGCTGGGTCATATAATTTAGTTTGAAAGCTCTTTTTAGCCTTTTTATTCCAGGCTTCCAATTGCCGTACAGCATCCTCTTTATGAAGTAGGGTCCCCAACCGAATCAGGCTTTCATTAGACCGTATGAGCATGGCATTAAATAAGGGATCCTGAATTAAAAAAGGACACTTCTGCGCAATAAGTGCATCATCATACTTCCATTCTTTAAATAACTCAATTAAATGAATATAGTGTTGATATTCTCTATTACTGGGTCTATTAGAAGCATCTACATGCTTGGTGTCCCTGCGCTCTAGCTGGTACTCCGGAGAATCCAAATCTTTCCATATCTCATCCCAAACAGGGGTATTGTCTGTTCCCGCTTCCCAATTATGGCAGATATATACCAATCCCTCATTATGCGGATCCCTATTCTCATAAAAATAGGAATGATTCATAAAGACCCGATCGTATAATTCTTCAACAAAGGGTAACTCAGATTGTTCCGAAATTTCATACACTTCTTCCAATACAAACCCCAAGACCGGTGGCTGTGTTATCCCGGAGGTTTTTAATCTGGATGCAAACGGACTCAAAGAGGAATTATGAACTTCCGGCCCCGGAAAATAGGTCTCGGCCTCATTATGAAAAATAATATGGGGAAGAAAACCATTAGACCACTGACCAGAGAGTAAATATCTTAATTCAGATTTCGCTTTCTCCATATCTATGTGGGCCCACCCTAAGGCAATGAACCCAGAATCCCAGTTCCATTGAAATGGATATAATCCTTCACATGGAATGGTAAATCCATCCTGCCAGTTCTTTTCTAATACTTTTTTGGCCTTTTCCAGTAACTGTTCTTGCATATAAATTCAACTATACTGCTCTAAATATAGAGTTATATTTCTACTTTTGAAATTCAAATTTATATGAAGCAGCTTTGAATACAAACAAGGAATTATTACTAAAAGGATTAAAATTTCTTGCCTATACGGTAGCCCTTATGTTTAGTGCGCCATTGGTCCTCTTTCAGGCATTTAAAAATCAGGAACATCCATTTTATATTGTAGTGCTTATACTTGGGATTGTTCTGGCTATTGCCGCTATTGCAATGGGGTTTTACAGTATTAAAACCGTAATTGATTCCCTTTTCGGCAAAAAGAAGTGATTTTTATTTTTATTCACATTAGAATCGGGAACCTCAAATTTCTCATGAAATAAAAGAATATGCAACTTCTTAAATCCTACGGAATGTTATTGGCCGCTTAGGTACAACACACTATCTTTGCAAATCTACATTGAAAGGGTAGTAAATATGATCAAAATTACGCTTCCAGACGGAACCATAAAAGAGTATGAAAAAGGCAGCACTCCAATGGATGTTGCAAGAAGTATAAGCGAAGGACTTGCAAGGAATGTTATTTCTGCAAAATTCCAAGATACCATCGTTGAAACGGTTACTCCTTTGGAGGAAGATGGCTCTCTTGTGCTTTACACCTGGAATGATGATCTGGGTAAAAAGGCCTTTTGGCATTCTTCTTCCCACATCATTGCGCAGGCCATAGAAGAATTGTATCCGGGGGCCAAACTTACTATTGGACCGGCTATCGAAAATGGTTTCTATTACGATATTGATTTTGGAGAACACTCCATTTCGGAAAAAGACTTTCCTACTATTGAAAAAAGAGCCCTTGAAATAGCCCGAGGAAAGCACGATTATAAAATGCGGTCTGTTTCTAAGGCAGATGCACTGGAATTTTACACGTCTCAGGGCAACGAATACAAAATTGAATTGATCTCCAATCTGGAAGATGGCAGTATTACCTTTTGCGACCATGATACCTTCACAGATCTTTGTAGAGGAGGCCATATCCCAAATACAGGGGTTATCAAAGCCCTGAAACTTTTGAGTGTTGCTGGTGCTTACTGGCGTGGTGATGAAAAAAATCCACAATTATCTCGTGTCTATGGAATATCATTTCCAAAGCAAAAAGATCTTACCGCCTACCTGGAATTGTTGGAGGAGGCTAAAAAACGAGATCACAGGAAATTAGGAAAAGAATTAGACCTGTTTACTTTTTCTCAAAAAGTAGGTCAGGGACTACCGCTATGGCTACCTAAAGGCGCCGCTCTTAGGGAACGTTTGGAGCAATTTTTGAAAAAGGCACAGAAAAAAGCGGGATATGAGATGGTTATTACTCCTCATATTGGCCAAAAAGAATTGTATGTTACTTCCGGGCATTATGAAAAATATGGAGAGGATAGTTTTCAGCCTATTCATACCCCCAAGGAAGACGAAGAGTTTCTTTTAAAACCAATGAATTGTCCGCATCATTGTGAAATTTACAATGCCAGACCTTTTAGTTACAGAGAATTACCTAAGCGTTATGCCGAATTTGGAACCGTTTACCGCTATGAGCAAAGTGGGGAATTACACGGTCTAACGAGGGTAAGAGGTTTTACACAAGATGATGCGCATATATTCTGTACTCCAGATCAATTAGATCAGGAGTTTAAAGATGTTATAGACCTGTCCCTGTATGTTTTACGCTCTCTTGGGTTCGATAATTATACAGCACAGGTATCGTTACGAGATTTGGATAAACCCGAAAAATATATCGGTTCTGTAGAAAACTGGGAAAAGGCGGAGCAGGCCATCATTAATGCTGCCAATGAAAAGGGACTAAATTATGTAATTGAGTATGGCGAAGCCGCTTTTTATGGTCCCAAACTCGATTTTATGGTGAAAGATGCACTCGGCAGAAACTGGCAGTTAGGTACTATACAGGTAGATTACAACCTTCCTGAACGCTTTGATCTTACGTACAAAGGCAGTGATAACGAACTGCACAGGCCAGTAATGATACATCGTGCTCCCTTTGGTAGTATGGAACGTTTTATAGCCTTGTTACTGGAACATACCGGAGGTAATTTCCCCTTGTGGTTAATCCCCGATCAGGCTATTGTATTGCCCGTCAGTGAGAAACATGAAAAATATGCTGAAAAAGTTTTAAAATCCCTAGAAAATCACGAAATTCGCGCGCTCGTTGATAAGAGAAATGAGACGGTAGGGAAAAAAATACGGGAGGCAGAAATGAATAAAATCCCATTTATGCTAATCGTAGGAGAGAATGAAGAAGCCGAAGGAACCTTGTCTGTGCGAAGGCATGGAGGCGAAGATCTGGGAATGATTAGTATTCAGGAATTTGTCGACTTGGTCGAAAAAGAAATAAATAGTACCTTAAAGTCGTTTAAGTAAATTTATAGAACGTTTAACTAAAATACATAGTCATAGCAATACGAAGAAGATTTAAGCCCCAACCAAGAAGGGAAAATAAAAACCCTCACAACATCAACGAAAAGATTTTGTCTCCGAACGTACGTTTGGTAGGTGATAATGTGGAAGTTGGAGTTTACACCACGAAAGATGCGCTTGTTAAAGCGGAAGAAATTGGTTTGGACTTAGTTGAAATTTCACCTAAAGCAGATCCACCGGTTTGCAAAATTATTGACTATAAGAAATTTCTTTACGAGCAGAAGAAGCGAGAAAAAGTGATGAAGGCGAAAGCCACCAAAGTAATCGTAAAAGAAATTAGATTTGGACCAAATACAGATGACCATGATTACGATTTTAAAAAGAAACACGCCGAAAAATTCCTAAAAGAAGGAGCTAAATTGAAGGCATATGTTTTTTTTAAAGGAAGATCTATCGTCTATAAAGATAAAGGGGAGATCCTACTGCTAAAACTGGCTCAGGAGCTGGAAGAATTTGGCAAAGTAGAGCAGATGCCCAGGCTGGAAGGGAAACGAATGACGATGTTCATTACTCCGAAAGCTAAAAAGTAAGTAAATAAGAAGCGAGATAATAATTAGAAAGAGGAAACAATGCCTAAAATGAAAACTAAATCCAGTGCCAAAAAGCGATTTAAGCTTACCGGTTCTGGTAAAATCAAAAGAAAGCACGCTTTTAAAAGCCACATTCTAACGAAGAAGTCTAAAAAAAGGAAGCTACGCTTAACACATTCCGGATTAGTTCACGAAGCTGATTCAGATAACATTAAGCAACAATTGCGATTAAAATAATTGCAAATTCACGGTAATTAACTATTAACCATGGAGTTGGGCCTATAAAGTTCTTATGTATATAAGACGCCTACTACAAAAAACAAGAAAGAAATGCCAAGATCAGTAAATTCAGTTGCTTCACGCGCAAGAAGAAAAAAAGTGATGAAGCTTGCCAAAGGATACTTTGGAAGACGTAAAAATGTATGGACAGTTGCTAAGAATGCAGTAGAAAAAGCAATGACCTATGCATACAGAGACCGCAGAAATAAGAAAAGAACTTTTAGAGCGCTGTGGATTACCCGTATCAATGCAGGTGCAAGATTACACGGATTGTCCTATTCTCAGTTCATGGGTAAAGTAAAGGCGAACAACATTGAACTTAACAGAAAAGTTCTGGCCGATTTAGCTATGAATCATCCGGAGGCCTTTAAGGCAGTCGTTGACAAAGTAAAATAAAGTTTAAAAATATCTCGCTAATTAAAAAATCCCGCTTTTTCAGCGGGATTTTTTTGTGCTAACTTATAAGAACCCATTACTCTGGCTTAGGCATCTTTGCCTCTATCTCTTTAATTTTGTTCATGGCGTTCATTGCCCCAGGATAATGCATTCTTGCCTTATTGTAGTACGCTAGAGCATTTTCCATATCTCCTTCATTCATGTAGTACTCTGCCATTGAATCGTACGAATTATATCCTTTGGGACGTAACTCCATGTATTTGTCTAAATGCGCTTTCGCTTTCGCCTTGTCTCCTTCGGCATAATAGGTATACCCTAAAAGATTATGTACATGGCCATTATTCCCTCCGGACTTTTCTAGTTTCGCCGCAAGGTTTTCAAGTTCCATTATACGTTCTTTAGCATCTTGACGCGACCTGGCATAATTAAAATTTACGAAAAATGAACCTTCCGGAGCAAGCTCATACATTTTTTTCCATGTTGATCTCCATACATCTCCGGCATTTTCTGTGTCTCTCGTAATGTCTAAAAGCGAAACATATAGTTTCGATACCTCCATTTTACCTTCTACTAACTTTTTTGCCTCCGCTATGTGGTGGGCCTTCATATCACCATTTGATAACATTGCCAAAGCGACATGAGGAGCAAACAAGGTCGGATCTTTTGTCACCGCGGCATCAAAAAGGGTATAGGCCTTTTCCCTTTCAATGTTCATATAATGATTTATTCCCAGCCATACCATGGCATTGGCAATATCATCATCCCCAGTCCATTCAATACCTCGAGATTCTGTCTGCTGTGAGAGGAGTACTACAGGAATTAGTAGCACTGTCAGAAATAATTTTAAAGTTGATTTCATTTTGTTGGTTTTTTTTTTGGTTATTTCCTCTTAATATACTGATTTTTTGCATGTTATCATATCTATTATTCTCCTTTTTAATTTCACTACGGCTATTTACTTTGCTAATATTGCTTTGATACTCAAAAAATTTACGCTTACCGATTGATTATTGAACATTACAAATACCTTTGTAATCTTACATAAAGAAGGAAATGGATTTATCCGCAGTAAAATTAGTGGTAACCGATATGGATGGAACACTCCTGAACTCTAAGCACGAAGTTAGCGGTCGGTTTTTCCGCTTATTCGATGCCCTGCGTGCCCATAATATTCAATTTGTTGCTGCCAGTGGAAGGCAGTACAATAGTATTGTAGATAAGCTATCGGCTATTCAGGATGATATAGTTATAATAGCTGAGAATGGGGGTATGGCTATGCAGGGTGCTACAGAAATAATTTCTACTCCATTGCATCCTTCAACGAAAAACACCATTCTAAAACAACTTGAAATTGCTGATAATGTGCATCCGGTATTGTGTACCCGAAATAGTGCCTATGTAACTGCCAAATCATCAGAATTCTTATCCGTACTAAAAGAATACTATACAGAATTTCAGATCATTGATGATCTATACCATTACGAAGGAGAGGTTATGAAAATTGCGGTCTATCATTTTGAAAACTCAGAGAAACATATCTATCCTTCTGTAGCACTATTTGAAAAAGACTTAATGGTAAAAATATCCGGACAACATTGGGTAGACATTTCTCATAGAAATGCACATAAAGGGTATGCGCTCAAAAAGGTACAGGAGAAATTAGGGATTAGCGAGGCTGAAACCCTGGTTTTTGGAGATTACAATAATGATCTTGAAATGCTGGCATTATCCGAATATAGCTACGCCATGGCGAATGCACATCCCAACGTTTTAAAAGCGGCAAAATATAGGACACTGAGCAACAACGAATATGGCGTGGAACATATTCTTGAAAAACTTCTGGAGAGCTTATCCTAGGTCTTTTGTTTCTTCTTACGTGCAGCAGGAAACAACACATTATTTAATATAAGTCGGTATCCGGGAGAATTTGGATGTAATTCTAACTCTGTCTTGGGATCCCCTACCCTGTGCTGATAATCTTCAGGATCGTGGCCTCCATAAAAAGTAAAAAATCCTTTGCCTTTTACCCCATGTAAATACCGTGCTTCCCCATTAAGTTTATTCTCTCCCAAAACCAGTACCACGGGTTTTATTTCATCTCTTTCAAAAGAAGTGGTCTGCCCCATAAACCCTTTAACCAAACTAGTATGATTCTGGCAAAGCATCGTAGGAACCGGATCCCATTTGGCAGAAAATTCCATGAGTGAAAAGTAATCCGATTCTCGTGGTACCCCGGAACGCTTGTTGGTCATATCTATAGAAGAAAATTCGTAGCGCAAAGGATTTCTTTCGAGCGTAAAATTCTGAAAGGCAAACGTCTTACTAAAATCGAGTTTGCTTTGGTAATTTGCCTCAGAGGGGTCACCATCGAACATGGGTTCGCAAATATCCACCCCTTGTGCAGCCAGGGCAATGTCGAAACTATCCGTGGCAGAACACATCGCAAACATGAACCCTCCTCCTATTACATAGCTCCTGATCTTCAAGGCAACGGCACCTTTCTCTACCGACACCTTGTTGTACCCTAGTTCCGCGGCTCTTTTTTCTGAGTTAAGTTTCCCTTCTATATACCACGGCTGGGTTCTGTATCCCTGGTAAAACTTGCCATATTGTCCCGTAAAGTCCTCATGGTGAAGATGTAACCAATCATATAAGGCCAATTGATCTGTTAAGACTTCTTCATCGTATACCGTTGAATATGGAATTTCCGCATAGGTCAGTACCATGGTAACTGCATCGTCCCAGGGCTGATTCTCTTTAGGAGAATACACGGCTATTTTTGGAGCTTTCTCTAAAATAACTGCCTCCTGATTCTGAGATGGACTGCTAATTGCCTCAAGGATTTCCTCTGCCTTATTATCTGAAATAACCTCAAAAGACACACCTCTTATTTGACATTCTTTTCTAATTGCATCTCCATCTGGAAGTAAAAAGGATCCTCCTCTGTAATTTAACAACCATTGCACTTTTTGCTGTTTGGTAAGTACCCAATAGGTAATCCCATACGCCTTTAAATGATTTTCCTGGCTCTCAGCATCCATGGGAATAAGAATCATAGAACCTATAGACAAAGAAGTCCATAAGAAAAAGGCACTAAAAACTAAAAAGGGCCTAGGAACAGCCTTTAAAGCAAAAGGAAGTATCCTAATTTTATTAAAAAAGGAGGTGAATACAGGTGCTAAAGACAATCGATTTGCTGCAATTTTAGAAAGGAACCTCATTTTCATCCGGGTCAATATCTGGATTATCGTTCATTGTACTTCCAAAGGCTTCATCCGCGTTGGGAAGATTCTTTGTAAGGAACGGATTATCTCCATCGGCATTCATTTTGGACTGAAATTCGAACGGAGAGTCAAAGTCATCCAAGTTATCAAATTTACCCAGTTGGCCAATAAACTTTAACCTAATATTATCTAAACCACCATTTCGGTGTTTGGCTACAATAAATTCTGCCTGCCCTTGTGTAGGCGTACGTTCTTCATCGTCCCATTCATCTATTTTATAGTATTCCGGGCGGTAAATAAAGGAAACTATATCGGCATCTTGTTCTATGGCTCCGGATTCTCTCAAATCCGAAAGAATAGGTCGTTTGCTGCCACCTCTCGTCTCCACAGCCCTGGATAACTGCGAAAGTGCAATAACAGGCACATTTAATTCTTTTGCAAGTGCTTTTAAATTTCTTGAGATAGTTGATATTTCTTGTTCACGATTACCTCCTTTTTGACTTCCTCCGGCCGTCATTAACTGCAAGTAGTCTATCACAACTAATTTAATCTTATGCTGGGAAGCAAGTCGCCTTGCTTTTGCCCTTAAGTCAAATATAGAGAGTGACGGCGTATCATCTATAAATAATGGCGCCGTTTCAAGGGCTTTTACTTTTACATTTAATTGCTCCCACTCGTGCTTTTCTAATCTACCGGTTCGTAACTTCTCAGAGGATAAACCTGTTTCCGAAGAAATTAATCTGGTAATTAATTGCAAAGAAGACATCTCCAATGAAAAGAAAGCTACGGGTATGTTGTGATTTACCGCCATATTCCGAGCCATAGATAGCGTTAAAGCTGTTTTACCCATACCGGGACGTGCTGCAATGATAATCAGATCGCTGGGTTGCCATCCAGACGTTAAGCGGTCTACCTTGTCAAATCCGGATGGAATTCCACTCAGTCCGTCCTTATTAGAAATTTCTTCAATTTTCTTTTTAGCCTGGATTACTAAATTCTGGGCTGTTTCCGCAGAGCGTTTTAAATTCCCCTGGGTAACCTCATATAATTTGGATTCTGCCGTGTCTAATAAATCAAAAACGTCTGTAGATTCACTATAGGCGTCCTCAATAATTTCACTAGAAATCTTAATTAAACTTCGTTGAATGTATTTTTGTAGAATGATACGCGCGTGGAACTCAATATGAGCCGAAGAAGCTACCTTTTGGGTTAATTTTATAAGATAAAAATCCCCTCCAACAACTTCAAGGCGCCCTTCTTTCCTCAACTGGGCAGAAACGGTTAATAAATCCACCGGTTCGGACGTTTCAAACAATTTGAAAATAGCCTCATAGATGTGCCGATGGGCATCTTTATAGAAGACATCTGCATGTAAGATGTCTATTACCTCATCCACTCCCTTTTTATCAATCATCATTGCGCCAAGCACAACTTCCTCTAAATCAACAGCTTGAGGAGGTATTTTTCCCTTCTCCAGGTTAATTAAAGTAGATTTTCCAATCTTATGACCAATAATAGGACTTAGTTTCTCCATGAGCGCTAAAGTATGCATTAACGGTAAGTTAACATTCAGATTCTAAAAACCGATATTAACCGTTCATCAACAATTGCCTTGTTGATAAGTTACGAATTTGTGTTGATAACAAAAAAAAACTGAAGAATAATATCTTCAGTTTTCCTTTCTCCTTTTAAGCCAGCAGATTACCCATTAAAAACACCCATATTAGCATATTTATCCATGCGCTGATCTACCAGTTCCTTTGGTGATAACTTTTTAAGTTCTTCAAAATGCTTTGAAATTTTGTTCTTAACTATTTCAAAGGTTTTCTCACGATTACTATGGGCACCTCCTTCTGGTTCCTTTACAATCTCATCGATGAGTTTTAATTTCTTCATATCGATAGCCGTTAATTTTAACGCATCTGCAGCTATCTCTTTATACTCCCAGCTTCTCCATAATATGGAAGAGCACGACTCAGGGGAAATAACAGAGTACCAGGTATTTTCTAACATTAAAACCTTGTCTCCTACTCCTATTCCCAAAGCGCCTCCAGAAGCACCCTCACCAATAATAACTACTATTATCGGGACTTTTAATCGGGTCATTTCCAAAATATTCCTGGCAATAGCTTCTCCTTGTCCACGTTCTTCTGCTTCGATCCCAGGATATGCCCCGGGAGTATCTATAAGACTAACTACAGGAACTCCAAATTTTTCTGCAGATCTCATTAATCGCAAGGCTTTGCGATATCCTTCCGGATTGGCCATCCCAAAATTACGCAGTTGTCTTGTTTTGGTATTATAGCCTTTTTGCTGGCCAATAAACATATAGCTTTGATCACCTATCTTTCCTAAGCCCCCAATCATGGCCTTATCGTCTTTAACGTTTCTATCCCCGTGTAGTTCCAGGAACGAATCACCACAAATAGCTCGTATATAATCTAGAGTATAGGGTCTGTTAGGATGTCTGGAAAGTTGTACACGTTGCCATGCACTTAGGTTTTTATAGATCTCTTTGCGTGTCTCAGATAATTTTTTTTCGATCTGTCTACAAGTTTCAGACACATCTACATCGCTCTCCTCGCCAATTATCTGGCATTTATCTAATTGTTCTTCCAATTCCTTGATAGGAAGTTCAAAATCTAAATATTCCATGAAGTCTTTTAGTTTGAATTTAGTTCGGCCTACAAATATAAAATTTTAATATGAACCCCACCGTTCAGCCCCTTCTTTTTAATACTGCTCTATTCTTAATTATTCCATTGCCTATCACTGTAGATAGAATGATGCCTGCTCCTAGGTAGAATAAATCCTACTATTAGCGCTTGGCATTTTGTAGAAGATAAAAACCTAGAATACCAAAAGCTACATTAGGAATAACGACAGCTAAAAGAGGTGAAAATCCGGATTGCTCGGCCAGCGTTCCAAAGACTTTATCAAAAAATATGTAAATAAAAGCAACGCCAATTCCAAAAGCCAAATTAATACCCATACCTCCTCTTCTTTTTACGGAAGAAACAGCCACCCCAATAAATGTGAGTATAAAGGCGGTTAATGGTAACGCCCATCTTTTATATTTTACAAGAATATAGGTATTGATGTTAGACGCGCCTTTGTTTTTCTGAACCGCTATAAACTTATTTAACTCAAATAAATTTTTCGTTTCTGCCACATAGGAAACAGGGGTAAGATCATCTATTTTAAAGTTAAAAATGGTATCTAATCTGCGCTTGGTCACAAGTATTTCTTCATCACCTAAGATCTTTCTGTTGGTATAACTCGTTAACCTGTACACACTGTCCTTTGGCACCCATCTAATGTTACCAGCAGTAATTTTTTCGGAAAGCATATTCTCTTTATCAAAGCGTTCAAAAGTAAAATTGTATCCGATTTGCCTATCGGGATCGAAGCTACTTACATAGATGAAATCGTTCTCATTCAACTGATTAAAAATATTACTGGTAACCCTGTCTTGTTTCCCTTTCTTAAGGTACTTGAACTTAAACTCATGATACCCGACACTAGCATTTGGCACAATAAACATGCTCATAAAAAACATCATGATCGCTATGACCGAAGCGCCAATCCAATAGGGTCTTAAAAATCTACTATACGATACCCCAGAACTCAGGATAGCAACAATTTCGGTATTGTTGGCCAGTTTGGAAGTAAAAAAAATGATCGATAAAAAAAGAAAAATGGGGAAAAGAAGATTCCCTATATAGATGGTGAAGTTTAAATAGTATATCAAAATTTCATTTAACGGGGCTTCATTGTCTATTATTTTGCCAATCTGCTCCGCCAGATTCAACATAATTCCAATAGGAATAAACAACAAAAGCATCAGCCCGAAGGTTGCCAGGTAACGCTTTAAAATGTATTTGTCTAGTATTTTCAAATTACAATCGCTTATCCATTTGTTTTACCATGGTAGCTTTCCAGGTGGCGAAATCTCCTGCTAAAATATGGTTTCTGGCTTCACGTACCAACCAAAGATAGAAACCAAGGTTATGAATTGTAGCTATTTGCTTTCCTAAATATTCATTCGCCACAAAAAGATGTCTAAGATATGCCTTACTATATTCTCTGTCTACGAAGGTGGTTCCATTTTCATCAAGCGCAGAAAAATCGGCTTCCCACTTTTTATTTTTGATATTGATTGTCCCATGGGCGGTGAACAACATCCCGTTTCTTCCGTTTCTGGTAGGCATAACGCAATCGAACATATCTACTCCCAAGGCAATGTTTTCTAATAAATTAATGGGGGTGCCCACGCCCATTAGATATCGGGGTTTGTCTTCCGGTAATATATCACACACCACTTCTGTCATAGCATACATTTCCTCTGCAGGTTCTCCAACGGAAAGGCCTCCTATAGCATTCCCTTCTGCCCCTGCATTTGCGATATATTCTGCCGACTGTTTTCTTAGATCTTTATAGGTTGATCCCTGTACAATTGGAAAGAAGCTCTGAGAAAAATCATATTCAAAGGGTACATGCTCCAGATGTTTTATGCAACGATCTAGCCACCTGTGGGTCATATGCATAGATCGTTTGGCATACTGATAATCGCATGGATATGGCGTACATTCATCAAAAGCCATGATAATGTCTGCTCCAATGGTCCGCTGAATTTCCATCACATTCTCCGGTGTAAACATATGTAGCGACCCGTCTATGTGCGACTTAAATTTGACCCCTTCTTCTTTAATTTTCCTATTCGCAGACAAGGAATATACCTGGTACCCTCCACTATCGGTTAAGATATTCCTATCCCAGCCCATAAACGCATGCAGGCCACCGGCTTGCTTTAAAATGGAAGTTTTGGGTCGTAAGAATAAATGGTACGTATTCCCCAGGATAATGTCTGGATCTATTTCCTCTCTAAGTTCTTTCTGATGAACCCCTTTCACGGAAGCAACCGTGCCCACTGGCATAAATATGGGTGTTCGAATAACACCGTGATCTGTCACCATCTCACCGGCACGGGCCTTAGTCTTAGGGTCTGTATGTAGTACTTTAAATTGCAAATTGCCTTTTGAGTAGGCAAAGATAGACAACCAAATCACATAATATCCTTAACAAAAAAATAAAGTTTAGGACCTCCATTTTTCGTTAATAAAATGTAATAACTCCTGTTGTAGAAGCAAAAGATTGCCATTACTTTTAGCCTCAATTAATATATGAGAATATGCCCAATTTAGAAGAATTACAAAATGTGGTGGTACAAGTACGAAGAGACATCGTACGCATGGTACACAAGGTAAATTCAGGTCACCCGGGAGGGTCTTTGGGATGTACCGAATTTTTAGTAGCCCTCTATTACGAAATAATGGAATTGAAAGAGAAATTTGAAATGGATGGTAAAGAGGAGGACCTGTTTTTTCTTTCTAATGGTCATATCTCTCCTGTATTCTATAGTGTTTTATCTAGGCGTGGTTATTTTCCGGTAGAAGAGTTAAATACCTTTAGATTGCTCAATACTCGCTTGCAAGGTCATCCAACAACACATGAAGGTCTCCCAGGGGTGCGAATAGCATCAGGATCATTAGGACAAGGAATGTCTGTGGCCATCGGTGCTGCATTAGCCAAAAAACTTAATGGAGATTCACATATAGTCTACAGCCTTCATGGGGATGGGGAATTACAAGAAGGCCAGAATTGGGAGGCCATAATGTATGCCGCTGGTAATAAAGTAGATAATCTTATCTCCACCATAGACTATAATGGTCAACAAATTGATGGAGCCACAGATGACGTGCTTCCCATGGGAGATCTAAGAGCCAAATTTGAGGTTTTTGGCTGGGACGTGCTAGAATTAAAAGAAGGTAATAACCTGGAGGCCATTGTACAGACCCTTCAGGAAGCTAAAACAAGAACCGGAAAAGGAAAACCAGTATGTATTATTATGCATACAATTATGGGACATGGGGTAGACTTTATGATGTACACCCATGCCTGGCATGGTAAAGCCCCAAATGATGAACAATTAGAAATTGCTTTGAATCAAAATCCGGTAACACTGGGAGACTATTAAAGGCCATAAAAATATACCATGAAGAAATATACTGATCAAGGAAAAAAAGATACAAGAAGTGGATTTGGGGCCGGGTTAACCGAGTTAGGAAGAACCAATCCTAAAGTGGTAGCTCTTTGTGCCGATTTGGTAGGGTCCTTAAAAATGGATGATTTTATTAAAGAAAATCCGTCTCGCTTCTTTCAAATCGGAATTGCAGAAGCAAACATGATGGGGATAGCAGCCGGACTCACTATAGGCGGATATATTCCTTTTACAGGAACCTTTGCCAACTTTTCTACAGGGAGGGTATACGATCAGATAAGACAATCTATTGCTTATTCTGATAAAAATGTCAAGATATGTGCTTCCCATGCCGGCCTAACACTAGGCGAAGATGGTGCCACACATCAAATTTTGGAAGACATTGGCCTTATGAAAATGCTGCCCGGGATGACGGTTATCAATACTTGTGATTATAATCAGACGAAAGCTGCGACTATTGCCATTGCTGAGCATCATGGACCTGTTTACTTGCGATTTGGTAGACCCAAGGTCGCTAATTTTACGCCTGTGGATCAAAAATTTGAAATTGGCAAGGCCATTATGTTGAATGAAGGAACAGATGTAACCATTGTAGCTACCGGACATCTTGTTTGGGAAGCACTTATTGCAGCTGAATCTTTGGAGAAAAGCGGCATCTCTGCTGAAGTAATAAATATACACACCATAAAACCGCTCGATGAGCAAGCCCTACTCGCCTCCGTTAAAAAAACAGGCTGCATTGTTACGGCAGAAGAACATAACTTTTTAGGTGGTTTGGGTGAAAGTGTGGCGCGTACATTAACTACACATTATCCCGTTCCACAAGGGATAGTAGCGACTCAAGATACTTTTGGTGAGAGTGGTACTCCAGAGCAGTTAATGGAAAAATACGGACTAAACAATAAAGCCATAGAGAAGGCCGTTTTAGAGGTGTTAAAAAGAAAGGCATAATGCGGTATTGTTTTTGATACTGCTATTGTCCTATTAAAAATGAACACATTATGAAAAAAACACTTCTTATGGTGGCTTTTGCTATGATCAGCACAGCCGCGTTTGCACAAAAGGATTCTGGATTTGGTATAAAAGCCGGATTGAACTACAACAAAAATGGCGACATTAAACAGGAATTTGTTAATGCTGCAGAAGATATTATTCAAGGCGCTGACGGAAAAGTTGGCTATCATGTGGGGTTTTGGGGGAAATTAGATTTTCCAAAACTTTATTTACGTCCTGAAATAGTCTATACGAAGACTAAAAGTAGCTACGAAGTAGATGCAAGTACCAACGATTACGATATCTCTAAATTAGATATTCCTGTCCTATTAGGATATAAGATCATTGGACCATTGCATGTTTTTGCCGGACCTTCATTTCAGTATATCCTAAAAAATGATTTGGGAGATTTAGAGGTAGAAGATGTTGAAAGCGATTTTACGGTTGGTTTGCATTTAGGTGCAGGTGTTAATATAGGAAACATTGGATTAGATGTTCGTTATGAAAGAGGATTCTCAGAAAATGAGGCGAATTTTATAGACAATAATGTAACCTCTATTTCTAGTAGAGTAGATTCCAGACCTTCTCAGGTGATTTTTAGTTTATCTTTCAAACTATAAATAATAAAACATCATAAAAAAAAGCCCTGAATATTTCAGGGCTTTTTTTATTTGAATTTTTTAACCGAAGTTTGGCTACTTCTTAATTATCCCTATCCAGGTAATTAGGAATGCCATCGTTATCATCGTCCGGAAACGTAATATTTCCTTCCGAGTCTACTATAATTTCATCCTTTGTTAGAATTCCATCTTCATCATCATCGGGGTCTAGATGATTAGGAAACGCAGGTGACCGTATCGCCTGTTCCTGAGCTACATCTGTATTATCATTGGTAACATCCCCATCCCCATTAAGATCTTCCATGATGGAGGGTATACCATCATCGTCATAATCTGTATCTGGCACATATAAGCCCACATCAATCTTAAAAATCAAAGGAGAATACGAAGGAATCCCATTCTGAGACCCATTAAAATACGCCAAACCAGATGGCAAAAACATAACGCCAACGCCACTATTTGTTATCGAAGTAGTTCCATCAGGATTCACCACAATGTTATCACCAACTTTAAAATTGGCTATAACCTGCGAATAACCTCTTAAAAAGAAGGGAAGGTATTGCCAGGTATATGTTGGGGTAGCGTCAAACAAACTGCCACTGAGTAGCGAACCTTCATATTTAACAAAGGTAGAGTCCGCAGCCGTAGGTGATTCTCCCATTCCCTCTCTGGCAACCAGGTAATACAACGTATGTTCTATGGTCTCGTTATCATCCAAACCAAAATCTTCTGAAGAAACCTGGATAGTAAGCGATTCCACTTGATTTATCAACGCAATTTTATCCGAATTAGCCCCTGCAATGGTATCTAAAACAACCGCATAATCAAAATCTACCGGTGGACTGGCAAAATCCTCATAGTTATAAAAGTGCGATTCTAAATAAGCCTGAATCTCAGCAGCATCCTCTACAACAACCTCACTAAGTTGTCTTGGCGGAACTGATATAGCATCGGGGCCGTCATCATTGTTACATGCGACAATAAAAATAAATAGCATCATTACAAGAATAACTCTTCTCAATTGCATAGCTTTCCTTTTAAAGGCCGCAAGATACAATTTTCCCCTATTTTTGTACGAGACGTTAACAAAGAATTTGTATTACGAATGCGCATTGATAAGTACTTGTGGTGTACCCGTTATTATAAAACCCGAAACCAGGGAACCGAAGCCTGTAAAAAAGGGCATGTTCAGGTCAACGGACAGGTTAGTAAACCATCGCGCGATGTTTTCCCGATGGATACAATTGTAGTACGTAAAAAACAAATCAACCACCAACTTACTGTATTGGATATACCGGAAAGTCGGGTTGGGGCCAAATTGGTGGCAATGTACCGAAAAGATACCACCCCGGCAGAAGCCCTTAAGCATAATGAACTTCAGCGTCTTGCCCAAGAACACTATCGCAAGCAAGGCACGGGTAGACCCACCAAGAAAGATCGGAGAAATATTGATGATTATTTAGATGACACTGAATAAAGCTTATTGGGAAAACCGATACAAAGAGCAGTATTTGGGTTGGGACATAGGAACCGTCTCTCCTCCACTGCAACGCTATATAGATCAGCTAGATTCTAAAGCCCTTAGAATTCTGCTTCCCGGTGCAGGGAAAGGATATGAAGCAGCCTACTTGTACAGCAACGGATTCAAGAATGTATTTGTGCTAGATATTGCAGAACAGCCGCTACATGAATTCAGTTTAAAAAATCCGGATTTTCCAAAGGAACACCTCATAGTGGGTGACTTTTTTGAGCTACAACTAAGCGATTTTGATCTGATCCTGGAGCAGACATTTTTTTGTGCTTTACCCCCTGCCTACAGACCACGGTACGTCCTGAAAATGAAAGAACTTCTAAAGAAGGGTGGCATTTTGGCCGGACTCCTTTTTGATTTTCCCCTGACAGAAAAAGGGCCTCCTTTTGGCGGTTCTATGCAGGAATATAAGGGGTTGTTCAAAGAACATTTCAACATTAAAACCTTAGAACGTTCGTACAATTCTATTAAACCAAGACAGGGTACCGAACTGTTTTTTATCTTTGAAAAGTAAATGATCGGATACATGCAAAATAAAATACTTTCACACGCACAAATTCAGCATATTATTAGGCGTATTGCCTATCAAATATATGAGGCCAATGTTGAGGAAAAAATAATTATCATTGCTGGTATTGTAGGAGGCGGGCTCGATTTTGCAAAAAAAATACAACGGGTATTACAAGATATTACGGAAGCTGAAATACGTTTATGTAAAGTTACAATGGATAAGACAAATCCTTTAAAAAGTGGCGTATCTACCTCTATCCCGGATACGGAATACAAGAACCAGTCGATCGTTTTAGTAGATGATGTTCTAAATTCTGGCTC
>Ga0316204_10002808_pt1 | contig 37699 bp, 31 predicted proteins | sample 6monrhotite_MG_2_FD_205661 | JGI IMG/M metagenome (GOLD analysis project Ga0316204, IMG submission 205661) | Microbial mat bacterial communities from mineral coupon in-situ incubated in ocean water Damariscotta River, Maine, United States -... | ecosystem: Environmental > Aquatic > Marine >... | reverse complement strand
GTTCCAGCGGGGAAGCGTCATGGCAGGCCTCGTTCGAGGCAACGGGATCACGCCCTCGTGCCCTTGTCGACCTGCACTGCTAAGCGATCAGAACTGCTTAAGAATTCAAAGTGATCGTCGCTCTAGCACTCGGTGCTACGCTGCGCCCCATGCTTGACGTGGGGTTGCAGCGTTTGCGGGAACTCGTCGCGGTGCACGGCGTTCCTGGGGCAGAGGCCTGGCTCGACACCGCACTCGACGCGATCGACCCGGATGCCTTGTCAGGTGTCCGGGTTTTGCTTGCGCGCTGCGCTCGAAAGGTCGGAGACGCACCGCTGCCCGTCGGCGAGCTCGAGGCTGCGGGATGGACAGCGCGCGACGTGGCCCGAGCCGCTGTGGTCGTGCGCGTGTTCGAACGGGCGGACCTCGAAGTCGCGGTGACGGCCTATGGGCAGTGGCTACGCCGCGGAGAGCAGGGAGAGCAGGAGTCGTTGCTCCGGATGTTGCCGTTGCTCCCGGATCCGCAGCGCCTGGTTTCCCATGCGGTCGAGGCGTGTCGGACGAACTCCGAGGTCGTGTTTCGGGCCATCGCTTGCGGCAACCCGTTTCCCGCTGCGCACTTTCCCGACGACAACTTCAACCAGCTCGTGCTCAAGGCGGTGTTCATGAACGTGCCCGTCGGTGAAATCGACGGACTGTCGGGCCGCGTCACTGCCGAGCTGTTGCGCATGGCCGATGACTTTGCGGCCGAACGCACCGCGGCCGCCCGCCCCGTGCCGACCGACATTGGACTGCTGCACCAACTCTTGGAGTCCCGATGAAACTCTTCGACCCCCACATCCATATGACGTCCCGTACGACGGACGACTACCAGGCCATGGCCGACGCTGGCATCGCCGCGATCGTCGAGCCTGCGTTCTGGCTCGGTCAGCCGCGGACCCATACGGGCACGTTCGAGGACTACTTCCTCTCCTTGATCGGGTGGGAACGATTCCGCGCCAGCCAGTTCGGGATCCGCCACTTCTGCACCATGGGCCTCAACCCCAAGGAGGCCAACAACCCCGAGATCGCCGAGGCGGTGATCGAGATGGTCGACCTCTACCTCGAGAAAGATGGTGTCGTGGCGGTTGGGGAGATAGGGTTCGACGATCAGACCCCGGCGGAAGAGAAGTACTTCATTCGCCAGCTCGAGTTGGGCAAGGAACACGGCTTGCCGATCCTCATCCACACCCCGCACCGCGACAAAGCAGCGGGGACACGCCGGACCCTCGATGTGGTCAGGGATATGGGAGTCGACCCCTCGCTGGTGCTCGTGGACCACAACAACGAGGAGACCATCGCGTCGGTGCTCGACACGGGGATGTGGGCTGGCCACTCCATCTACCCCAACACCAAGATGGACGAGCACCGCATGGTGAGCATCGTTCAGAACTTCGGAGGCGAGCGCGTCATCATCAACAGTGCGGCCGACTGGGGCGTGAGCGACCCGCTGAAGGTGCCCAAGACGGCGCAGGCGATGCGTGAGGCGGGAATCTCCGATGACGTCATCACGGAGATTTGCTGGAACAACCCCGTCGCATTCTTCGCGCAAAGTGGGCGGCTCGATCTCGAGGCTGTCACGACCAATGTTCGGGTTGATCAAACCCAGCTGTGGTTCGGCAACTCGGTCCTGCGCGGCCAGACCCCGCGCGTCGACGATTGACGATGCATCGCACGCTCGTTCTCAATGTCGTTGGGCTCACGACCGACCTTCTGGGGCCCAACACACCCAACCTCAACCGGCTGATCGAGCGCGGTGCCCAGGCGTCGCTCGATACGGTCACTCCCGCGCTGACGTGTAGCGTTCAGAGCACGTTCGTCACCGGCGAGCTTCCGCGCGGGCACGGCTGTGTCGCCAACGGTTGGTACTTTCGCGACCTGTCTCAGGTGTGGCTTTGGCGTCAGAGCAACCGGCTCGTCCAAGGCGAGAAACTCTGGGATCGCGCGCGTCGGCGAGACGGCCGCTTCACGGTGGCCAAGATGTTCTGGTGGTACAACATGTACGCGGACGTCGACTACGCCGTCACGCCGCGGCCGATCTACCGCGCCGATGGTCGCAAGCTGCCCGACATCCACGCGGCGCCGGGGACCCTTCGGAACGAGCTTCAGGCCACGTTCGGGCAGTTTCCGCTGTTCGAGTTCTGGGGACCGCGTGCGGGGATCGCTTCGTCCGAGTGGATCGCACAGGCGGCGCTGCACGTGCATCGCAGTCGGCAGCCCACGCTCAACCTCGTCTACCTTCCGCACCTCGACTACAACCTGCAGCGGCTCGGACCGGACGACCCGCAGATCTCCGAGGATGTACGGGCGGTCGATGCGGTGTGCGGCACCCTGATCGACGAAGCCGAGCGGGATGACGTCCGCGTGGTCGTGCTCTCCGAGTACGGCATCACGTCCGTCAGCGGAGCCGTGCACATCAACCGCGTGCTTCGAGAGGCCGGGCTCATTGCGTTCCGAGAGGAGTGCAACGAGGAGCACTTCGACGCGGGCGCATCCGAAGCGTTCGCCGTGGCCGACCATCAGATCGCCCACGTCTATGTGAAGAACCCCGGGCGGGTGGCGGAGGTCAAGGCGTTGCTGGAGAGGGCCGAAGGCATCGAGACCGTTCTCGACGACGAAGGCAAACGCTCGGTGGGCCTGGACCACGAACGCTCCGGCGAACTGGTGGCGATCTCGAAGGCCGATCGGTGGTTCTCCTACTACTTCTGGCTCGACGACTCGCGCGCGCCGGACTACGCTCGCAACGTCGATATCCACAACAAGCCCGGCTACGACCCGGTCGAGCTGTTCGTCGACCCCAAGCTCCCGATGCCGACGCTCTACGTCGCCTCGAGGTTGTTTCGCTCGAAGGTGCTCAATCAGCGCGCGCCGCTCGACGTGATCGGGTTCGACACCTCGTTGGTGCGGGGCTCTCACGGTCGACCCACAGACAGGGCGGAGGCTGGCCCGGTGTTCCTCACCAGTGAGGCACGACTCCTCGACGAGGATGTCGTGCGCGCAACCGACGTCCAGGCGCTGCTGCTCGAACACATCTTCGCGTGAGCCTCCTTCGGGCGGCCTTCTTCGCGAACAAAAAAGGAGGCCGGCGACTGCGATGCAGCGCCGGCCTCGTTCGTTCTGTGCGGATGCCTAAGCGACGATGTCGCTCAGCGGGGTGTTGGACTCGAGGGGCCCACCACCGACGGAGTCAGCGGCAGGGTCAAACGCCTGCAGGCAGCTCAGCAACACGTCCGACATGTTGCCGGCCCCGTTCGGGTTGTTGTGGTTCTCGTTCCAAGCCGTGGCTTGGTAGTGGATGCCTGGGTGTTGCAAGTACCCGCGGCCATGTCCGGCGAGCAGGATGGGCTGACGGCCGACCGAGTGCGATGCACCGGTCGAGCAGTCGCTGGTCGCGTAGATGATCGACGTGTCGAGCAAGGTGTCGCCGTTGAGGTCCTCGGTCGCTGCGAAGATCTCCAGCAGGTCGGCGAACTTCTGCATCTGGTAGGTGACGCCGGCCTGGTACGTCGCGTTGCCCGGACCCTGGTGGCTGGCGCTGTGGTGGATCTCGCCGGCGTCGATCTCGTCGAACACGGTCGCGGAGACGAACCGCTTGAGCTGGAAGGACGCGACTCGCGTGATGTCGCACGTGAATGCGTACGCGATCAGGCGCGCCATGGCGTCGTTGGTCTCGGAGAGCGGCTCGACGCCCCCCGTGTCGGTGTTGGTCGCCGTCGGAAGGTCCGGCAGATCGCAGCTCGGAGGCGTCGCCAAGATCTTCTGCTCGAGCTCGAAGACACCCTCGAGGTGCGCATCGATCCGTTGCTGGTCTTTGGTGCCCAGCTCGCCTCGCAGCGCGCCCGCATCCTCGCGGACGTAGTCGAGGATGCTCGTACGCAGCTCGCTGTCGTCGGGCTTGGGCACAAACTCGCCGAACAGCAGCTGCCAGAGCTCCTGCGGGTTGACCTGAGGGGTCTGCGCCACGAGTCCGCCGCCCTCGGTTTCCCGGTGAGACATGGCGATGTACGTGGTGCCACCGTCTCCGTCGGTGCTCTCGCGCTTGGAGACGCGGACGTGAGCAGCCCGAATCGGGGTGACGCCTTCGAGCGTGTCGGCGATGCGTTGGTCGATGGTGGGACCGCCGGCGTTGGTGTTGAAGCCGCCCGCCTGCTCGAAGTTGTATCCGTTGAAGCCGGACATCCCTTCGTGGTGCGTCACGATGTTGGTCGACCGGTTTTGCATTCCGGAGACGACCGAGACGTGGTCTTTGACGTTGGCCAGCGGCATCAGCTGCTCGGAGAGCTGCCAGTCATTGCCAACCTGCTGGGGCTCCCAGCGGTCGATGACCATGCCGTCGGCCCAGTACCAGGTCATGAAACGCAGGGGGAGGGCGGCTCCTCCTGCGAGGGCATCGCCGTGGCTGTTGAGCATCGCCTCGAGGATGGGAAGACCCACGGCGACGGACGCACCGCCGGCCATTCCACGGAGCATGCGGCGTCGGCTTAGCTTGAAGTTGCGCATCTTGATTCTCCTTGCCCTTACTTGGGTTCGTCGACGAGACGGAAGAGGGGGTGGGCGGCCATTTCGACCAGCAGGGACTGCACGCTGTAGCCGGTGTCGGCGAACGTGAGGCCGAGGTCTTCGACACCCGGCAGGGAGTCCTCAGTGGGCGACTGGCCGAGGCCGCCGCGCATGAGGTTTTCGATGAGGCAGTCGCCGGTCCGTGGGTCTGCGGCGAGAAGATCGCCGAGCTCCCGCGCGTCCTGCCACATGCCGATGCCGGCCACCTCGCCGTCGGTTTCGACTGGCTTGCCGTTGTCCATCTCGCGTGGCGCACCAATCGCGCTGTAGCGCTCAAACGCGAAGCCGAGCGGGTCGGTGAGAGCATGGCAGCTCGCGCAGCCCGGCTGGTCGAGGTGCATCTCGAGCAGCTCTTTGAGGGTGAGGCCCTCTCCGTCGGGCAGGTTGAGCTCGACACTTGGATCCGGGGGCGGGATTTCACCGCAAAGGATCCGCTCTTGAATGTAGAGGCCTCGTTTGGTCGGCGAGTTTCGGCGCGGACCGGACTGCCAGGTCAGGAAGCTTCCCTGGGAGGTGTACCCGGCGCGGCGCTGGTTCTCCGGCCAGTCCACGCGCGCGAAGAGCTCGCCGGTTCCCGGAGAGGGAAGCCCGTACAGGTCCGCGAGGGTGTCGTTCACGTAGGTGTGACGCGCGTTGAAGAGTTCCCGAAAGTCGGAATCTCGGTCCCAGACGATGTCGTACAGAAGGAGGAGGGTCTCGTCCTTCATCATCTCGCCAAGCTCGGGGCTGAACTCCGGGAAGATTTCGGCGTTCTTCGGCGCGTCCGCAAGGCTGCGCAGGCGGAGGGCCTCGGAGAAGAAGCCTTCGAGTGCGGTGCGGGCCTCGGGGTTCGCCACCATGATCTCGGCTTGAGCTCGAACCTGTGCCGCCGTGTCGAGCTGTCCGGACTCCGCCGCGTCGAGCAACTCGAGCGTGGGCGTGTGCCCGGTGAGGAAGAACGACATCCGCGATGCCAGCTCGGGTCCGGTGAGGTGGCGATAGCCCGACGCGTCGTCCGTCTCTCCGACCTCTTGGATGTAGAGGAACGATGGCGCCTGAAGGATCGCCATCAGCTCGTACCGAAGTCCGGTCATGAACGAGCCGTCATCTGCCCACTGTTGGCCAGCGCTTCCAAGGGCCGCGATGCTTTCGACTTCGTCCGCGTCGAGCGAGCGTCGGAACGCAAAGCGGCCGAGTGTGGTGGCGACTTCTCGATAACAGGCCGCGTTGGCGTTCTCGGAGACGCAGGGGACCAGCGCCTGGATTTCGGCGGGGTTCTCCAGGACCGCGTCGGCAACCGCGGTGGCGGAGCGTTCGTAGAGCTCGATGGTGTCTGCGGGCAGCGCGAGGATGGATGCCCCAACAGCATCGAACCCCCCCTGGGCGACATCGGCCGGGGGGATTGCGGCGGCGGCGGCCGCATTGCCGAGCATCAGGTCAATGGAGGCCGTGTACTCACCAGAGGTGAGCTTTCGCATCCCTCCGGGCAGCGGCACGAATCCCTCAGGGTTCGGACCGTCCGTGTCGCCATCGGTGTCGGTGTCGCTGTCCGTTCCGGACATCGTTTCCGAGGGGTCTGTGGGCATCGTGGAATCTCCGGTGCCGCTATCGGTATCCGTCTCCCCAGCGCCTGACGGATCTTCGTTGCAACCGGCCGCGACGAGGGCCAGGAGTCCGAGCGTCACGAGGGGGCGGGACGTGGAGAGTATTCGGGTTCTCAGTTTCAACGCAGAGCTCCTCGGATCCGTGTGCGCCCTTGCAGGCCTTTCGTGCATGGCCCGACCGCCATGCAACCTTCAGCGGTTTCGCATAAACCCGAAACCCGCCGCTGGCGGCAACTCTACCCCCGAATCATCCCGCACGGGCCGTCCGAACTTGCGCCTGCAGCATTGCGCGTGTTGCGATGTACTTGGTGTCTGCCGGACCTGCTCCAGTGAAAGATGCATACCTACATTGCCCGAGATGCCTCCTGCGATTGGTTTGGGACGACGCGGCACGAGACTGCGCCGAGTGCACCCGCTTGGGCACGCTCGCTGGCGGTATTCCGGTGTTGATGTCGGACCCGGTCTCCACGGTCCGCGACTGGGGCGCCCAGCGGGCTCACTTCTCCCGTGAGACCCGAGCGACGCGGGATGTGGTGCTGGCGCAGCTCGCCGGTCAAGCCCTTCCGGAAACCACTCGGAGTCGCCTCCAGCGCCTGTATGACCGCCTCGGGGGACACCATGATGCGGTCGAAGCGCTGTACGAGGCCGCGGGCATCTCAGCCGTGGAACAGGCCCTCTCGCGCGGGGAGCGCGTTCCAGGCGAGGGGATTGCGACCGCGTACTTCGACCAAATCCATCGCGATTGGGGATGGGGAACGGGGGAACCCGAGGCAGCGCTCGAGATCATCCTCGACATCCTTGGGAATCGACGGCCTGAGCGAATGCTCGTCCTGGGAGCAGGCGCGTGCCGGTTGCCGTACGAACTCCACCGCGCGGCGGGAATCGAGACGACTGTAGCCGTCGACATCAACCCGGTGCCGTTCTTCGTTGCGCGGCGGGTGCTCGCCGGCGAGACGGTCGCACTCACCGAGTTCCCTCGGTGCCCCAGGGACAGTCACCGCGTCGCCGTCGACCGAACACTGCGGAGCTCGAGCCCTGGAGCCGATGGCTTCCACCTGCTGTTCGCCGACGGCCTCGAGCCGCCCGTGCCCGATGCCTCCTTCGACCTCGTGCTCACGCCGTGGTTCATCGACCAAGTGCCGAAGGATCTCGCCACGCTCCTGCCGACGATCCACCGCACGCTTCGGGAGGGTGGTGCGTGGCTCAACCACGGGCCCTTGATGTATCAGCCGACCCATACGCAACCCGCCCACCGATACCGAGAGGACGAGGTCCACGAAATCTCGGAGGCGGCGGGGTTCCGGCTGGCTCGGCACCGCTGGGACCGCGTGCTCTACATGGAAAGCCCGGATGGATCCCAGGGAAGAACCGAGGGCGTCGCCACGTTTCTCGCCGAGAAGACGGACGGGTCAGGTTCCGCTCGCACCAAGGCTGAGGTCGACGTCGAAGCACCGCAATGGCTCGCGGATGCCTCTGTCGCTGTGTCTGCGTGGCCTGAACTCCAGGGGTATCGGCCGCCGCATCCCATGTTCGCAGCGGTGGCGAGCCTGATCGACGGGCGTCGTTCGTCGCAGATGATCGCCGACGAGATGGTTCGCCGGTTCAACCTGCCGGTTGACGCCGCACTCGGAGGGGTGATGACGTGCCTTGCAGAAATGTGGAGGGCCAGACGTTCGGAATGAACGACTGGCCCTGTTCGCATCGTGCGACTTGCGGCTAGCGCAGTGCGTACTTGGTTGCGCGGGCCTTGCCCTGGTACGTCACTTTGCCGTCCTCGATGAGACGGTTGAGTGCGGTGCGCAGCTGAAGCGGGGTTCCGCCAATCTGCTTGCGAAGCTTTGAGGAGCCGATGGGCTTGTTCGAAGCCGACACTGCATCAAAGACTGCGATGTCGTATGCGGCCCGGCCTTCCGGCGTGCGGGTGTTGACGTTCTTGTCACCGCCCGTGTTCGCCGCAGGCGAAGCCTTCGCAGGGGCTTTCTTGGCAGCAGCTCGAGGAGCGGCTGGTTTGCTTTCACCCGACTTCCCCGGGGTTGCCCAAGCGATAATCTGACTGACCGACCTTCCGCTTCGGTCCGCGAGTTCGGAGATCGTCATGGAACCGACGAACTCTTCGAGAGGGGATTGAGCCATACGGATGTGTATCGGGTCGCTGGATCATTCGCAATTCGAGACTCAGGTACCCGCGATCCGCGATTGTGCAGCCAGGGTTGCCCCGAAGGCTGCGACGCAAACGAGTGCCAGACCCGTCTCACCGCAGTTGGCGATGACCATCGCATCGAGCAGCGCGATGCCGGCAATGAGGGCGCCGATGGCTTGCCGGATCTTCTGCGGTTTTCCACTTCGAATCAGGGAGATCGCTCTTTGTACCCACAGCGCGTAGCCACCGAGGAACGAGCGCAGCCACGGGGCCCCGGACCACGCCAGCAATAAAGCCACAGCGGGCGCTACAAGCCCCAGCAGCGGGGCCCAGCGCCCCATCCCACCGCTGCTCTCAAACTTGGCTGCGTATGTGAGCCCCAGGACGTACCCCATCAGAAGCAGCGCTCCGACCCACACCGCGGCCTCCGGCGTTGCAGTGACCGCAAAGGCCCCAATCCCATACACGCCAAAGCGGCAAAGGCCCATGACGACCGGGCTCAATGCGTTCTGTTTGTGCCAGGCGTTGTACGCAACGATGGCCGCACAGGTGGCCAGTGCAGCAAGGCCCGCGGTGGGGCGCGTTATGAATGCCAGGATCGCGCCCGCGGCGAGTAGCCCATATCCCCACCGCCACACGGTGCTGCGCGAGACCTCTCCGGCGGGGATTGGCCTCTCAGGACGCTCCTGGGCGTCGATCTCGGCATCAAAGGCGTCGTTGAGGAACATTCCCCCGACGTACAGGGCTGACGCGGCGAGGGCTGCGAGGAGCAAAGAGGACGCCGCAAGCGTGCCTCCAGAGAGTGAGGCGGCGGCGAGGACATTGGTCCAAACCGTGGGGAGGTTGGACGTTCGACCCAGCCGGAGTGCGGTGTTCAGTTTCATGGGGAGTGCCAAAGTGCGCGGGTCCATTCCAGCTCTCTCGCAATGGACGCTGAGCGTGAAAGCTCGCGTAAGGCTGGGGGAAGGACAGACCAGGTATAGGTCTCAACTTCAAAATGAGCGCAAGCATTGCGCAGTTCAGGGAGTGCGGATGCGATGAAGTCCGTCGTCGCAGTCAGGGGAGCCTCGAGGCGAGAGAACACCGGAACGTGGAGGTGCACTCTCCACGGACCCTCGGCGATCTGGCCTTGTCGCCAGCGGTCGAGGGCTTCGGGGAGGTCGAGGATCCGCACCAGCCCTTTGTCGGTCTTCACGACGACTTGGTGCAGGTAGGTGTCTTCGGCGAACGTCTCCAGTTGCTCGATTCCTGCTGCGGTCGGCGCGGCGAGTTCGAGGCCCGCGGTGACCTGAACCTTCGCGATACGGACCCCCGCAGCCTGTAGCTGGCGGGCCCCTGCAGCAGGTTCTTCGAACTCGACCGCCGCATGGCAGGTGTCGAAACAGACGCCCAGATGGCGGCGCAGGGCCCCTTCAGCGGCGCTCGGTGTGCAGCCGCTCCGTTCGGCGAACAGCTCCCGTCCCGCGGCGGAGAACACCGTGTCCTCGAGGAACTTGATCGCTTCTTCGGTGGTCTCGAGCATGCACATGGGCTCCGGCTCGAGCCCAATGCAAAGGTCGAGACCAGCGGTTTCGCGCCAATGCCAGCACCGAAGGGCGGCGGTCACTAGCCCCGGTCGCAGTGAACTCGGGTCGCTTGCGGCGGGGTCGAATCGAAACGAGCCCGGGACCGTACTGATTGACCCCGAGGTCTCCTTGGGGACGAGCTCGGCCAACGTATCGATGAGCTCGAGCGTGTATTCGACGCGCTGAGGTGTGGACCAATCGGGTCGGTAGACCTCCTCTTTGACCGGCGTTCCGTGAAATGGCCCATACGGAAACCCATTTAGCGTGAAGACATACGCGTCGTTCGCCTGCAACCAGGCGCGAAAGGACTCCAGGGTCTGGCGGTTGCGAAGGGCTGAGGCCGCGACGGCGGATAGACGCAAGCCGAGGCCAAAGGCGCCCTCAAACCCCAGTTCATCCCGAATCCGCGGGATGTGGACTGCGAGCGCGTCGGCGACTTCGGACCACGACTCTCCGGGGTGAATGTTGGAGCAATACGTCAGGTGCGCGAGGTCGCCGGTGCTGGACGCGAGCTTCATGATGGGCTTCGGTGGTCTCGCAGTCGCTCGATCGCCTTGTCCATGCGCGGGTCGTCGATTGTATGGACTTCGACGCCGCGGCCAATTTCGTCCAGGAGCGTGATGGTGAGCTGGCCGCCGAGGTGCTCGCGAAACTCCTCGAGGCCGGCCAGAACGAGACGCGTGCCGTCCTCGCGTAGGTCGAGTGCATCGTGCCAGCGCGGCAGTCCCAGCGTTGTCAGCACGGCTTCGATGCGCCGAACATGCTGCTCACTGAGTCGGCCTGAGAGCCCCGCGTAGTGGGCATCGAGCGTCATGCCAATGGCGACCGCTTCCCCGTGACACAGCCCGTGGTCGGAGAGGACTTCGAGCTTGTGCGCCGCCCAGTGTCCGTAGTCGAGCGGCCGGGCGCTGCCACGCTCGAACGGGTCACCGCTGGTCGCAATGTGCTGCAGGTGGAGCTCTGCACAGCGGCGAATCATCGTCGCGGTCGCGGTGCTCTCCCCGATGTGGAGCGCTTCGGCGTGGTCCTCAATCCATGCGAAGAACGACGCATCGCGGATCAGGCCAACCTTCACAGCCTCGGCGATTCCGGCGATCCGGTCGCGCGCGGGCAGGGTGCGGATCCAGGAGATGTCGTTGAGGACTGCGGCTGGCGGCTCGAAGGTGCCGAGGAAATTCTTGCCACCAAAGGCGTTGATGCCGTTCTTCACGCCCACGCCTGCGTCGTTCTGGGCGAGGACGGTCGTGGGAACGCGGATGAGGCGGACGCCCCGGTGAGCGAGGGCGGTCGCGTAGCCCACTGCATCTAGCATTGCGCCCCCGCCGAGGGCGATGACAAACGCGTGTCGGTCGAGCCTGGCCTCAGCGATCCACCCGAGGACCGCATCTACGGTGCCGCTGCCCGACTTGGCTGCTTCACCGCCCGGGACGTACCGAACCCCGGCCGCGAGTTCGAGGCCGGGATGTTCGGCAAAATACGTGGCGACATCGGTATCGAGGGACGGCCAGTGTGCCGCAAGACCTTGATCCACCACGACCAGCGCCCGATGGGCGTCGCCAGGCTCGAGCCGCGAGAGCGCCCACGCCAGGGTGTTGTTGCCAGGCTCGAGCAGGTCGTGCGTGAACACGACCGGGTACTCGAACGGCACCGTGAAGCGCTGCATATGGACCGCACTCGGGTCGGGTGCCGTCGCCATGAGGCGGAGGATAGCGCAACAGCGGCCGCGCGGCCTCCGGGCTGATATCTTCGCCACGATGAGCGCGACGGAAGCTTGGTTGAAGGCCTTTCTCCAGCGTCATGACGCGGTTGCCGGCACGGTGCATGTCACCTTGCCCGGCGATCTCGACACCTTGGCGCTGCGGGCGGCGGTGGGCATTCCGCCCAAGGTTCAGGAGGTGACGGCCCGGGTGCCGCGCGGCAAGGGCATGGCTGGCCTCGCGCTCGAACGCAGCGAGCCGGTCTCGACGTGCAACCTGCAGACCGACGAGACGGGCGACGTTCGGCCCGGCGCGAAGGCGGTTGCCGCCCAAGCTGCGGTGGCGCTCCCGATCCCCCGGGACGGCGCCGTTGTGGTCGTCGGCCTGGCCTGGCTAGACGATCGCGAGCTGCCCGAGTCTCTGCTCGAACAGCTCGCCAAGGACGCCGCTTCGGTCGAGTTCTAGAGCCGCTACTTCTTTCCGGTCGAGTACATGTCGTCGATGATGCTGGAGTAGCGATCCTCGACGACGCCGCGCTTGACCTTCAGGGAGGCGGTGAGCAGCCCGTTGTCGACCGTGAGTGGCTCGGGGGTGATGCGCCAGTACTTGATGCTCTCGAAGCTCGCCAAGCCGCCGTTGACCTTGGCGACGTGGGCCTCGATGGCCTTCTTCACATCGGGGTGATCGGTCTTGGCCTCGATGCCCTTTTGTTGGGCCCACTCGCCGAGTTCCTCGGGGTCGACCGCGATCAGGCACACGCAGTAGTTGCGACGGTCGCCGACGACGACGGCTTCTTGGACGATCGGAAGTCCCTTGAGCTGGCCTTCGATCTTGGCGGGCGCGACGTACTTGCCGCCGGAGGTCTTGATCAGCTCCTTCTTGCGGCCGGTGATCTTCACGAAGCCGTCGGAGTCTTGGGCGCCGAGGTCTCCGGTGCAGAACCATCCATCCTTGAACGAGGCCTCGGTGGCTTCGGGGCGGTTGAGGTAGCCCTGGGTGATGTTGGGACCCTTGGCCAGGATCTCGCCGTCCTCGGCGATCTTGATCTCGACGCCGGGCAGTGCGGGTCCGACGGTGCCGATCTTGATCTGGCCGGGTCGGTTGGCGGTGAGGCCGGGGCAGGTCTCGGTGAGTCCGTAGGCCTCGAGCAGGTTGAGGCCCATGGCGAGGAAGAACGTGTGCACGTCGGGGTCGAGCGGAGCCGAGCCGGAGAGCAGGGCGAACGCGCGGTCGAAGCCGAGCTTGGCGCGAAGCTTGGACAGCACGAGCTTGTCGGCGACGCTGTTGCGCAGGCCCAGGAAAAACGGCACCGGCTCGCCCTTGCAGCGATACGGAACGGTCTCTTTGCCGGTGTTGATGGCCCAAGCGAACAGCTTCTGGCGGACCGGAGGTGCGCCTGCGACAGCGGTCTCGATCTTCGCCTTCATCTTCTCGAACACCCGGGGTGCACCAGGGAAGAACCCCGGACGGGTCGCACCGAGGTCCTCGCCGAGCGTGGGCACCGAGCTGATGATCAAGTGGAGGTTGCGGTACGGCGCCGCGAACTGGATCAGACGGCCGAACGAGTGGGCCAGCGGGAGGAATAGGAACAGCCCTCCTTCTCGAATGTTGTCGGTGAGCACACCCGCGTCGGACACGGCACGGGCCATCGCGAGGTGGTTGTCGTGCGTCTGGATCACGGCCTTGGGAGGGCCGGTGGTTCCTGAGGTGTATGTGTACGTGGCGGTCTGATCGGGCTTCGCTTCTTTGCGGCGCCGGACCATGTCGTCGCGTTGGGCGTCGAGTTCTTTCTTGCCGCGCGCTTCGAGGTCGGCCAGCGACTCCCAGTCGTCCGCCGCGTCGATGCCGGTCGGGTCGATCACGACCACGTGCTCCAGCACGAGCGTGTCGCCTGCGTACTCCTTGTCGAAGAACGTGAAGCCCTTCCGCATCTCGCGAATCTTTTCGAGCTGCGCCTTGTTGTCGATGATGATGAGCTTGATCCCGGTATCGACGTGGGCGTAGCCGACCTCTTCGGTGTGCAGCGAGGCGTAGACGGGGACGGTCTGCAGGCCGACACTCAGCGCGGCGAAGTCGCATGCGAGCCAGTCTTCGCTGGTATTGCCGAGCAGGCCAACGACATCGTTGTCGTCCAGGTCGATCGCCGTGAGGATGCCGGCGGCGATCACATCGGCGCGGTCTCGCAGCTCGCCCCAGGACCGCGTGACCCAGCTGGACCCTTCCTTGGTCCGGATCGCGATGTCGTTGGGGCTCGCTTCGGCGCGGGCGTGGAGGAGGTCGGCGAGGGTTCGAATATCCAACGACATGACGGCGAGCGGCGCGAGCATAGCGCCTCACCGGCGTTCCGTGATCCCCCTTTTTCAGCCGTCCCAGAGCATCTTGGCCATCTGCTCACTGTCGACCAGGTACGCGGCGAGTAGAGCCCTGCGGTCGCCGGCTTCGGCGATATCGAGGTTCTCGAGCCACCGTGCGGCCTCGGGATCCTCCTGGGCCTGTCCCTCGAGAACCGTTTGCACGAGATTGACCAGCATGCGCCCCTTCACGGCGTTGTTCGTGGGAACCCGGGTGAAAACTCCCGCGACGTCAGCTGTGCTGACCGAGACTTGAAGGCCCTTCGGCTTGGGCAGGAGCGCCTGCAGCATGGTCGAGGCACCATCGCGCATCCCCCCGAACCCTGTGCCCACGACCGCGGCCTGGGTCATGGCGAAGATCATGGCGCTGTCCCGCGGGACTTGTTGGGCCAGGCGTTCCAGCTCCTTGTTCATGCGGCGCTTCTGCTTGCGGGCGGCGACGAGGGCCGGAGCGAGCATGTCCTCGCGAGCGATCAGGAGCTGATCGAGGTCGACCCGCACCACGTGCACGGCTTGCCCAGCAAACTCGGTGTCCGTGAGTACCCAGTGGTCATCCTCGACGGTGCGGAGGCCTCCATCTCGGACCGCCTTGTCGATCAGAGGCCGAACCCCGGGGATCTCGGCAAGCAACATGGACCTCCGATAGTTCTGATGGCTGGCGGCCCCTGACATCCGCTTCCACCCGATGAGGCTGTCTTGTCCCAAGCGCTTTGCGAGCTCGCACTGCATCTCGCTGAAGATGGGCGCCGTGGACTCCTCATGGTCCTTCTTCTTTTTGTCGTTCTTCGCCGCTGCAGCCTTGCCGCGCCGTGAGTCGTCCCGCTCCCGTTGCCGGGCCTGCGCCTTCTCGCGTCGCACCCGGCGAGCGTCCATGGCTTCGTAGTAGACTTGGTGGGTCGGGACACCGCGGGTGGAGGCGATGCGCTCGGCTCGGCGCCACCGCTGCGTCATGCCGATATCGGCTCGGGTCTGCTCGTCACACGTGAAGATGAACTCGGCGGTCTGAGCCCCGACTTTCTTCAGAAGCGGGGCCTCTCGAATCTTCGCGATGTCGGCCACGAACATGACGTCGAGCTCGGGCGAGAAGAACCGCATTCCGTAGGGCAGGTGGCCTCGAGACTGCCGCGCGGTCCCCACATCCCAGTAGCGACGCAACACGTTGCTCAGGCCCTCCGTGTCGCCAGCTTTGCGGTAGAGCCGGAGCAGACGAACCATCGCATCGGTGACCAACTCCCGCTCACGGGTATCTTGGTCCAAGACCTCCTCAAACTGCTCGATCGCACAGTCGGTGCGCTCGATGACGTCCATGCAGTGCACGCCCTTGCGGTGGTGCTTGTGCACGGCGGATTCGTGCGCTGGCGCGAACGCAGCCAGAAGGGCGAACGGAAGCCATGCGACGAACATGCTGTGTTCTATCCCGCGCCCCTGCGTTTGGGTTGGTCGGCGGTCTCCGGCGTGGTCCACACCACAGTCGGCAGCGTCTTGGGCTGGGTCGGCAGCGCCTGCTCAGGGCTCGGCGTGACGGGCACCGAACAGCGCAGCGCCCTGCAGCGCAGCCGACTCGTTGAGCACGACCTTGATCGGAATCTGCTCGACCAGCCTTCGCATGCGTCCTTTGCCGTCGAAGCGGTCGAGGAACGCGGAGCCCTTCATGCGTTTGGCGAGCTTGGGGGCGATGCCGCCACCGAGGTAGATGCCGCCGGTGGCGAAGATCTTGAGCGCGAAGTTGCCGGCCTCGGCGCCGTAGAGCCCAAGGAAGAGATCCACGGCGGCGTTGGCGTGCTCATCGCCGTCGTCGGCCGAGATCGCGATGGCCTCAGCAGGCTCTTTGTTGGACTGGGCTTCTTGCCACCATTGTGGGGCGTTGGCGCCAGCACGCTCCAGCAGGAACTCGTACACCGTGGCGAGGCCTGGCCCCGAGACGACCCGCTCCCAGCTGACATGCTCGTGGGTTCGTTGCAAATACTGCAACAGGTTCCACTCGAGCTCGTTGCTCGGGGCGAAGTCCGCGTGGCCGCCTTCGGTCGGGAAGGGGTAGAGCTTGCCGCGGAGGAAGTGCATGCCAGCCTGGCCGAGCCCAGTGCCGGCGGATACGAGTCCGGCGTTGCCACCCCGCTCGGGCGAGCCCTCGCGCAGCACCAGGAAGTCCGCGTCTGCGAGCGTGCTCAGCCCGTGGGCGTTGGCTTCGAGGTCGTTGAGGAGCGTGATCGAAGGCAGACCGAGGTCGCGCTCGAGCTGGTCGGCGTCTACGACCCACGGCAGGTTGGTCAGCTGAGCCCGGCGGCCGCGAACCGGTCCGGGCAATCCGATGCACACGGCTCGAACGTCGTCGGCGCCGTGTGCGGACGCGAACGCCTGGATGATCTCTTTGAGTGAGCCGTGGGAGGCGCTGGGTTCGATGTTGTGGACGAGCCGCAACACCTTGCCGTCGTTGACCTCGCAAAGGGCCAATCGCGTATTCGTGCCACCAACGTCTCCTGCGAGTACCTTCATCGGAATCTCCTGCGCCGTGCCTTCGCGGCGCTTCCGGGGGCGGAAGCGGCCGGGGCCATCCCCATGGGGGCCCTCAGGCGCTGCGGCATGTGTAGCACCGATGCCCCGAATTCGTGCACAACCCGCCGGAGCAAAACGCACGCGGCGGGTCGGAGGGGACCGTAGCGAGCCGAAATCGCGATCTCAGGTCGATCTCAACTCGCCCCGGGGGCCGGGGGCGTTGGGTGGATGTCAGCCGGTCACAGCGGCTTCAAAGGCCTGTCGAAGCTGTCGCAGGCCCGCCAGCACGTCGCTGCCGAGATGGACCCGGATTGCGCGGCGCTCTCGGTCGATCAGCACCTGGAAGTCCCCCGCAGCCTGAGCCGCAGCGACGACTCCGAAGTCGACCGTGCGGCCGGGAATCGGCAGTGCCGGGGCCGAATCGGCGGTGATCTGGATGAACACGCCCGTGTTGGGGCCGCCTTTGTAGGCTTGTCCGGTGGAGTGTAGGAATCGCGGACCGAACCCGAGGCAGGTCGCCACCGACTTCGTACGGCGCACCGAATTCCGCATGGCCGACAGTTCCGCTTCGTGCGCGGCGTTCATGTCGACGTAGGCGAGCAGCGCGAAGTAGTCGCCGGCATCCAGTCGGCCCAGATGGGCACGCAACCAGTCGGTGAGGCTGTCGCCGCCCAGCGCTTCGGCGTTGCGGTCGTCGGCGTGGATTCGGATTCCTTCGCCTTCCCAACGGACCGCAAGTTCGGGAAGCGTGCCGTGTTCTTCGTACGCGTCGGTGAGCTTGCGGCTCTCGATCTTGCTGGCCTCGACGTCGGGCTGGTCGAAGGGATTGACGCCCATCACCGCCCCCGCGACGGCGGTCGCGATCTGCCAGCGGAAGAGCTCTTGCGGCAGCGCATCGATGTCGTCGAGCTCGAGCACGACGACCGACTCCCCCGCGTCGCGCCACATCTGTGCGATGCGATCTTGGGCGGGGTCTGCGGTCGCGGCGGTGCGGAGGTAGACGAAGATGCGGTCGTCGCCGTTGCCACGGGTGCGTGCCGTCTCACCGTCGATCGGGATGACGGCCTGACCCTGCTTGCCGGTCGATTCGGCGACGAGCTGCTCGAGCCAGGCGCCAAAACTCGAGATGGCCGGCGAGGTCAGCAGCGTGAGCTTGTTGCGACCCTGGCCGGCGGCGGCACCGAGGATCAGCCCCAGGTTCACACCCGGGTTGGTCGCGACGTCTGCCTGCCTGCATGCGTCGAGCATGAGCTTGGCTTCGCCAAGAAACGCCTCGGTGTCGATGCCCATGCCGGCCGCGGGAACCATGCCGAAGTTGGAGAACGCGGAGAAACGTCCGCCGATCTCGGGGAGGCCATACAGCGTCGTACGAAAACCCTGCGCGGTGGCAAACGCTTCGAGCTTGGAGCCCGGGTCGGTGATGGCGACGAAGTGTTGCGAAGCCGTTTTGCCGAGCGCCTCGGTTGCGCGGCCCATGAAGAACTCCATCAGGACGGTGGGCTCGAGCGTGGAGCCGGACTTGGACGCGACGATGAACAGCGTCTTGGAGAGGTCGAGTCCGTCTGCGATACGAGCGACCTGGGCGGCCACCGTCGAGTCGACGATGCTGAGCTTGGGTCCGTCGCTGCGGCCTGCGAACGTCTTGGCGAGCACGTCCGGGCACAGGCTCGATCCGCCCATGCCCAGCAGCACGATGTCGGTGAACCCCGCGCCCTGGACGTCCGTCGCAAAGGCATCCAGATGGCCGCGGTCGGCGATCTGAGCCTCGATGATGTCGAGCCAGCCGAGCCAGCGCGCCTCGTCTCCGTCCGTCCAGACGGCGGCGTCCTTGGCCCAGAGGCGGTCGGTTTGCTCGCCCTTGGTCCACGCTTCGGCAGCCTGCGAGACGGCGGTGGCCATCGCCGCGGAGAGGGTCGCGTCGGTGCGGTTGAGACGGGGTCCTCGAACGCCCCGCTGCGCCGTGGCCACCGTCGCGAGCAGGTCGTCCATCGCGTCCTCGAACGCGACGAGACCCTTGTCGAGCAGGAGGTCAGTGACGTCGGTCAACGAGACGCCGACGCGCTCGAGGGCGTCGAGCCGGGCTTGGGCCTGGTCGACATCTTCGGTGAGGGTGGTCGCGACCTTGCCGTGGTCCAGGAACGCGGCGAGGGTCTTGGGCGGAACCGTGTTGACCGTCTGCGGTCCGACGAGTTCCTCGATGTAGAGCACGTCGCTGTACGCGGGGTTTTTGGTGCCGGTGCTGGCCCACAGCAGGCGCTGCGGACGGGCGCCGGCGCTTGCGAGTGCGCGCCACTCGTCGCCGCGGCACAGCGACTCGAAGCTGCGGTACGCGACCTTGGCGTTGGCGATCGCGATCGTGCCGCGCAGTGCGAGCGCTTCGTCGCTGCCGACGGCGTCCAGGCGGTTGTCGACTTCGGCATCGATGCGGCTGACGAAGAAGCTCGCGACCGAGGCCACATCGGCGATGGGCTTGCCGGCTGCGAGTCGGGTCTGCAGTCCGCGCATGTACGCCCCGGCGATGTCTTCGTACGCATCGCGCGCGAAGATCAGGGTGACGTTGACGTTGATGCCCTCGCTGATGAGGTGCTCGATCGCGATGATCCCCTCGACCGTTCCGGGGACCTTGATCATGAGGTTGGGACGGTCGACCGCGGTCCACAACCGCTTGGCCTCGCCGATGGTCCCTTCGGTGTCGCGCGACAGCCGAGGCGAGACCTCGAAGCTGACGTAGCCATCGATGTGCTCGGTGGCGTCGTAGACCGCACGCATGGCGTCGCACGCCTCGCGAATGTCCTCGATGGCGAGCGTCTCGTAGACGGTCTTGGTCTCGAGGTCTGCGTCGCGAGCCAGCTTGGTGAGCGCATCGCCGTACTCGTCGCCGCCGCCCATGGAGGCGCGAAAGATCGACGGGTTGGAGGTCACACCGCGCAGACCCTCCGTTCCCACGCGCGTCGCGAGCTCGCCGCTTCGCGTCATGCTGCGCCGGATGTAGTCGAGCCAGATCGATTGGCCGGCTTCGGCCAGGGCGTTCACGGTGTTCGAGCTCATGCTGCTGCTGTGATCGCAGAGCGATGGGCTCACCGCAAGCGGCTCGGCGTGTGCCTGCTCAGAACATCTCCCGCATCCACGGCTGAGAGCCAGAGAACACGGTGCCCGCGATGGCCAGGGCGGCAGGGGTACCCTCGATGAGCCCTGCGGCCGCGAGTGCGCTCGGGTTCGCAAATCCCGAGTACAGCGCCGCCAGCCCCCGTACGTCGGTGCGGAGATCGCCTGCGCCCCCGCGGCGAACACCGCCACGGCCGCCCCGCACGGCGAGCCGCCACATGCCGTTGTTGCCGTCGACGATATCGTCGTAGATGTCGAGATCGAGCGTGGCGTCGACCTTGGGGGGGTAGCCGCGCTGCATCAATGCCGCCTCGACATTGATGAGTCGCAGCATCCACGCATCGGTCATGGTGACACCGAAGTGGGCGTCGGGGAGGACCAGCCGGGCGGGGTCGTGGGGGGCGGTATGGAGTTCGATTCCGGACACGACGTGGGTGCACAGGTCGGTGAGAAAGGACCACAGCCGGCGATAGCCCCAGGTCGAGGTTGCGAACATGTCGTGGACGACGACGCGGTGTTGAAACCCAGTGCCGCGTTCCTTCGAGTACGAGACGTAGCCCTCGACTTGGCCGTCGTCGCGGCTGGCCAAGACACACGTCGGGCTGCGCCCTCCCCAAGGATGGAACAGACGGGTCCAGATGTACTCCGAGCGGTCCAGGAACCCGGGGAATGAGGGGGCGTGGGCGCCGTACAGGGCGCGCACGCGGGTCTCGCCGGCGGCATCCATCGGCAGCAGCACGCCGCCTCGTTCCTCGATGCCCAGGCGCTTGGCATCGATGTGGGCGACGAAGCGGCCGCCAGCGCACTCGTAGCCAGCCTTGCGATACAGCGGGAGTGCGGAGGCGTACAGGGTCGAGAGTGCGACGCCTTGCTGGCTGAGTTCCTCGACGACGCTTCGCATCAACGTGGTCGCGCAACCCTGGCGTTGGTAGTGCGGCGCGACGGCAACCCCGGCGACGCCGGTCATCGAGACTCGGCGGTTGCCGAAGTACTGGCCCATCGGAAGCAGTAGCGCGGCGCCGACGACGTCGGGGCCGTCACATACGACGCGGCAGTTGTCGTGGCCGGCGAGGGCGAGCGTCGCCGGCAGGTTGTCCGGGTTGGCCGCGAAGGCGTGCGCCATCAGTCTCGTCACCGCGTCGAGATCCGGCGGTTGCGACGGGCGGACCACCAGCGCGTCCTCGCTGCTCATGGCCCGGAGTATAGGAGGATCGTGGGCTCAGTAGTCCACGCGGATACCGATTGCGGGGAAGATCGGCAGACCGACGAAGCTCGCCTCTTCCCGGAAGTCGTAGCGGTAGAAGATCGAGTCTGGGTTGGCCCGGTTGTAGACGTTTTGAACGTCGACATAGCCGGTCACGGTTGCGCGGTCGAGGATCCAGCGCTTGTCCACCCGGAGGTCGAGTTGGTGAAAGGCCCCCAGACGGGCGCTGTTGCGGGGGCCCAGCAGGGGGTAGCGGGTCTGCAGGCTGTTGACCGAGCCGATGACCGGTGTGTACGGGTAGCCCGAGCTGACGCGAAAGCGACCACCGAGGCGCCAACCCTTGGGCAGGACGTAGCTGGCAACGAGTCCGAAGTTGTGGCGTTGGTCGAAGTCCGTCGCGCGACTGGGCAGGTCGAGCCCTGGGAGCTGCTCGACGAATCGAAGCTGCGACCACATCAGGGTGTACGTGACCCAGCCGTAGAGGTTGCCGCCCAGGTGTTTGCGCAACATGGTCTGAACGCCGATGGTGTGCTCTCGCGTCGCGTAGGGGACGTAGCCGTTATCGTCGGTGAACAGCGGGGTGGCGTTGTCTTGCTCACGCCCAAAGGCGGTGGCCTCGGCCGTGATGCCGTCGGTGATCTGCCAGTCGGCGCCGACGCTGGCGTGCAGGGCCTGGCGTACGCTGAGCGGTTGTGCGCCGGGGTCGAAGGAGACCGTCTCGTCAAGACGGGAGAGCACCGGCGGGTACCAGAGCGCCGGTTGGATCGAGTTGGCGATGTCGACCGTGATGTCGTTGTCGTCGCTGCGCAGCTGCGAGTACTTGCCGAGACTCGCGTGCAGCACCCAGCGCTCCCCGACGTCGAAGCTGGTGTTGAGCCGCGGGTCGAATGAAAACGCCGCATCGTCCTTGACGGTGAACGCGGTGCCGCGAGCACCCAGCACGAGGTGTGCCGGTCCGAGGTCAACCGGGGCGGTCGTGTAGACGCCAATCGTGGAGACGACACCGCGTGAGCTGGACTCGGGCCATTGGTGGATGGGGGATGGCTCGAGCATTCCGCGGCGGACGGAATAGGTGTCGATCTCGAGATCCGTGCCCATCAGCCACGAGAAGTGGGGCGTGAAGCGGCGCGACAGCTCGGTGCGCATCGAGACGACCCCGTCCCGGCGCCGCTGTTGGAAGGTGCTTTCTCGTACGAGGAAGGACCCGCTCTCGAATCGGACCGACGGAGTCCACCAAAGGCGCCATCTGCCGGCGCGTTTGCGGACCGCGAAGTCCACCCGGTGAAAACCGTTGCGGAGGTCGAACCCCGTCTCGGGCGTTCCGGGGATCGGCGGTGGCGTGCGAAGCCTGTCGCCCGAGCCAAACAGCCGGACACTCCACGACCCGCCGTGCATGGGGTAGTCCAACAGGCCTTGGTAGTCGTAGTAGGTCGGATATAGGTTGCCGCCCGGCTCCCCGGTGACCCGCTCGGTGACGCTGTCCGCGGTCCGAAGCGCGAGGTCGTAGTAGCCGCGCTGGGCGGAGACGATGAACGAGCCCTTGCCGATGGGGCCTTCGAGCATCGTGGTGGCTGCCCCGATGTCGAGCTCCGAGAATCCGTGAATCCCATCGCGTCGACCGGCGCGCGGGTCGATCTCCACGATGCCGCCGGTCGCGTTGCCGTAGGCGGCGTCGAAGTTTCCCGGGACGAGCCGGAGGTCGTCGAGCACCTCGGCTGGGAACACGCTGGAGAGCGACAGCACGTGAAACGCTCGCGGCAGCGCGTGTCCGCCCATGTAGACGCGGGACGACGTTGGCGATGCGCCTCGCAGCACGAGCAACCCCAAGTTGAACGGGCTCCGGGCCACCCCAGGCATGTTCTGCAGGGCACGCAGCGGATCTCCCTGGGCACCGGGAACGGTCTGAATCTCCTCGCGGGTGAGCAGCTGCGACTGGCTGCGGGCGCGCGTGGGTCCGCTCTGGGTCTTCACGACCGTGCGAAAGGTGTCTTGATCGAGCGGGTCGACGAACACCGACAGCGGCTTGTCCGCTGGGCGCACGACCCACTCGAGCCGTTCATATCCGGTCGCGACGACGATGATGCGGGCCCCCGTAGTGGGAAGCCCGTCGAAGGTGGCCACGCCGTCTTCATCCGTCGTCACCGTCCGCTGCCAGGCGGGTCCGCCCTCAGGAAGCGGCGGGGGTGGATCCAAGGCGCCGGCTTCTGCTCCGGGTGGGGCGGGGATCGCGATGACCGTGGCGCCTTCGAGTGCCTGTCGATCGCCCCGCCGGCGCAGCCTGATGGTTAGTGAGCCGCACGGGGCGACGTCACAGGAAGGAGCGGGGTCGGCGGTGGGAGCCGCGAGGGCGAGCACAAATCCCAGCAGTGCAATCACCGGGAAACCTCGACCGTGAAGGTTGTCCAGTCGGTCGCATCGGAGTCGTCGCGAATGACCGTATAGAGAGTGAAGGTGCCGGTGTCGGGCCCGACCTCCCACCGGACACCCCGACCGGGACCGGTGTCGTCAAACTCCGTCGCACGCTGGGTGGTCCACCACGAGTCCGTGAACAGGTCGAAGTTCGCGAGGCTCGTGCCGTCCGAGGCGATGACGGTCACCTCTTCGAGATCCGCCTCGTCAGGGAGCCACTCGAACTCGAGGACCTCTCCGACGCGGGCCGCGATCGGTTCCTCGGTGAGCACCTGCGTCGCGGACTCTGACCCCTCCCGGCGCAGCCAAACCCGCGACGCCAGCGGTACGCGGTTTCGCGGCATCTGACGCTGAACGTCGAGAAGAGGATTGTCCGGGAGCGTGCCTCCGCGGCTCTCGTACAAGTCGAGAAGTTCGCCCAGCGAGCCCTGCTGCGCGACGCCGTCGACGATCAGGCAGCGGCCCAAGTCCGCCCCGCGCTCGAGCCGTTCCAGGCAGGCCTGCGGACCCGGGTCATTGCTCAGACCCCCGATCGCTCGCACGAGAATCCGCCCACCGCTCATCAGGGTCGGCAGGCCTCGTTCCGGATCGTCTGCATCGGCGAACTGAAACGTCATCTGGGGCGCAGTCCCCAACGCGCACGCATCCAGCCCCACACCACCGTCGGGGCATGAAGGCGTGTCCAAGCTGGAGTCGCACGTTGGCCCGTTGCAGGCGAACCAGGCGAAGGAGAGGTCCTCCGGGGGCACCGGGCCCGCGGTGTCGGCGACCATCACCGACGCTCGGATGCGGTCCAACGGCATCGCTTCCTGAAACGCTCGTCCTTCCGGATCGGGCGGGTCGCCCAACGGACCGAGCTCCGCGACCTCCACGTTCATGCCGAGGTCGAGGACGTCGACGACCTGCCACGTGAACGGAATCTCCGGACCACAGCCCGCCCCGCAGATCGCGAACGCGAGCGCGACCGAGCGTCGAGTGAGACTCCGGCCCGGCACGTGCATCAGCGTATCAGGGGTCCGGAGGCCAAAGCGACGTCCAGGGGCGCAGCGCTCGAGCCGGGGTCATGGAGCGCCACGCGAAGGCGAGTGCGGCGGCGTAGGCGAGCATCATCGCCAGCGGAATGCCGATGGCCGCGCCGATACCCTGCGGCCACAGACTCACCGCAAATGGCACGACGCCGACGAGCAGCGGCGCCGTGAATGGGATCGAGCCGGAGACCCCCAGCGTGGCGTTGCGCGCGACGGAGCCGCTGAGGTCCGGATCGACAGAGCGCAGCAGGGCGAGGCCGGTGGGCAGGGTGCCCGTTGCCATGCCGAACATCATGATGGCGTGCTCGAGGGGCTCTTGCGGGAAAGCACGGCGCGCCAGCCACAGGCAAAACACCAAGGTGACGACCCCGATGATGAGGGAGATCGCGAGCACGGGTGCGAACCAGCGCCCGAGCACCGCGAGTTGCACCGCGCACAAGGCTGCGGTCGTCGTGAAATCGACAGCGACGACCGCAAGTCGCCCCAGCAGGCGGTCGTGAAACCAGGACTCGCGTCCGACCGCGCGGGCGACCCGGCGCGTGGCGAGCGCGAACAAGGCTCCGATGACGAAGTGGAAACCCCATGCGGTGGGGACCAGACTCTCGGGCAACACGAGCACGAGCGCGGAGATGAAGCCGAACACCGCGGCATAGATGACGCCGATCGAGACGACCGAGCTGCTCAACGGCTCCATCGCACCCCGCTGGGTTTTCGCGGGGGTCGAGACTTCGGGCAGTGTCGTCTTGGGCTCGCTCGAAACCCAGCCGGCCCGTCGCGCCCACGCGACGGCCGGGATGCCGAGAATGATGCAGGTGGCGAATCCCGCGGCGGCAAAGGTCAGGCCGAGTTGGGCGCCGTCGACGAATCCGTGCGCCTCCCAAGCGCCGCCCAGGGAGAGCGCCTGGCCAGGCCCCTGAGAGAACCCGAGCATCGGGAGCAGCGAGAAGCCGGGGTGGAGCCCGCCCCACAACTCCCAGGCCGCCACGACCAGCAAACCGATCGTGATCTGGATGACGGACAAGGTCGGGATGGCGATTGCGACGGAGCGGGCACCTCCAGGCCTCGTGCCAGCGGCTGTTCGCTGAAGTCCGACCGCGATGAAGACCAGCGCGAACCCGTGATAGACGAGCAGCTCGAGGTCGGGGATCGAGAACGGGATGACCCCCAGCGCCGAGGGCCCGAGGGCCAGCCCGATCGTCCCTGCGATGATGCAGTCCGGGATGCCTAGGCGGCGCAGGGGGGAAATGCGATTTCGCAGTCCCGCCGCCAGAGCCAGCAAAACGGCCACGACCAGCAGATTGACGACGATGCCTGCGTTCCAATGCTGCACGAGCGGCTCAGAGGGTGTTGTGGCCCTTGTTCGAAAGCCTTATAGACTGACGAAGAGACATGAGTACGCCGTTCAAAGTTGATATCGACGACATGGAGTTCGTGTTCTTCGACCAGCTACAGGTCGCAGACAAGCTGGGCTCCACCCCACAGTACGCCGATATCGACGTCGACACGTACAAGCAGACGTTCGCCGAGGCGAAGAAGGTGGCCGAAGAGGTGCTCAGCCCGATCAATGCGGTCGGTGATCGGCAAGGCTGCACGCTCGACGACGAGGGCAATGTCACGACCCCCAAGGGATTCCAGCACGCCTGGAACACCCTGGCCGAGGGCGGCTGGGTCGCTCCGTCGGCCAACCCCGACCTTGGTGGTGTGGGCCTGCCCAAGGCCGTCGAGATGGGAACCCTCGAGTTCTTCGTCTCCGCCGCGACGGCGTTCATGATGTATCCGGGCCTTTCGGCTGCTGCGGCACGCGTGGTGGCTGCGTTTGGCGATGACCGGTACAGCACCGTCGTCGCGACCAAGCTCTTCACCGGCGAGTGGGGTGGGACGATGTGCCTGACCGAGTCCGGTGCGGGCAGCTCCGTCGGGGACAACCGAGCCAAGGCCGTCCCTGCCGAGGGTGAAGAGGGCGTGTTCCTCATCGAGGGAGAGAAGATCTTCATCAGCGGTGGTGACCACGACCTCGCGTCGAACATCGTGCACTTGGTTCTGGCACGCACCCCGGGGTCGCCGCAGGGCACCAAGGGCCTCAGCCTGTTCGTCGTGCCCAAGTTCATGTTCGACTTCGAGTCGGGCGAGCTGGGCGAGCGCAACGGCGCCAAGGTCGTGGGCCTCGAGCACAAGATGGGCATCAACGGATCCGCCACGTGCACCGTGGCGTTCGGATCCGACCTCCCATGTCGCGGCTGGCTGATCGGCAAAGAGCGTGAGGGCATCTCCCACATGTTCAAGATGATGAACGAGGCTCGTATCGGCGTCGCCGCTCAGGGCAGCGCCACGTCGGCCGCGTCCTACAGCTTCGCGCTCCAGTACGCCCGCGACCGCGTCCAGGGCACGAAACTTGGCCAGCGGGACAGCGAAGACGGACGTGTTGCCATCGTCAAGCACCCCGACGTTCGCCGAATGCTGATGACCCTGAAGGTCATCTCCGAGACCTCTCGGTCGTCCTGCATGCGCATGGCGTTCTTCGACGACCAGATCCGGACGACACAGGACGAGAAGCTTCGCGACAAGCTCGAGGGACGGGCCGACCTGCTCATTCCGGTCCTCAAGGCGCACCTCACCGACCTCTCCATGGAGATGGCATCCCTGGCCGTCCAGGTCTACGGCGGCTACGGCTACACGCAGGAGTACCCGGTTGAGCAGCTCGTGCGCGACGCCAAGATCCAGGCGGTCTACGAGGGCACCAACGGCATTCAGGCGATGGACCTGCTCGGTCGCAAGATGCGGGTCAAGAACGGCGCGCTGTTCATGGAGTGGATGGGCGAAGCCCAGGGCGAGCTCAAGGCAGGCGCTGAAGAAGGCTTCGAGGCCCAAACCGCATCGTTGGGCAAGGCCATCGGCCAGCTCGGCGCGTGCGCGATGCACCTTGGCAAGGTCGCCGGCGGCGGGGACATCGACGGCGCCTTCGTGCATGCCGTTCCGTTCCTGCGGGCCTTCGGCACCGTACTGCTCGGCATGGAAGCACTCGACCAGGCCCGCGTCGCCAAGCGGATCCTCGACGGCGGCAAGGAGACCAACCTGCTCAGGGGCAAGCTGGCCAACCTCGACTTCTACGTCGCCCACCTGCTTCCGGCCGCGACCGCGTTCGCGAAGACCGTGCAGAGCGGCGACCGAAGCTGCATGGACGAGTACCTGTTCGCGGCCGAGTAGGGACGCGCTCCGGGCGATAAAGAAGCCTCCGGCCGCGTTGCGGTACGGAGGCTTTGTCGTGCGGGGGCGGTGCGTGTCGGTGGCTGGGCCGGTTCCGCAAGACTCGACGGACGTGCTGGCCGCTGGCAGGCTGACCCGGTGACGCCACAGGACGAGCGCTACATGGAGGAGGCGCTTCGCATCGCCGAGGCCGCGGCCGCGGCGGGCGACGTCCCGGTTGGTGCGCTCGTCGTACTCGATGGCGTGATCATCGGGCGCGGAGGCAACCGTCGAGAAGTCGACGCGGACCCCACCGGCCACGCCGAGATCATCGCGCTCCGCGAAGCTTGCCGAACCATGAAGCGTTGGCGGGTCGACGGCGCGACGCTCTACGTGACGCTGGAGCCGTGTCCGATGTGCGCGGGCACGCTGGTCAACGCCCGCGTGGCCCGACTGGTCTACGGCGCCAGCGATCCAAAGGCGGGCGCGGTGCGGTCGCTGTACGAGCTCTGCGACGACCCGCGCCTCAACCACCGCATGGACATCACCTCCGGGGTGTTCGCAGAGCGGTGCGCGGACCAGCTGCGGAGCTTTTTTCGAGCGGCACGCGCCAAGCACAAGGCCCGCGCGATAAAGTGATCGCTGTGGCGCGGGACCTGACTGCAGAGGCCGAGGCGGTGCAGACGATGCTCGCGCGGGCACGGCTGAGCATCGATGACACGCAGTCCGGCCGGACGTGCTTTCTGTCTCACCTTGGCGCGCAAGAGCGGCTCTCGCCCGGCGCCTGGATGGGGCATCGCGATCTTCTCTACGGCCTGGCGCTCGCGAACCTCTCCCCGGCCCAACGCACCTCGCTCGCCCGGGCGATCCTGGTCGATCACGGTCGGGAGTTTGGTGTGGGACGGCTCAGCCTTCAGACGCTGGCCTCGGGCCTTCCGCTGGGAGGCTCCTCGCTGCTGATGGAGCCGCGCACCGGAGGGACCTCGTGCCTCTATACGTGGGCGCTGGGTCCCGGCGCGACCCCGGCCCCCTGCGACTGGTTGCTCCTGCGTGCCAGTCCAGAGTGGGCGGTCGAGCCCATCCCGAAGAAGTTCAGCGCGCGCGGCATCCAGTTGCTGACGCAGCTGGGCGGTGAGGTCCTCCTGCTGGTAGACACCGCGGTCGGGGCTCTTCAGGTTGCGCAGGCGTGCGCGGGTACGATTCGCATCGCGGCCCATCCCCGGTTCAGTCCGCACATCGAGGCGCTCGATCCCGAGGCCGCGGTGTTGCTGTGGCCGCACGATGCGTTGGATGGGGCGGGGCTGCGGCGCCATGAGGTGGTCGCGGTTGCGCTCGTGGACGCGCCCGAACCGGTGCGAACGGATCTTCGATCCTGGATGAAGCGTCGGGGCGGTGACCGAGAGATCGAGACCGTCGATCTCAGCTGTCCTGGGCGGATGGACCGTGAGGGCCTACTCACGTTCTGGCGCGGATGCGGCAAGCCGGCCGTGTTTCTCACCGGGGACCCAGAGTGGACCTCGTCGGGTGCCTCATGGTTGCGAAGCCTCGGAGCCGACGTCGTCGTGCACGGCGAAGCGACACAGCTCTCGCTATTGTGAACCTCTCAGATGTTTGCGTGAACACTCGCACAGCACCTGTTGCAGCACCGTTGTGGCCTCTGGGTGACGGCCCCTCGTAGCGGTCCGGGTTGGGACGCTCCTGCAGCGCGTCAGTCTCTTGGATCCAAACGACGGCGATCGCTACACTCGGGGCTCACGTGGCAGAGAACCCCACTCCTCGGATCCATCCACTCCTGCCGGCGGCAGCGGCCGCAGTGGCGGCTGCGTTGTCCTTTTACGTCGGGGCAGAGGTCGGCGGCCTTGCGATGATGGTGGCGGGTGGGGCCGCAGTCCTCGCAGCGGCGACGTCCTGGATGATCGCAGGCGAACTGCAAGCGGCGCTTGGCGCAGTCTCCCAAGGCCAGAAGCAGCTCCGCGAAAGCAACGCGGAACTCAAGGCTCTGCAAGGTCAGCCCTCGGGCGAGCTCGGCGAGCTCGATCGTCTTCGCAGCGAACTCGACGCGGCGAAGAAATCCGCCAAAGAACACGAAGCGTCCGCGGGCGCGGCGAAGGCCGAGGCGCAACGCAATGCCGCGGCCCTCGAGGCCAAGACCGCCGAGCTGGCTGAGGCCGGCGACGGCGCTCCATCTGTTGCGGGAGAGGTCGAAGCCCCCGTGCCCATGGTTGCGGCCAGCATCGCACCTGAAGCGATCGACGGTCTCGAGCGACAGCTCGGCGACGCGATGGGCAACCTCGACGAGACTCGCTCGGCGATGGACAACATCGACCAGGGCCTCAAGGGAATCTCGGAGAGTGTCGAGCTGCTCGCCTCCAACGCCGAGGAGAGCTCCAGCTCCATCCTCGAGATGGCTGCGGCCAACGATGAGGTCGCCGAGTCGATGTTCAACCTCGCGGCGTCGGTCCAGCAGACGGCCACCTCTATCGAGGAGATGACCTTCTCGGTCAAAGAGGTCGCCAAGAATATCGAGGCGCTCTCCAGCACCGCCGAAGAAACATCCTCCGCCATGAACGAGATGGACATCTCGATTCAGCAGGTCGAGAACAACGCCAACGAGACCGCGCAACTCTCTGAGGAAGTTGTCTGGGCGGCCGAGGGCGGCGTCGATGCGATCAACCAGACCATCGAGGTGATCAACATGATCAAGCTGTCGTCGGCCGACGCCGTCAGCGTGATCTCGAGCCTTGGCGGACGCATCGAGGAGATCGGCAAGATCCTCAGCGTGATCGACGACGTCTCCGAGCAGACCAACCTGCTCGCCCTCAACGCGGCGATCATCGCGGCTCAGGCCGGCGAACACGGCAAGGGCTTCGCCGTTGTGGCTGACGAGATCAAGGACCTCGCCGAGCGGTCGGCGACGTCCACCAAAGAGATCGCCGAGATCATCAAGTCGGTTCAGCGAGAGAGTCGCAACGCCGTGCTCGTGGTCCAGCGCTCTTCGAAGAGTGTCGATGATGGTGTTCGCGTCAGCCACCAAGCGGAGGACGCCCTCAAGCGAATCTCCGATGCGGCTCGCCGTGCCACGCAGATGGTCCGCGAGATCGCTCGCGCCACCGTCGAGCAGACCAAGGGCTCCAAGCAGGTCACCGACGCGATTAACGTGGTCGCCACGACCGTCCAGCAGGTCGCGACGGCCACCGCCGAGCAAGCCCGCGGTGCCGAGCAGATCATGCGCTCGGCCGAGAAGATGAAGGCCATCACCCGGCACGTGGAGCGCTCCACCCAAGAGCAGACCCGCGGCAGTCGCCAGATCACTCGGGCGATCGAGTCGATCAGCGAGATGGTCAACCAGCTCCACGACGCGCACCGGACCCAGATGGACTCGGTCCGCACCGCAATCGAGCGGCTCTCTCAGCTCGAGAACGCGACCGACGCTCAGCGGGCTCAGCTTCAAGCGCTACGCGAAGCGATGTCCTGAGCCCCCAGCGGGCCCTCTCCTTCGGGGGCGCGTGGGAGATGATCGGGCGCAAGCGGCGCGGCATCGAGGGGTCGGTGCCGCGTTTTTCGTGTCGTTCCTGGCAGATCGGGCAGGCGTCCTACGCTCTGCGGTCTCGCTCGGCTGTGCGAGCGCTGCTATTGTGCCTGCGTGTCCGTATTCGGCATCGGCCCCATGGAGATGGTCGTCGTCGCGGTTGTGGCTCTCATGCTGTTCAACCCCCGCGAGCTGCCCAAGATGCTTCGCAGCTTGGCGAAGTTTTGGGGGCAGCTGCGAGCCACGGCCGACGAGTTCAAGGACACGATCATGACCGCCGACGGGGTCGATGAGATCCAAGAGCTGGTCAAGGGGACCAAGGGCCAGATCCGCCAGGTCGAGACCGATGCGCGGCGCGAGCTGATGAAGGCCCGCGCCGAGATGCGCAAGGCCCAGCAGAAGCTTCTCAAGGCCAACCAGGCCAAGCTCGAAAAGCAGACTCGCGAGCGCGATGCGGAGAAGCCCGAGCCCGCTGAAGGCTCGAGCGACGACGACTCCGAAGCCGTGTACGGCGACCAACCCCACGACCACGACAACGCTCCGGTGGCGGCCAGGGCACCCCACGATCACGGTGACGAGCATGGTCATGGTGACGAGCATGGTCACGACCACGACGGGCCTGCTGCGACGTCCTCCGACGAGGTGCCTGTCGCTGCGACGGCTCCGCACGAGCGCAAGCCACCGTCGGTGCCCAAGCCGCCGGCTGTGGGCAAACCACCGACGGTGAGCAAGCCGCTGGCTCCGAGCGAAGGCGACAGTTCGCCTGGAGCGGCCGTGTCCAGCGATGCGGCACAGGCCACCGGGGGCGCGGATGACGATGCGCACAACCAGGGCGCGGCCTGACGCCGGCCACCGACGGACAGGAAATCAACCGCGTGGCTGACAAGACCGACGAAGAAGAGGACTCCGGCACCGTAACGCCCGAAGACGACGTGCCGATGTCGTTCTTCGACCACCTCAACGAGCTCCGCAAGCGGCTCGTCCGGTCCGCGTTCGGCATCGTGATCGCGTTTATCGTCTGCTACGTCTTCGTCGGCGAGCTGCGCACCATCATGCTGGTGCCGTTCTACGACTCGTGGGTCTCGGTTGGCCTCGAGGGGCAAGCTCAGCTGCAGGCCCTCAGCGCGCTCGAGACCTTCCTGACCGACCTTCGGATCGCTGTCATTGTGGCGATCTTCATCGCCGGGCCGATCGTCTTCTACCAAATGTGGATGTTCATCGCTCCGGGGCTGTACCGGAGTGAGCGCAACTTGGTCGTGCCGTTCGTGGCGACCAGCGCGGTCATGTTCTTGGGTGGTGGCGTGTTCTGCTACTACTTCGTCGTTCCGGTCGCGACGGACTTCTTCCTGCAGTACTCGCTGGATACGGCAGCGGGCGGTGATGCGGCGGTTTCGATCAAGCCGAACTTCACCTATCAGAGCTACGTTCAGTACGAGACCCGGCTGCTGCTCGGGTTTGGGGCGATGTTCGAGTTTCCGCTCGGCGTCTACTTCCTGACCAAGGCCGGGGTGATCACCCACAAGACCCTGCTGCGTCACTGGAAGCTGATGACGCTCATCTTCTTCATCGCCGGGGCCCTGCTCACGCCACCCGAGCCGGTGACGCAGGTGCTGATGGCAGCGCCAATGATCGGGCTGTTTTGGGCAAGCGTTGGCGTTGCCTTCGTGGTCAGCAAGGACGAGCGGGAGCGGATCGACCGTCTCGAGACCGAACTGGCTGAGATGGACGACGACGACGAGTCAGACGAATCCGAAGACTGACCGCGCAAGATCTTCGCGGTCCGGCCTGGAGCTGGGCCGTGAGAAGAGCCCCGCCAAAAAACCTGCCCAGGGGGGTTTGAACCGCGCACGAGCTTGCCTATGCTCCTGCGCATGTTCGGGTTCGCACGACTCCCGCAGCTTGCGCTTGTGACGGCTTCTCTTGCTGCACTCCTGGTTCAGTCCGGATGCACGTGTGGCTCTGGGCCGTACCAAGGCGACTACTTTGATGGCGACCGCCCTGGCTCGGTGAAGAACTTCAAGTTCGTCGAGAGCGAGAAGGTCGATCCCAAGATCGCCGGTTGTGCCGACGGTCAGCGGGAGGGCTTCGCCGACATCGAGAAGAACCCTCGCGTCGCCGGATGCATGGGCAAGTGGAAGGAGAGCAAGTCGCTTCGCGAGGAGCCGACCGGCAAGGCCTGTGGCGATGACGGCGAAGAGTGTGGTGCTCCCGCCGACGTTTGCGCGCCCGGCTGGCACGTGTGCGGCGCCGAAGGCAAAGGCGAAGACCTCAAGACTCGCGCCACGCAAAAAGAGTGCGACGCCGCGGGACCGGGGCGGTTCAACGCCGCGATCAGCCACTCGCCCACCGACGAGATCGATCCCTGCCCGCGCATCACGAAGAACACGGACCTGCCGTGCGTGCAGGCCGGCATCGGTGCGGAGCCCGTCTGTTGCGGAAACGACTGCCTCTCGGGCAAGTGCAAGGACGCCGTCTGGAAGGGCAAGACCCGAATCTCCCGCGGCACGACCGAGGGATGCGGGGCGATGACCTCCGATCGTAACGGAGGCATCTTGTGCTGCTACGACGGCGACGACGCCCCGAGCGCGGCCCCAGCGGCGAAGGCCGAAGGCGGCGAAGAAGCGAAAGCTGAAGGCGGCGAAGAAGCGAAAGCCGAAGGCGGCGAGGAAGCGAAAGCCGAAGGCGGCGAGGAAGCGAAAGCCGAAGGCGGCGACGCCAAGAAGCCGGCCGAGGCGGGCGAAGCGAAGCCTGCTGAGGGCAAAGCCGACGCCAAGCCCGACGCCAAGAAGGCCGGCTGACGCTCAGTTGGCGATCGCGCCGGACGTCGCAAGACTGATGTAGTGCTCTAGCGACGTTTTCGGCGGTCGTCCGACTTTGACGACCGGGCTGGTCACCACGTCGGTGTGGTTGCCGAAGAACTTGAGCCGCTCACCGATCCAGGTGTCGTCGTTGCCGTGGACCGGCACCATGACGGTATGGAGGCGGAGCGCGGCATGATCGCGGTACCAGCGACCGCTCTTCCGGTCGCGCACCCCAACGCACTCGTCGCGACGCAGGTGGTACTCGGTGTGGCGCGTGACGAAGATGCGGTGACGGCGACGCTCGATGCCCATGGGGCGAGCCTGCCGATCAGGCGCAGGACCGCCAAAAAACGAGCCGCGCGGACCACCATGACCCCTCTATCTACGTCCCAATCGCGCCACGCGGTGCCCGGCCAGCGCGTGGCCTGCTAAGCTGTGCAGGTGGCGCGCCCTAGATGTTGGCCGACGCTGACCGCGTCTTCCGCCGGACCGAGGTCGACTGATGTCCAATAACCCGTTTGCCTCGTTGCCCAAGTTTGGCCGGGGTTCCTTCGCGATCTTTCTGGTCGCGGCGGTGCTCTCCGCGATGCTCGGCGACCAGCCGGTTGCGCACCAGTTGGTCCTGCTGCCCGGTGATGTGTTGTCTGGCCGGGAGCTTTGGACTCCGATCACCGCCAACTTCATGTTCCCCAACAACGAGCTGATCGGCTTGTTGGGTACAGGATTCGCGCAGTGGTTCATTGGGAGCCAGCTCGAGGCGTTCTGGGGCACCAAGAAGTACGTCACGCTCGTGCTCGGTGCGGGCGTTGCGGGCTACATCGCGGCGGTCCTGGTCGGCGCGTTGAGTGCAACGGCGGCAGGCATCGAGGTCGGCGGCACCGTCCCGATCGACCTGGCCGCGATCACGGCCTTCGGCTTTGTGTTCGCCAACCGTCAGCTTCGTCTGTTGGCGTCCCTGCCTCTGAGCGTCAAAGGGTTCGCGTTGCTCCTCGTCGGGCTCTCGCTCGTCATCCCGCTGCTTCGCGGCAGTCCGTGGCCGACGATGGTCCCGCTCTTGGTCGCAGTGGCGGTCGCTGCGGCGGCGGTGACGCAGCCCTGGCGTCGGTTGCGGGATTCGGGCAAGCTCCGGGAGTCGAAGAAGGCCAAAAAGCGCCATCTAAAGGTCGTTGGGCCGGACTCTAAGCTGCTGAACTGAGCCGTCGGCAACAAATAGGAACTCCATCTTGGTGACCAAACGCGAGCCCAGCGAAACGGGCATGACCACCACGTTCTTCGCGGCTGAGCACACGCACAAGCAGCTCCGCCGGGTGATGCTGCGCGTGACGGAGGGTCCCGACAAAGGGTCGCAGCTCACCGTCGCGCGATCTCGAATCACCATTGGACGAAGCGCGGTCAACGACCTTGCGCTCTCCGACACCTCCGTGAGCGGGACTCACGCAGAGCTCATCATCGGGGAGGACGGCGTTCACGTGCACGACCTCGACAGCACCAACGGGACCTTCATCGGGTCGGTCCGGGTTCGCGAGGCGTGGATCGAGCCAGGGTCGATGCTCAAGGTCGGCAAGACGGAGGTCGAGTTGCTCTCCGCGGACGAGGTCCAGATCCCGATCTCGGGCGAGGACCACTTCGGCGCGTTGGATGGCAAGAGCCCGGCGATGCGCGAAGTCTTCGCGGTCCTGGAGCGGGTCGCTCCCACCGAGATGAGCGTGTTGATCCACGGCGAGACCGGCAGCGGCAAAGAGCTGGTCGCCCGAGCGCTGCACGACGAATCCCATCGAGAACAACACCCATTCGTCGTTCTCGACTGCGGGTCGTTGCCTCGCGAGCTCGCCGAGGCTGCAATCCTCGGTCACAAGAAGGGGTCCTTCACTGGGGCGGTCAGCGATCGTGCTGGCTGCTTCGAGGAAGCCGACGGGGGCACGCTGTTCCTCGACGAGATCGGGGAGCTTCCGCTCGACCTTCAGCCCAAGCTGCTGCGGGTCTTGGACCGCCGCGAGGTCCAACGCATCGGTGAGAGCCAGGTGCGACAGGTCGACGTGCGGGTCGTGGCGGCCACGCACCGGGATCTGCGGATGATGGTCGGCCAAGGCCAGTTCCGCGAGGACTTGTACTTTCGCCTGTCGGTGATGGGCGTCGAGCTGCCACCGTTGCGCAAGCGTGGCGACGACGTCGTGATGCTTGCCGAGAAGTTCCTCGAAGACTTCGTTCGCAGCTACCCCAGGCCGGTCACCAAACCGCGCCTCAATGACGCCGCCCGAGAGGCTCTGGCGGCCGAGCAGTTTCCGGGCAACGTCCGTCAGCTGAAGAACATCATTCAGCGTGCGGCACATCTTTGCCGCGACAGCGTCATCGAGCCCAGCGACCTCCACATTGGCCGCCGCGAGCAGGCCGTCAACCCGGCGCCCGCCGATGCTGCGCCGTCAACCGGGGGCATCGACCCGGCGCTCTTCGACACGCCGTTCAAAGAAGCCAAGCAGCACATGGTCGACTCGTTCGAGCGCGCCTACTTCGGCAAGCTGCTCGAGAAGACCGACGGCAACCTCAGCCGCGCCTCGGCCGAGGCTGGCATCACCCGCTACTACCTCCGCGAGCTGCTCAAGCGGCTTGGAATGCACAAGAGCCAGACCGATGCGAGCTGACCGTCCCCTTTTCTCGGCCTTCTCGGTAGCAGGGGTTCGCGGTGCATTCGTCTGGACGCTGTGCGGACTTGGCATGGCCGCAACCTTGCCGGGCTGCAACGAAGAGCCGGCTCCGGTCTCCGCGGCGAAGCAGTTTGCGGCCGCCGTCCGGTCGCGAGACACCGAGGCGTTGCTCGAGACCGTCGACCAAAAGACGCTCGCGTACGTCGAGCACTCGGCGGAGCGCGCGAGCGATCAGATCGGTGGCCGCCGAAGCGTCAGCCCCTCTGAGATGCTGCAGGTCGTCGACGTCGACGGACGCTTTGCCGTCGCCAAAGCCGAGCTCCTGTCCGAAGCCGGGGATGCCGCGAGCGTGAAGCTCATCGGTGCTGACGGAACCGAGCATCAGGTCCAGCTCGTCTTCGAGGACGGCGCCTGGAAGGTTTCCCTGCCCACCCCGCCGGCTCCGGCTGGGGTCGAACACACCCCGCCCGACGGATCCCACGATGAGTGACGCAGAATCCTCCTCCTCGAACGAGTCCTCGTCATCAGACGGATCGGGAGAGTCGGGTGACCCTCGGAGTCCGGCAGAAGCGGCAACGTCCCGCGCGGACGGTCCAGCCGCGGCCGTTCTTCCTACCCGGGGCCTTCGTATCGCGCGTGCCGTGCTTGCACCCGTGTTGGTGCTCGGTGCGGTTGGGGTGCACTTCGCACTCAACGTCCCGGACGAAAAGGTCGTCATGCCCAAGAAGGACACGTCCAAGCCCAAGCGGGGCGGCCGTCGTTCGAAAGCTCGTGCCGCGGAGCGGACGCCGGAGCAGATGGATGCTGCCTGGGAGCGCTGGAAGGACGAGCGCTACGACAGTGAGACGATCAAGGGCAAGTGGGGGCGCCGGATGCAGTCCACGGTCAACAAGGCGGTCGTCGTGGCCCGCAAAGAAGCCTTCAAGGGGGCGCCCGAGGACCCTCGCGTTGTTGTGAGCGGGACCCAGTGCCGCACCGTCCGGTGCAGCTTCATCCTTCGCTCTCCGTACGAGCACGAGCCAGCTCTCGTCGTCGAAGCGCTCAAGCGTCAGACCTACGGTGGCGAGCCGCTATGGCGCATGGTGAAGTCCACGCCCACCGGTCCTCCGAACAAACACTCACCCAAGAAGGATCACTACCTTCGGGTCACGATCGGTGTTTCGCTCGACATGATCGACACGCGCGACATCGAGTTTGTGGGCGGGAAAGAGAAGCCGCAGCCGCTGAAACTCGCTCCCCCGCCCAAGACGCCAGCGGCTGAGAACTAGTGCCCTGGGTCTGGAATATCTTGAATAAATTACAAGGGTCTGATCTAAGGTGGTGTGGCTCGCACCGGACGACCGAAGGCAGACCTCAGCATCAGTGACGTAGAGGGCGAGGAGCTTGGCCGG
>Ga0316204_10002806_pt1 | contig 37722 bp, 22 predicted proteins | sample 6monrhotite_MG_2_FD_205661 | JGI IMG/M metagenome (GOLD analysis project Ga0316204, IMG submission 205661) | Microbial mat bacterial communities from mineral coupon in-situ incubated in ocean water Damariscotta River, Maine, United States -... | ecosystem: Environmental > Aquatic > Marine >... | reverse complement strand
GACTAAAAGTTTGGTTTCTAAAGTTACTTTTTGGTAGCTTTTTTTTCGCCAGTGTTCATTTTGTGTTTTCATAAGTGACTATAATTAAGTGTTTAATTTTTAGTCAACCTATTTCAGGAAAGTACATGGTTTTAAAAGGTTACTAACTAATGGTTATGATTTAAAAAATGTACATTACAATTATATTCCTACTTACACTGCGGTTGGTCATACTTCAATTTACACAGGAACAACTCCAACAAACCACGGAATTATATCAAACGATTGGTACGATAAATATCAAAAAAAATCTATTTATTGTGTAAATGATACTAATTACAAAACTGTAGGAGCTACTTCTGGAGGCAACAAATCTCCTCAAAGAATGCTAACTACTACCATAACAGATCAAGTAAGATTAGCTCAAAATATGCACGGAAAAACTATTGGTATTGCACTTAAAGACCGATCCGCAATATTACCTGCAGGTCATACAGCTACAGCTGCTTATTGGTTTGAAGGAAATGATGTTGGGAAATTTATCACAAGTACTTTTTATAGGAATACTTTACCACAATGGGTAGTTAATTTTAACAATTCAGGAAAAGCGGATAACTATTTAAACCAAACGTGGAATACAATTAACGATATTTCTACATACACAGAATCATTGCCAGATAACAATAATTATGAAGGTTTATTTAAAGGAAAAACAACACCAACTTTTCCATATATCTTAAAAGAATTAAGAAAAACCAATAATAATTTTGATTTACTAAAAGCAATTCCTTTTGGCAATTCAATTACAACAGATTTTGCTGAAGCTGCAATTACTGGTGAAAACTTAGGTAAAAGTAATTACACTGATTTTTTAGCAATTAGCTATTCAAGCACAGATTATGTTGGTCATAAATTTGGCACAAATGCCATAGAATTAGAAGATACTTATATTAGATTAGATAAAGAAATTGAAAAATTATTAACTTTTTTAGATGAACATGTAGGAAAAGGAAATTATACGTTGTTTTTAACCGCAGATCATGCTGCAGTTCCAAACCCTTCTTATTTAAACGATTTAAAAATTCCAAGTGGATATTTTAAATCGGAAGAGTTTAAAAAATATGTAAAAGCTACTACCTTAAAATATTTCAATTCTGATAAAATAGTTGAAAACATTTCTAACTATCAAATATTTTTAAACAAAGAAGAAATAAAAGCCTTAGGATTAGACGTTAATAAAGTAGCTCAAATTATTGCAGATGAAATTATTAATTTTGATAAAGTGTACAAATCCGTTACAGCTCATACATTACAAACAGCTAGTTTTTCATCAGGATTAATACAAACTATCCAAAATGGATATAACCAAAAACTTTCTGGAGATATTTTATTTGTACCAACACCTGGAGTTGTTAATTATGGTAAAAAAGGAACCACACACGGATCTGGTTATAATTATGATACTCATGTTCCATTAATTTTTTACGGAAATAGTATAAAAAAAGGAAGTTCTAATATCTATTATCCTATAACAAATATAGCTCCAACAATTTCATCGCTATTAAATATTAATGAACCCGATGGATGTACTGGACAACCTATAATTGAAGTTTTAAAATAAAGCATAAAAAAACTCTCTAATATTAGAGAGTTTTTTTATAATAATTTGCTTGCATTAATATTTATAAACTATTGCATTAATATTCATACCTGCACCAACTGATGCGAATATAACTACGTCTCCTTTATTTATTTCTTGATCTTTTACCAAACCTTTATTAACCATATCAATTAACGTTGGTACAGTTGCTACGGAGCTGTTTCCAAGTTTATGAATACTCATTGGCATAATGTTTTTAGGCATAGACATTTTATATAATCTATAAAAACGTTTAACAATTGCCTGATCCATTTTTTCATTAGCCTGATGTATAAAAATCTTTTTCACATCTTTTATAGCTACATTACTTTTATCTAAAGCATCTTTCATTGCGTTTGGTACATTATTTAACGCATATTCATAAATTTTTCTACCAAACATTTTTATGTATCTAACATCTGGATTTTCAGTTTTATCAAATGAATTTCCAAAAAACAAGTAATAACATTCATCAAATGTATCTGTTTGTGCCACACTACTTAATATTCCAACTGAATTTTCTTGTTCTGTAGCTTCTATAACACATGCTCCAGCACCGTCAGAATATATCATAGAATCTCTATCATGCATATCTAAAACTCTAGATAATGTTTCCGAGCCAATTACCAAACATTTTTTTGCCATTCCAGACTTAATGTATGCTTCTGCTTGAATAACGCCTTGAATCCATCCTGGACAGCCAAATAATATGTCATAAGCAACACAATTAGGGTTTTTAATTCCTAATCTATGTTTAACTCTGGAAGCCAAACTAGGTAATATATCGCTTTGTATTGCAGTGTTTTTAACATCTCCAAAGTTATGAGCTAGTATAATGTAATCTAATTCTTCTTGATTTATTCCTGCGTCTTCAATCGCTTTTTTAGCAGCCAAATAACCTAAATCAGAAGAATTTAAATCTGAACTTGCATAACGTCTTTCTTCAATTCCTGTAATGGCTTTAAATTTATCAATAACTACCTTATTAGGGTAATTCATTGGCGTACCATCTTCATTTAAAAATTCGCTTTCTAAAAAATCTTCGTTCTTTTTAACTATAGTAGGAATATAACTTCCCATTCCTGTTATTTTTGAATACATAGGCATATAATACTGAATTTGAACTGGTAAATATAAAGTTTTAGTATTTATTTCTTTTGCATTTCTCCTATTTTTATTTCCATAACCGTTGCTATAGATACTGCTCTTGATTTTATTGTATGAGCATTATCTCCTTTGAATAATTCATCTACCGAATTATTAAAATGAAATAACCATTGTTTAAAATGTTCTTTTTTAATAGGTGTTTTTTGATGAATAACAAAATGCGGTTGCATTGCATTGTTTTGATAATCACCTGTATAGAATAATACTTGACTCCAAAATTTAACCAATGTTTGTAAATGTTCTTCTAAAAATTGAGGGTTTTCAAATTTTATAAAAAAAGACTTTAATAAATCATCTGCCAACAATTTTTTATAAAATAGTGAGACTATATCGTACAAATTTTCCTTGGAAGTAATATCCATTTTCAAAAAATTTATAAAAATGATTTATCAAAAGCTATTGGAAGCAAATCTAATACGGATGATGTTTTAATAATTTTACCTTCTTCTCCCATAAAAAATACTTCTATCGGCTCTTTTTGCTTCATTTCATATTCTGATAATGTTTGTCTACAAGCACCACAAGGAGCAACAGGTTCTTTTACAATATGAGTAGAAGAACTAGCAGAAATAGCTAATTTAATTACTTTTTTATTTGGGTATTGAGAAGATGCATTCCAAATTGCTACTCGTTCTGCACACATTCCAGAAGGATACGCAGCATTTTCTTGATTATTGCCTATAACAATTGTTCCATCTTCTAATAATAATGCGGCTCCAACACTAAATTTAGAATATGGAGCGTAAGCATTTTGTCTTGCTTTTATAGCATCATTCATTAAACTTTTATCTTCTTTTAAAAGTTCATCAAATGAATCAAAAACAGTGATTGCTGTTTTTATTTCAACTTTTTTCATTAACAAAAAAATTAACGATTAATTTACTTCAAATAATTCTCCAAAATCAAAAGATAGAGAAAAACGAAGTGTGCTTTCTAATGGATTATTAATATCAGAAGCATTAAATAAATATGACATATCTAATCTTGTGCTTTTAAATTTAAATCCAGTACCTATTGTAAAATATTTTCTAGCTCCTTTTAAATCACTTTCATTAAAATACCCTGCTCTAATAGCAAAAGAATTATCATACATATATTCAGCTCCTAGCGCCCAGGTAAATTCTTTTAACTCTTCACTAAACCCTCCTGGAGCATCTCCGAAAGATTTAAATATTCCACTAAAAAAGCTTACATCTTCCTGTCTGTAAGGCGGATTTCCATCATTATTAATTGAAACACTAGGTGTTGGAACTAGTAATTTATTAAGTTCTAAGTTTACACTTACTTTGTTAAAGCTATCTAAAATAAAATCAAAACCTCCACCAATTTTAAGATTTGTAGGGATGTAATTATCTTGGCCATCATCAGAATACGATACTTTTGGTCCAATATTAGAAATATTAAAACCTCCTCGCCATACTCCATTAAAGTTTCCATAATTAGTTTCATCCGATTGAAAGTAACCTGAAATATCTACAGCAAATGTATTTACTGGATTTATAGTTGAGTTTGCAGATTTAATTCCTAAATCTGAACGAATATATCGCATAGTAACTCCCATTGCATAGGTTTCACTTAGTTTTAAGGAATAGGATCCATCTAATGAAAATTCATTTAATTTTTCAGTTCCCTGAGGTGCTCCATTTATATCTGTTAAATCAATTTGTCCTAAATTAAAATATTTTAAACTTGTAGCCCAAGCGCTTCTATCGTCAATTCTGTTTGCAAATGAAAAGCCACCTAAAAAAACATCACTAGTTAATTGTCTTAGCCAAGGAGTATACACAACTCCTATTGAAAATTGTGACGGCATAAATGCAAATTTTGAAGGATTCCAATGTTGAGAATACGAATCTGGTGAAGTTGCAACACCAATATCTCCCATACCTCCTGCTCGTGCATCAGGTGCTATTAATAAAAAAGGAGCTGCGGTTGTAATTGGATTTGGAGTGTCTTGTGCGTTACTTTTAGTATAGGTTACTAAAATCATTAAAGATAATACAATTATTTTTTTCATTTATTGGGTAATTTTTCTTAACAAATATCTTAATTATTATTGAAGTATTACTAATTTTTCTGTTTTTTGTGCCGTTGTATTTGAATTGATAGAACTAACCTTTAATTTATATACGTAAACTCCTTTTCCAATTTTTGCTCCAAAATCATCTAGGCCATTCCAAGAAATACTTCTAGATAAGTTTCCTACGGTTTGTACCGTTTCATTAATTGTTTTAACCAATTTACCTGAAATTGTAAAAATTTGAATTTGAACATTTAATTCTTCATTTGGTTTGTTGTGATTAAACCAAAATTCGGTATAATTTACAAACGGATTTGGATAATTCAGTACATTACTTAAAACTAAATCTCTATCATCAACTACAAAAAAGGTAAACGATACTTCGGAAAGATTATTGTATGTATCCCAAGCTTTTAATGTTATTGTGTGTAAACCTGGTGCTAAATTTCTAAACGGATAATTTACCTGCCCTTTTTTATAGTTATTTAATTCGGTTTGATAGTAATCGTTTAATACAATTGGATTTGCTTCATCATTATCTAAAATTGCTACTATATCATGATCTACAGCTGTTAAAGAAGTGTTTATTCCATTTTCATCTTGAAGAACTGCTATAAATAATGGAGATTCATTGGTATTTCCACCGTCTACAAAATTAAGATCGTTCATATATAATTGTATGGTTGGGCCTGTGTTATCTTCTGGTGCACTGGTATTTATACCTCCTACTACTACATTGAAATTTGCTCCAGATTTATCTTGAACAGCATCAAATGCATACAAACTTAATTTACCTTTTCCATAAGCTATTTTCAGGTCTTTCGGAGCTACAAAATCAAAAGTAAACAAGCCGTTTTCTACTTTAGATCTGCCGCTAAAAATTTTGCTTTCAATGGCGTCAAATTGCATAGTAATATTATGATGATCATTATCTAAAGTTGTTTTAGAAACTGGTTTGTCATAAACCGTAACTTCAAATTCTCCATTAAAATCGTTTATTCTTGAACCAGACAAATTGGTAACTTCTCCATCAAACTTAATATGAGAAAGCGCTTTAATAGTATCTATACTTTGCGTTAATAAAACATCATTCATTTTAGTTAATTTAACAGAAGGTTTTGGTACGTTTAAACGCATTGCTGGATCACCTAGAAAAAAGATAAAATAACGTTGATTAGTTGAAAACTGATTTTTTGTAATCATTAAACTTTCGGCAATAGAATAGTTTTCATTATTAAATTGCAAAAGCGGTTTCATTAACGTTTTATTTAGTGCTTCTCCAACACTTATAAAAATTTCTCGAGTTGTTGAAATTAATGATGCTGCACCTCCTTTAGAATTCCATAAAACATATTCTCCAGCAGTTTTTCGCAAAGGATTGTCAAATCGTGAAAACTCACAGGTTACTGTAACAAATAATGGTAATTTATTTTCATTTTTCCAATTTTGGATATCTGGAACTTCTAAAATTCGTTCTGCAGCCCAACCATCTTCACCTCCATGTCCAAAATAATCTACTACTAATGTTCCTTTTTCTACTTGGTTAGAAATATCTGTATTCACGGTTGGATATCTATTACCTCCCGCCGAAGATTCTTGTTGATAAGCATCTATATATATCTTTTTTAAATTAAATATTGGCTTTTTAAACGCAATGGTATCTGCTAATTTTTCTAAATTTATTTCTAAAGTTTCTTCTCCAGCAGCATCAATATCATCTGCAACTAAAGTGATCTGATTTCTCCAGCTTCCAAAAGCATTTGCACTATTATAATTTAATATTTTATCTACAACTTCCTTTGCTTGTAAGGCATCTGAAACTGGAATTCTTCCTGTAGCCACATCTTGCTTTTCAAAATTTTGCATTTCTCCTTCATTTGCATCCATCATTCCGTAAAAATCATCGGTAACAAAGGAAGTAGCTAAATTAAAACTATCATATGCTTCAAAGGTTGGCACAATATTATTATTACCTCCTATTCTATCTTTGTAATCATAAGAAGCATCGCCAAATAAACAAACATATTTAATTGGATTGGTAGTTGAATTATTATACAAGTGCTTAACAAAATCGCGAATAGCAGTTATATCAGGAGAACCAGAAGAAAATTCATTATAAATTTGATTAAGAGATATTACTTTGGCTTTGAAGTTGTCATTTTGTTGATGATAAGTTACTAACCGTTGTGCTTCATCTTTTAAAAAATCTGGAGTAATTACAATATAATCTAAATTAGTTAAGCTATGCAAATTTTGATTTTCTACTAAATTGTTTTCAATAATTTCAGGCGTATAATAATCATCCTCATTTAAAACTACATACTCTTTATTACTTCCTCCATTAACTTTAAAAATAAAATTTGAAGAAGTAGATTGGTTTTCAATATTTGTTGGATTAATATAATCGGTTACATTCCATACTTCACTAATATTATTAGAATTTTCAATTACATATTCAAATACATCATTAGAATTTGAAATATTAAAATTTCTAAATCCAAATTGTTTTCCACTTGCAATTAGTTTCTTTTTGCCTAGAATCTCAATATAATCCAAATAAGCTTTAGCTGAAGGGTTACCTCCATTGTTGTAGGTTACAGAAACGTTTACAGCATTTCCAGAAACATTTACAGATTTAGAATTTTCAATAGCATAAGCTTTTGTTAAGCCACTATTAGCTGGAATATTAATATCAAATAATGGCTGATTATTGACTGAAATTTGAAATTGGGACGCTAAACCCGATTCCGCAACTCCACGAGCTCTAACCAATATATCTTGTGAATTATCGATATTTTCGAAAGGAATAGAGTAAGTATGCGTATTTTCTATATTAAAAGAATCACCAAACCACTGCTGACCTGCTGCATATAAATTCACCTCATCTTTTTCAAAAAAAGTAAAATCTTCATAAGTATTAATTTGTTGATTTGCCGCTGTTACAACTTGAGGTTGTGTTAAAATTCGTTTACCATTATCCTCTCCAATTGTAATAAAATAATAGGCTTTATCTGAAAAAATATTTTTCTGATGATACGTGTCTTGTAAACTTGCTGAACCTTTACTTTTCCATGTATTTGGTCCTTTTCCATAAAATAAAATATAATCTGAATCGTCAAAACTATTATCCTCTTCTCCTTTAACATAGATGGAATTTTCTTGTAATCCATCATATCTAAAATCACTATTTTTAAATGGCAACATTTGTCCGCCATTTCCAAATATTTTAATATTTTTAGGATTTATGTTAGCAGTATTTATAACTAGTTTTTGTAAAAATGATTTGTCTATTTTATAAACTCCTGTAGTATCAATAGCAAATTTATACCAAGTGCCTGTTGCCAAAACAGAGTTTTTAAGTGTAGATGTTTTAGCTGCATTCTTTTCTGCCTTTATATTAGTAACATATTCAATATCAAAAGAAATTATCTTTTTTAATTGAGAATTCTCATAAATTAAAGGAATTAAATTTAAAACCGCTAAGGTTTCATTTCTTGCATGTACAATATGCAAATTAGCATTTATTTTATTTGGTATTTTAGAGAGTAAAAGTGAGTTAAATTCTTTTTTTGAAGCTATCTGATACTTAACATTTTTTATTAAAAATGAACTCAACAAATTGCCATCACTAACTTTCCACGTTGAGTTGAATATTGGATTTAAATTTTTATCAATAAAATTTCCAGCAATAATACTCGTGGTAATTTTTTGCTTATTACTAACTTTAAAACTAACGTTATTTTGCCAGTTAAGTTGAAATGAATTTAATGTTTTTTGTTGTCCAAAAATTGAATTTACAATTAAAAAACAAATTAAAAAATAAAGTCTAATTCTAAGTTTCATTATTGCAGTAACGCCAAATTTTATAGGTTATTTTTAATTTAATACAACATTACGTATAATAATAAAGAAAAACAATCGTTAAAAACTTAGTTAAATAGTTTTACTGAAAAAATTTCTTGTGAAAATATATATTTAATGTAAATTGCAAAACATTAAAACCCTAATTACTGATAAATGAATATGAAAAATTTATTTAAAGTTTCAAAACTTATATTACTTACAATAACAACGGTTATGTTTGTTGGCTGTCATAATAGATCTTCACGTAATGAATCATCATTAACAGGCTGGAGTTCAAAAGATAAAGCGGCAGGTGGTTTTACTTCTAGTGAAAATTACAAAGGGCAACAAGCACCTCCTGGAATGGTATTAATTGAAGGAGGAGCTTTTACAATGGGAGAAGTTCAAGATGATGTTATGTTTGACTGGAATACTACTCCTGTAAAACAACAAATTCGTTCATTTTATATGGATGAAACAGAAGTAACTAATGCAGAATATCTATTTTATTTACAATGGATGGAGAAAGTTTTTCCTCCAAGCGATCCAAATTATAAAAACATTTATTTATCTGCATTGCCAGACACTTTAGTTTGGAGAGATGTTTTAGGAAATAATGAATTGTTAACCGAAAATTATTTAAGACATCCTGCATATGCTGATTATCCAGTAGTTGGAGTAAGCTGGTTACAAGCAAATCAATACTGTAAATGGAGAAGTGATAGAGTTAATGAAAAATTATTAATGAAAAAAGGTATTTTAAATCCATTATTTGAAATGGACTCTTTGAAAGTTGAGGGTAAAGATCATTTTACTACGGACACCTATTTAGCAAACCCATACCTTTTATTTGAAGGAGATTCTTCTATTTATAATAAAGGACTTAGATCTAATAAAAAACGTAAAAAAGGAGAAGCACGCCCTTCAAGAGGTTCATTTACAGGCAGACAAGTAAAAGTTTCAGATGGTATTCTAGCTCCAAAATTTAGATTACCAACAGAAGCTGAATGGGAATATGCAGCAAAAGCTATTGTAGAAAATAGAGAGTATAACACTATTAAAGGAAGAAAAAAATATGCTTGGGATGGCAAATATACTCGTAATAAATCTAGAAGGAATAGAGGAGACCAATTAGCAAACTTTAAACAAGGAAAAGGAGATTATAGTGGTGTACCTGGTTGGAGTAGTGATGGAGGAGATATTACTATGAAAGTAAAATCCTACAAACCAAATGCTCTTGGACTTTATGATATGTCAGGCAATGTTGCGGAATGGGTTGCAGATGTCTACAGACCAATTGTAGATAATGATGCTAATGATTTTAATTATTTTAGAGGAAATATTTTTACAAAAAAAATGATTGATGCTGAAGGCAAAGTAGTTATTGTAGATAATAATTCAGTAGAATATGACACTTTAGATAACGGGGAAATAGTACCTAAAGCATTACCTGGAGACGTAAAATACATCCCTATTACTAAAAGAGATGCATACATGCGAAATAATTATGAAAAAGCTTATAACGTAGATGCTCGTGATGGAGATTTAGCCTCTACCAAACTTTATAATAAAAATGAAGATGAATTAGACAAAAAACCAAGAATGTATAATTCTCCAGAAACTCCAAGAGCTATAGGTGAAAGTGGTTTAATGATGCAACAATATGATACTAAAAAAAGAACCACTTTAATTAGTAATGAAACACGTGTTTATAAAGGAGGTTCTTGGAAAGATCGAGCGTATTGGTTAGATCCTGCACAACGCAGATACTTACCTGAATATATGTCTACAAATTATATTGGTTTTAGATGCGCAACAGATAGGCTAGGCCCAATGACTTATAAAAGAAGAAAACCTACAACAACAAAAGTTAGATATTAAAATATCTCAAAAATAAATAAAAACCTCGCTGTAAATTCAGCGAGGTTTTTTTATATTTAATTTATGGAAATAGAACAACTATATAACTTATATTCTCAAAGTTTTCTTATAGATACTGATACAAGAAAAATTAGAAAAGGAAGTATTTTCTTCGCTTTAAAAGGTGAAAATTTTAATGGCAACTTATTTGCGGAAGAAGCAATTGCCAAAGGCGCATCATATGCAGTTATAGATGAAATAATTGAAACAAATAACACTAATATTATAAAGGTAAAAAACAGTTTAGAAACATTACAAAAACTTGCTAATTATCATAGAAGAAAGTTAGGAATACCTATAATTTCTTTAACAGGAAGTAATGGAAAAACCACAACTAAAGAATTAATAAATGCGGTATTATCTACCAAATATAATACCGTTGCAACTCAAGGAAACTTAAACAATCATATTGGTGTGCCATTAACCATTCTTTCAATGACTCCAAAAACAGATATTGGCGTTGTAGAAATGGGGGCTAATCATATGGGGGAAATTAAATTTTTATGCAACATTGCCGAACCAAATTATGGATATATCACAAATTTTGGAAAAGCCCATTTAGAGGGGTTTGGTAGTTTTGAAAACATTATAAAAGGAAAATCTGAATTATATAATTTCATAAAAAAAGATAATGGAATTGTTTTTGTTAATTCTGATGACAAACTACAAAACAAACAATCTGAAGGAATAAAAAAGGTTAGTTACAATCAAAAAATTATTGCATTAGAAGAAGTTAATCCATACGTAAAAGTTACTTTTAAAAACATAACGATAAGCAGTAATTTAATTGGAAAATATAATTTTACAAATATTGCTGCAGCAATTACAATTGGAGACTATTTTAACGTGGATCCAATAGATATTAGAACTGCTATTGAAAATTACATTCCAACTAATAATAGGTCGCAAATAGTTTTAAAAAACAGTAATAAAATTATTTTAGATGCTTATAATGCTAATCCTAGCAGTATGAAAGAAGCATTAGAAAATTTTAATTTATTGAAATCAAAAAATAAAATTGCCATTTTAGGAGATATGTTCGAATTAGGAAAAGAAAGCCTGAAAGAACATCAAGAAATTGCATTATTAGCCACTTCTTTTAACTTTAATAAAGTGTATTTAATTGGAAAAGCATTTTCTACTGTTACCGTAAAAAATGCCTTCCAATTTGAAAGTTTTGAAGCTTTCAAAAAATCACAAAACTATATAAATATTAATAATAATACTTCAATTTTAATAAAAGGTTCTAGAGGGATGGCTCTGGAACGCATTTTAGACCTGCTCTAACTTTAATTTATTTCTATGAAATTCAATTAAACCATCAATAGGTCTTCTAACAAATTTACCTAACTTAACCATATGATATCTTGCGACATCTTTAATAATATCCTGTGAAAAATAAGCAATGGATCCAACAAAATGAATTGGTAATTCTTTTGATTCATCAATAGGTAAAATTCTATTTTTAAAAAATTCTTTTATGCCTTTGTGTAGCACTTTATTAAAATAAGCATTACGCTCATTTTTAAGTATAAACTCAGCAAAATGAGCTAAATACGCATTTGGATTTGCTTCTTTATATAAATTTTTCTTTATTATATCTGCGTTTAAATTAAATTCAGATTCAAACTTTTCTGAAATTTCTTTTGGCATTTTTTTATAGTAATAATCTCTTATTAATTTTTTGCCAAAATAATTACCACTAGCTTCATCCATTAATACATAACCAAGTGATGGAATTCTAACATCAACATGTTCCCCATCAAAATAGCAGCTATTAGAACCTGTTCCTAAAATACAAACTATACCTGGTTTTGTAGTTACCGCAAAGGCTGCTGCATAAGTATCTTCTTTTACAGTAACTTTAGCGTTTTTAAAATATTTTTCAAAAATTAATTTTAATAGCAATGTTGGTTTTTCGGTACCACAACCTGCACCATAAAAATACAACTCTGTAACAGCATTTTTCACTTCCGCTAATTCAGCATTGGTTTCTAATCGTTGGTGTAAAGCATTTTCGCTAAAAACTGCGGGATTTAATCCTTCTGTTCTAGTTTTAAATTTTTGATTACCCAACAAATCTAATAAAATCCAATCGGCTTTTGTTGATCCACCATCTGCTATTAAAATCATTCTTATTACTTTTTAGTAATTACTTTACTTCGTGTATATAAGTTGCTAAATCAACTAATTTAGTTGAATATCCAAACTCATTATCATACCAAGAAATTAATTTAAAGAAATTATCGTTTAACGCAATACTTGCTCCTGCATCAAAATTACTAGTATGTGCTTCAGAAACAAAATCTTGTGAAACAACATCTTCTTCTGTATAACTAAGTACACCTTTCATTTCATTTTCAGATGCATCTTTTAAAGCTTTTTTAATAGCATCCATAGAAGCGCTTTTTTCAACTCTAACCGTTAAATCAACTACTGAAACATCCGCAGTTGGAACTCTAAAAGCCATTCCTGTTAATTTACCTTCTAATGCTGGAATTACCTTTGTTACTGCTTTTGCTGCTCCTGTTGAAGCTGGAATAATATTGTTTATTGCTGAACGACCTAATCTGTATGCTTTTCTTGAAGGAGCATCTACTGTTGATTGAGTTGCTGTTGCTGCATGAACAGTAGTCATTAAACCTTCAACTATTCCAAAATTATCATCAATAACTTTAGCTAAAGGAGCTAAACAGTTAGTTGTACAAGAAGCGTTAGATACGATGGTATCTTTAGCTGTTATTTCTTTATTATTTACACCCATTACAAACATTGGAGCATCTGCAGAAGGTGCAGAAATTGCAACTTTTTTAGCTCCTGCTTTAATATGTGCTTGTGCTTTTTCAAGTGTTGTAAAAATACCGGTACAATCTAATACTACATCTGTATTTACTGCATCCCATTTTAAGTCTTCTGGATTACGCTCTGCGCTAACTCTTATTTCATTACCGTTAACAACTAGGTTACCGTTTTTTACTTCGATGGTTCCATCAAATCTTCCATGAACTGAATCGTATTTTAATAAATATGCCAAATGTTCTACATCTAACAAATCATTAATTCCAACTACTTGAATATTTGGTCGGCTAACTGCTATTCTAAATGCAATTCTTCCAATTCTACCAAATCCGTTAATTCCTATTTTAATTGTTGACATTTTATAATTTTTTACTTGTTTTATTAAATGGATGTTATTTCTGCTACTTTGAGCAATTCCTTATTTATTTCGTGATTCATTTTAATGGCATTTTCTAAACCAACTTTAGATACTTCATTATTAGTTACACCAACCATAACCCCAGATTTTTTATCTAATAATGTTTCAACTGCTGCAACCCCTAATCGACTAGCTAAAACTCTATCGTAACAACTTGGAGATCCTCCACGTTGCATATGCCCTAAAACGGAAACTCTAATATCGTAATCTGGATAATTTTCGCCAATATAATCTGCTAATTCAAAAACATTTTTACCAATTTTATCTCCTTCAGAGACAACAACAATACTTGAAGTTTTACCTTTTTCTCTACCTTTTTTTAGAGAATCAACTAATTTTTCTAAACCAATATTTTCTTCAGGAATTAAAATTTCTTCCGCTCCTGCTCCTATCCCTGTATTTAAAGCTATAAAACCTGCATCGCGCCCCATTACCTCAATAAAAAACAGACGATTATGAGAACTTGCTGTATCTCTAATTTTATCTATTACTTCAACTACTGTATTTAACGCAGTATCGTATCCAATAGTGTTATCCGTTCCATATATATCATTATCAATAGTTCCTGGAATTCCAACTATAGGAAAATTAAATTCTTCTATAAACTTTAATCCTCCTGTAAAAGTTCCATCTCCTCCTATTATAATTAAAGCTCCAACACCTTCTTTTTTAAGATTTTCATATGCTTTAATTCTACCTTCTTTAGTTTTAAATTCTAAAGATCTAGCAGATTTTAATATAGTTCCTCCTCTATTGATAACATTACTTACGTGACGAGCAGACATTTGTTCAAAATCGCCCTCAATTAAGCCTTGATAACCTCTATAAACACCTACGCAGTCAATACGATAATAAGTACAAGCTCTAACTACCGCTCTAATTGCAGCATTCATCCCTGGGGCATCGCCTCCTGATGTTAAAACAGCTATTTTTTTTATAGGTTGATTCATACGTTAATTTATGTTGTCAAAATTACAATATTGTCAAAATTTATCCTATAAAACTATTAAATATTCACTAAAACGATTTCGCTATTAGAAATAAAAAAAGGAATGTGAAAAACATTCCTTTAAAATTCAATAAAATATTTATTATCAATACTTTAAAATCTATTTTATGGAACTAATATTTTGTATTCCCAAGGCTTAAAAATTAATTTTTCATCCTTATTTATAACCATCTTTTCTTGAGTAAGATAATCTAAAAATTCACCAGATAAATCGGTTGTAAATGTTACTTCTTTATTAGATAAATTTGCCATAAAAATTATTTTATTATTATCTTTTTCTCTTTTAAAAATTAATATATCGTCATTATTTGAAGAATTTATTTTTGTGTAAGACGCAGCCACTTTACCTCCATTTAATGCTTCATCCGAATTTTTTAACTTTCCTAATTTTTCTAACAATGGCCAAACTTTACCTTTAGTTTTATTAATAGTGTCTTTATCAAAAAAACGCAAACGTTTGTTCATATCATATTCTAAACCATTATAAATCAATGGCATTCCTGGTGTGCAATACGATAAAGCTATCATTGTTTGTGATGCATCTCCCATACGTTCTTTAACTGTTCCATTCCAAGAATTTTCATCGTGATTAGTTACAAAATTCATTAAAATATCTTCTTTTTGATACATGGTATCAATTTGCTCCATTCTTGCATCCCAATCTTTAACATTCTTTTTTCCTTGAGCAATACTATTCATTAAGTGATGGGTATCCCAACTATAAACCATGTCAAATCCATTTTTAAGCAATTTAGGTTCCCAAGCTTCAGCCAACATAAAAATTGGTTTTGTTTCTTTTAATTGCTTTACCGCATTATTCCAAAAATCAACAGGAACCTCAGCAGCTACATCACATCTAAATCCATCAACATCTGCATTTTTTAACCAATATTGCATTTCTCCAACCATAGCTTTTCTTAAATTTGGATTTGAGTAATCCAATTTTGCAACATCTGTCCAATCAAAAGGTGCTACTGGATTTCCTTTATCATCACGCACGTAAAAATCTGGATGCTCTGTTAACCAATGATGGTCTCTTCCTGTATGGTTTGCTACCCAATCTAAAATTACATACATGCCATTTTTATGAGCTGTATTCACTAGTTTTTTTAGATCTGTTAAATTTCCGAATTCAGGATTAACTTTAGTATAATTTGCAATAGCATAATAACTTCCTAAAGGGCCTTTTCTATCTTTTTTAGATATTGGATAAATAGGCATTAACCAAACTATTTTAACGCCTAATTGTTTTAATTTAGGAATATCTTTAGTAAAAGCATTAAAAGTACCTTCTGGTGAATATTGACGAATATTTGCTTCGTAAATAACTGCATTTTCTAATGCTTTGTCTGAAATAGGTTGCATTGAATCTAATTTTGTGTCTGTTTTGTCTGCTTTTTTAGTTTCTGATTTACAAGAAACTAAAGCAGCAATTGTAAGAATAAAAAGAATTTTTTTCATTATTAATGATTAATTGGTTTAATACTTATTGCGAAACCTCCTCCTGGAGCTAATTTAAATTTTAAATTTGATTGACTGGTTATTTTTTCTTTTCTAATATTTATAGATGTTGGATTTTTATTCCAATCCGCATTTGTACCATCTTCATAAATAATTGCTTCATAAGTTTTGTTTGGACTTAAAAAGTTAAATGAAATATCTAAATCTCTTGCATTCTCGTTAGTTATTCCTCCAACAAACCAATTTTGGGTGTTTTTCTCCTTTCTGGCAATGGTAATGTATTTACCAATCTCACCATTTAATATTTTTGTTTCTTGCCAATCTACACCAACATCTTTAATAAATTGAAAAGCTGGATTACCTATATAATTTTCAGGAAGATCGGCAGCCATTTGAATTGGACTATATAAAACCACATATAACGCTAATTGTTTTGCAATAGTAGTTTTAACTTGATTATTAGGCTTATAAGGTTTTAGTTTTATGTTAAATATTCCGGGTGTAAAATCTATTGGACCAGCTAACATTCTTGTAAAAGGAACTATAGTTGTATGTTCTGGAGGGTTACCTCCTTCAACTGACCAAGCATTAAATTCTTGTCCACGCAAACCCTCTCTTGAAACCATATTTGGATAAGTTCTTCTTAACCCTGTTGCTTTTATAGGCTCATGAGCATCAATAGCAATTTTATATTTAGCAGCTTTTATAACTGCGTTGTTATAATTATTTACCATCCATTGTCCATGATGATATTCTCCCTTTGGAATAATTTTACCAACATATCCTGATTTAATCGCATGTAAATTTAACGATTTTATTAAGGCATAAGCTGTGTCCATTTGCTTGTTATAGGTTCTTGGAGCAGCTGAAGTTTCATGATGAACTATAAGCGTAACTCCTTTCTCTTTTCCATAGCGTACTACTTCTTTTAAATCGTAATCTGGATAAGGTGTTACAAAATCGAATACACCTTCACGATCATCAAAACCAATCCAATGTTTCCATCCTGTATTCCATCCTTCAACTAATAACCCATGAATATTATTTTTTGAAGCAAAATCTATATAACGTTTAGCGTTGGCAGTTGTAGCTCCATGCATCCCTTTTTTTATAATCTTACCGGTTGTTGTATTTGTATTTTGTGTAGATTCATAATCCCAAGTGGATTTTCCCAAGTGCATTTCCCACCAAATACCTACATATTTCATTGGCTTAAACCATGAAATATCTCCTAATTTATTAGGTTCATTTAAATTTAATATCAATTTTGAAGCTATTAAATCTCCTGGCTTATCCGCAATTTGTATAGTACGCCAAGGAGTATTAAAAGGCAAACTTCGTTTAACTGCATACCCATTAATAGCTGAGTTAACTAAACCACTTTTCATTGCTAAATTTAAAGTATCCACTTTTAAAGTCATTCCTGCATAATCTATTAAAGCAGCTTCGTGAAAGCTCAAGTAAACACCTTTATCTGTTTTCATAGTTACAGGTGTATTTACCGCATTTACAGGTATATAAGTAGCGCTTAAATTTGCATTATTTCGTTTACTAATTGCATTTATTTTTGAAAATTTAGTAGTATTATAAAGATGCTCATAGCTATCCCAATCTCCAGGAATCCACCAAACAGTTGGGTTACCTGTTAGGTTAAATTCTGTATTTTCATCATTAATTAATACTTCTTTTAGATTTTTTTGCTCAGGAAATTCATATCTAAATCCTAAACCATCGTTATAAACTTTAAAAACAATCGTTAATTTTCTTTTTAAATCGGTAGTTTCTTGAAGATTTACTTTAAGTTCATTGTAATTATTTACAACTTCACTTTGTTCGCCCCAAGGCATTTCCCAAGTATTATTATAATTACTTAAAGTAGTATTTATAATCTTAAAATTTTGACTTAAAGATGGTGCACTTTTTAAATCAAAACCTAAAGTAGAAGTTTTAATTACTCCATTATTTTTATAAGCTACACTGTATGAAGGTTCTCCTTTTGAAGTTACTTTAAATTTAACAACAATATTATTATTAGGAGAAGAAATAGTTGCTACGCTATCATTCTGATTAGTGCAGGAAAATAATAAACTAATTATTAACGCTATAAGAACTATTTTTTTCATTAAAACTTAATTTTTATACATTTTTTATTTTGTTGCGTAAATTTAACTCTAAGTATATGAGAATCTTTGTCCCAAGTATAAGAATATCCTTTTAACTGTTTAGGTTCTTTAAAAATGTTATGTATAATTAATGTAATATTTTTAGGCGAAGAATGGTAATTTTTTCCTACTTCAGTTTTAATTTCAATAGTTAATTTATTGTTATTGTACTCACTTTCAAAATTCAGAATTTCATACATTCCTTTTTCAAATGCTTGTGGAGTTTCACCATCATCATTGTATAACATTCCTTTACTTTCTTTAACAGATTCGTCAAAATAAAAGTTTAAATTAAAAGAGTTTAGGCTATATTTTGTGGTATTTTGAATAGTTTTTATTGTTGGAATAAAAGCACCTCCTCTAACATAAGTTGGAATATAATTTTTATGCAAAACTATATTTTTAGTTTGTCCACCTATTACTTTTTCATCTGTATAAAAATTATACCAATTTGCATCCGCTGGAAAGTAAACTTCCTGACTATTAATTCCAGATTTTAATACTGGACTTACCAAAAAACTATTACCCCACAAGTACGATTTATCATAAGAAAATAATTTATTTGAACTAGAATCTTCAAAAAATACTGGTCGCATTAATGGTGTTCCTTTGGTATGGTTTTCAAAAGCTAAAGTGTAGTTATAAGGTAATAACTGATATCGTAATTCTATAGATTCTTTTGCTAATTCTTTAGTTTTGGCTTCTCTAAAAACTGGTTCTGATGGAACTTCTTCTTGAGCGTGAGGTCGATAAATAGGTTGAAAAACACCATATTGTAACCAACGAGTATATAACTCATCATCTAAATTTGCTCCTGCAAAACCTCCTAAATCAGAATGTGAAAAAGCTAATCCTTGCATTCCCATCTGTAATGCTATTTCTGGTTGTGATTGCAAACCTCCCCAAGTTCTGTTAACATCTCCTGACCAAGGAATAAGTCCATAGCGTTGTGAGCCTGCATAACCCGCTCTCATTAAAATAAATGGGCGTTGATTTGGAAAATCTTTTTGATAACCATTATAAATTAATTTAGCCCAATTATGCCCATAAATATTGTGTACTTCATCGGCTGTTCCATTTACATGAATTAAATCTGAAGGATGTACTTCTGGCTCTCCTAAATCGCCCCACCAACCAGCAACGCCATAATTTTCAGCTAAGTTTTTATAAACGTTCCAAAACCATTTTTTTGCAGATGGTTTAAAAATATCTATTAAACCTGTATGCCCAAAATAAAAATCGAACGTATACGGTTTTCCTTCTTTTGTTTTTCCTAAAATATCATTAGCTACAGCCTCTTTCCATCTCTCTGATGTTGTTAAAATAAAAGGTTCCGTAACCAATATTGTTTTTATGCCTTTTTTATTAAAATCAGCAATCATTTTTTTTGGATTAGGGAAAGAATCTCTATAAAATTTTAAATTTCCCATAGTTCCTTTTATGGTTTTCCCAAACCAATATAAATCAATAATTACTACATCAACAGGAATTTTTTCATCTATAAATTTTTGAACTGTATTTTCAGTTTCTTTTTCGGAATGATATCCAAATCGACTAGAAAAATTACCTAAAGCCCAACGCGGAATTAAAGGTTGTTTACCGGTTAAAGTTGTATATTGATTTACTAAATCATCCCAATTATTACTAGCAATTACTTGGTATGTTTTTCTTCCACTTATAGTTTCATATTGAAGACTATTATCCTTTTTACTATCTAAATCTAAGTAACCAATTGGAGCATTATCAAACAAAATTGCATACTTTTTTGAAGAATATACCAAAGGCATAGTATAATTCATTAATTCAGAATGCGTTTCGTAACCATAATGTGCACGATTATATAACTGTAATTTATAACCTCGTCGGTTCATTCCTAAAGCTCGTTCACCTGCGCCATATAAAACTTCAGTAGGATTTAAATTAAAATCAATTACTTCATATTTATTGGTTTTTTCATACCCTTTTCTTTCCGAAATTAAAAAATCATTTTTATAATAATAACTTATTTGAAAAGGAAATTTAGTAATGATTGCTTTAATTCCTTTGGTGTTAATGGTAATATTATGTTTGTTTTCAACAACTTTAAAAGAAATATTTTTAGGTTTTAAAACCACTGCATCAGAATGTGAGTTGTAGGTTTCGTTGTTGGGAATAAACGAAGTTTCTATTATATGATTTGAATAAGGTAGAATTCTATACCAACCATCATTTGTTTGAACTTTTACAAAAGATTTGTTTGAAGACAAACTCACAAACTTTCTATTTGCATTTTGAGCAAACAAGGATATAGATATCCCATAAAAAATTACTAACAATAGGCTTTTAAACTTCATGATTTATTTTTTTAATAAAAATTCAACTGGAAATTTGAACTATAATATTTAATTTAATTCTATAACTAATGATGTTTTTCCTTGTACTGATATATCATTTTTGGTTACATCAAATTTGGTATTAGTTAAAATATCTGTTCCAGAAGTGTAATTTTTTAAATTTTCAGTAAATCTTTTTAACGATATAGTTTGCACTTTTGGATTGTTATTAATAACCACCATTACAGATTTTTTTTCGTTATATCTAAAATAAACATACACGTTATTTTGAGGTATATAATGCGTAGTTTTTCCAGTTTGAATTACTTCTGCATTTTTACGCCAGTTTAATAACTTACTCGAAAAATTAAAAAATTCCTGTTGCTTTTTTGTTCTTCCTGAATTTGTAAATGCATTATTGGTATCATTTTTCCAACCACCAGGAAAATCGCGACGAATATCTCCATCGCCATTATTTTTATTTCCTTGCATTCCTATTTCACTTCCATAATAAATTTGTGGAATACCTCGTACAGTTGCTATTAAAGTTAACGCCAATTTATATTTTTGAATATCTCCTTTAAAAATTTCATTAATTCGTTGTGTATCATGATTTTCAGCAAATACTAATAGGTTGTTTATATTAGGATATAAATAATCATTCGTAAAATTATTATATGCCTTAATCATTCCATCATTCCAAGTTGCATTTTCTTCATTAAACATAGTAGATATGGCATCTTGCAACGTAAAATCCATTACACTTGGTAAATATGAATTATAACTTTCAATAGCGCCTATTTTACTGTCTTTTTGCCAATAAGAAATTGCTGACTGATTATGCATCCAAACCTCTCCAACTATATTAAAATCGGGATATTCATCCATAATTGCTTTAGTCCATTTTGAAATAGCTTCTTTATTTGCATACGAATAAGTATCTACTCTAAACCCATCTAAATTTGCATATTCTATCCACCAAATAGCATTTTGAATTAAATAATTTAAAACTAACGGATTCCGTTGATTTAAATCGGGCATAGATTTTACAAACCATCCATCCATACAATATTTTGCATCAATTTTTGATGCGTTAGTATCAAATTGTGTAGACATTCTATAATTAGAGTTAGCATATCCAGGAAATTGATTTAACCAAGTATATGTTGGTAAATCTTTTATTATCCAGTTTTCACTACCCCAATGGTTAGTAACATAATCCATTATCAATTTTAACCCTTTTTGATGTGCTTTCTCCGCTAGATTTTTATACAATTTATTGGTTCCGTATCTTGGATCAATTTTATAAGTATCCGTAATTGCGTAACCGTGATAAGAATATGTTGGTTGATTATCTTCTAACAAAGGTGTGCTCCATATTGCGGTAGCTCCCAACTGTTTAATATAATCTAAATGATTTATAATTCCTTGAATATCACCTCCATGACGACCTCCTTTTATACTTCTATTACCTTTTTCAACAACTTCTTTTGAAGAATCGTTAGTAACATCACCATTCGAAAACCTATCTGGCATAATTAAATAAACAACATCTGAGCTATTAAAACCTTTTCTGAATTTTGAATTTGAACTACGTTGTTTTAGTTCATAATTCACTGAAAAATTATTTCGTTTTCCTTTTTTAGAAAAATTGATTTTAAAAATCCCTGGTTTTGCTTTTGAAACATCTAAATCAACAAATAAATAATGATTGTTTTCCGTTTTTTTAACTCCAGTAATTATGATGTCTTTATTTTCAACTGAAGGATTAAAACTGGCAATATCATCGCCGTAAATTAACAACTCAAGTTGATTATGGTTCATGCCTGACCACCAAAATGGAGGTTCAATTTTTTTTATGTTTTGAGCTTGTAAACTATAGGCTAAAAACAAAATAACTAATAGGAAACTTTTTTTCATTTAAACGGATATTAATTGTTTTGAGGGTATTTTTATCTTTTCATTGTTTACTAAAATAACTATTTCATTGCCAGATTCGTTTGAGAATTTGCACTCATTTTGACTTTTGTAAACATTTATTATGTTACCTCTAAAATTAATAGTAAAGGTATATGATTTCCATTCTTTTGGAATTTGGGGATTAAATGAAAGAAAACCATTTTTAACTCTCATTCCTCCAAACCCCTGAACAATAGACATCCAAGTTCCAGCCATACTTGTTATATGACAACCTTCATCAACTTCATGATTATAATCGTCTAAATCCAATCGAGAAGTTCGCACATATTGTTCGTAAGCTTTTGGAATTCTATCAATTGACGCCGCTAAAATAGAATGCACACAAGGTGAAAGTGAAGATTCATGAACGGTTAATGGTTCGTAAAAATCAAAATGACGCTCTATTTCTTCTTTACTAAATTGATCTTCAAAAAAGAACATTCCTTGCAAAACATCTGCTTGTTTTATATAACAAGAACGTAAAATTCTATCCCAAGACCATTTTTGATTTATTGGTCTATCTTCTGCTGGCAATTCTGCAACTGGAACTAATTCTTTATCTAAAAAGCCATCTTGTTGTAAATAAACTTTATCTTTTTCGCTGTATGGAAAATACATATTATCAGCTACTTGCAACCATTGTTTGGTTTCTTCTTCCGTTAAATTAGTTTTAGCAAGTACTCTTTTATAATCTTGAGTGTATTCTGTTTTTATTTTTTGTAATGATTCAACTGCATATTCAATACACCATTTTGCCAAATAGTTAGTGTAAAAATTATTATTTACATTGTTTTCATACTCATTTGGACCAGTAACTCCTAAAATTACATATTTGTTTTTAGATGCAGAAAAATTGGCTCTTTGATGCCAAAATCTGGCAACTCCAATCATTACTTCTAATCCATATTTTGGTATGTAGTCAAAATCTTTAGTGTAGTTTACATAGTTATAAATTCCATAAATCATTGCTCCATTTCTATGAATTTCTTCAAAGGTAATTTCCCATTCGTTATGACATTCTTCCCCATTCATAGTAACCATAGGATACAGAGCTGCTCCGTTTTTAAACCCTAATTTTTCAGCATTTTCAATAGCTTTATCTAACTGATTATATCTATATAACAGTAAATTTTTAGCTACACTTGCATCTTTAGTTGCCATGTAAAAAGGAATACAATAAGCTTCTGTATCCCAATAAGTACTTCCTCCGTATTTTTCACCTGTAAATCCTTTAGGACCAATATTTAAACGAGAATCTGTACCTAAATAGGTTTGATTTAATTGAAAAATATTAAATCTAATTCCTTGTTGTGCTTTTATATCTCCTTCTATTTTGATATCGGAAGTTTTCCAAATAGTTGCCCAAGAATTTACTTGTTCTAGTAATAAAGTATCAAAACCTAATTCACTAGCTTGCTGCACATTTTTTAAACCTGCTTTTACTAATTCTTCTTCTTTATAATTCAAAGAAGTAACGTAGCTAGCATATTTATAAATAGTAACCGTATCTCCTTGATTTACTTTTAAATTATAAGAATAGGTAAGTTTTTTTTCTTGAACATTAGTATTCTGTTCAGCTTTAACCTCTTTATTATTATGGGAAAATGATACTGACATTGCAGTACCAACATAAAAATTAGTTTTTAAGGTTTTTGCTAAAATACAGCCTTTGTTTGTTCCTTTTTCAATATTCAAAATATCCCAAAAATACTCGTCGTAATTAGAATCTTGATTAACAATACCTGCATCTAGATAAGGATTAAAAGTAATTTCTCCTGAAAAATTTACTGCTTTAACGCTGTATTTTATTACTCCAACTTCATTATGAGCAATACTTATAAATCGTTTAGAGATTACTTCAATTTCTTCACCTGTTTCTAAAACTGCTGTAAAAGAACGGCTTAACCAACCTTCTTTCATATTTAATTCACGCTTAAAGTTTTGTATTTTACACGTGTTTAAATCTAAATTAGTTTTATTAATTTTAATCTGAATCCCAATCCAATTTGGTGCATTTAGCACTTTAGCAAAATATTCTGGATAGCCATTTTTCCACCAACCAACTCTAGTTTTGTCAGGGTAATAAATACCTCCAATATAACTTCCTTGAAAAGAAGGTCCTGAATAATCTTCTTCAAAATTTGCTCTTTGCCCTAATGCTCCATTTCCAATACTAAACAAACTTTCAGATGATTTAACATTTTCTTTGTTAAATCCTTCTTCAATAATTGACCATTCATTAGGTATAATATAATTCTTATTCATTTCTTTTAATTAAGCTTTTTAAGAATGCTGTAGTTATTTTTGAGGTATCCTCAAAAACATAATTTGCATCTTTTAATACATCTGAATCTCCAATACCTATGCTTATCATATTTGCAGCATTAGCTGCAGCAACACCTGCAATTGCATCTTCAACAACTACACATTTTATTGGATCCATTTTTAATTTTTCTGCTCCTAATAAAAACACTTCAGGATCTGGCTTTGCTTTGCTAACATGATTACCATCTACTATTGCAGTAAATTTATTAAGCAACCCAACTTTATCGAGAATTAAAGGAGCATTTTTACTTGCTGAACCCAACGCAAATTTCACATCGTTTTTTATTAAAAAATTCAACATATTAGTTACTCCTGGTAATATTTCATCTGAAGTCATTTTATTGACATAAGACAGATACTCTTCGTTTTTTTTTATAAGCAGTTCTTGTTTTTTTTCATCGGATAATTTTATATTTCCAATTTTAAGCAGTATTTCAAGTGACTTTACTCTACTTACTCCTTTTAATTGTTCATTTTGTTCTTTGGTAAAATCAAACCCTAACGAGTTTGCTAAATTTTTCCATGCCAAAAAATGATATTTTGCAGTGTCCACTATTACACCATCTAAATCAAAAATAAATGCTATTTTATTATTCATTATAACTAGTTACTTATTGAACGTTATCATCTACATCTTTAACTTTATAAACTAACATGGCTGCAATTAAAAAAGAAACTCCACTTGCGATTAACGCATAAATAGCATCGCCTCCATAAAAATACTTAACAATAGGACCTCCTATTAAAGCATTTATTATTTGTGGAATCACTATAAAAAAGTTGAAAATTCCCATGTACACCCCCATTTTTTTTACAGGTATTGCACCTGCTAAAATTGCGTATGGCATTGCTAATATACTTGCCCAAGCAATTCCAACTCCAATCATAGAAAGTATTAACCAATATTGATTTGGCATAATAAAAATAGATACTAGTCCTAATCCTCCAATAACTAAAGAAATAGTATGTGTTTTTTTTCTTCCCAATTTTTTTGCAATTGCAGGTAGAAAAAAAGCATAAATAGCTGATACTAAATTATAAACACCAAATAAAACACCAACCCAGTCTCCTGCATTTTGATATGCTTCACTACTGGAATCTGATAATGGTAATCCATAAATATGATGTGCTATTGCTGGAGTAGAAAACACCCACATGCCAAACAAACCAAACCATGAAAAGAATTGAACAAAACTCAATTGTTTCATAGTTGATGGCATTTCTTTAAAATCGGTAAAAATGTCTAAAATACTAGATTTTTTTTCTTCTTCTATAATTTCATTTTCATTTGCATTAATTAGCGCCATTTCTTCAGGAGAGTACTCTTTAGTAGTTACTACCGTAATAATTATACTAACTAACAACACAATTGCACCAATTATAAAAGATAAAAGTAAATTTAAAGGTACTTCTCCTGGCTGTGTATTATTTGCAACCCCAAACCAATTTGTTAATACATAAGGTAACCACGATCCAACTACTGCTCCAATACCAATTAGAATAGTTTGAATACTAAAGCCTAAAGTTCTTTGATCGGAAGGTAAAATATCTGCTACAAGAGCTCTAAAAGGTTCCATAGCTATATTAAATGAAGCGTCCATTATCATTAACATCCCTGCACCTACCCATAAAGCGGGTAAAAAGGCAGTAAACATAGCTGCATTAGGCATAAAAATAAGTCCCATAGATGCTAAAATAGCACCTGTTAAAAAGTATGGTCGTCTTCTACCTAAACGCGTCCAAGTTTTATCACTATAATAACCAATAATTGGTTGTACAATTAAACCTGTTAGCGGTGCTACTATCCAAAACCATGATAATTCTTCTACATGAGCTCCAAAAATTTGTAAAATTCTACTTGCATTTGCATTTTGTAATGCAAAACCCATTTGAATTCCTAAGAACCCGAAACTTAAATTCCAGATTTCCCAGAAACTTAGTTTCCGTTTTTCCATAAATTAAATATGTTAAAATATATCAACTATAAGAAAAATCTTATAATTGCGTGTGTGAAGTGTGAAAAACAGTGTTTGTAAAATTACTTTTACAGGACAAATATATTAAATTAATATGAATTTTTAACTTTTTTAAAAGTCAGATATTATTACAAACACCACAAATAACAAACTACAACCTTTGAGTTATACAAAAAAATTGATAAAAAAATTTAGAAAAACTTATTATTTATGATTTTTATTAATCAGTAGATAATGTGGATTTTCTAATTTTTAAATTAGTTGAAATTACTTCCTTTTTAAATTCTCCTTGAGAAGTTTGCTCTATCCTTTTAATTAATAATTCAGCAGCCTGTTGCCCCATTTCAAAACCATGTTGTACAACTTCTGACAATGGTGGATAAGTAAATTCAGAAATAAGACCATCTGTAAATCCAATAATAGCAATATCATTTGGAATAGAAAGCTTTCGCTCTTTAGCTATTTTTAAAGCATTTGCGGCATAAATTTCGTTTACGGCTAAAATAGCATCAGGCGGATTGTTTACAAAAACAACTTTTTTAATTTGCTCGTACAAATCTTTAGTATCATCTATTTTGTAAATTAAATTTTCATCTACCTCGATTCCATTTTGACGTAAAGATTTTAAATAACCTTCTTTTCGTAACGTCCCAACTGTAATAAAATCTTGAGTGGTAAGCAATGCAATTCTTTTAGAACCAATCTCTATTAAATGATTAGTAGCTTTATAAGCTCCACCGGCATCATCAATAATAACTTTATCGCAAGCTAAATTTTCATTAATTCTATCAAATAACACTAGTGGAAAATCATCTTTTATTAACCCTTCAAAATGTGAGTATTCATTTTTTTGTTGAGTTTCTCTGGCTATAGAAACAATTAGACCATCTACACTTCCATTGGTAAGCACACTAAAATTCGAGACTTCTTTTTCATAAGATTCGTTAGATACGCAAACCATAACATTATAGCCTCTTTTTGTTGCATATTGCTCAATCCCATTAATTACTGTTGAGAAAAAATGATGTACAATTTCAGGAATAATCACACCAATAACCGATGTTTTTTGATTACGTAATTGTAATGCTAAACTATTTGGTTTGTAGTTATAATAATCTGCAAATGCTTTAATTTTTTCGCGTGTTTCTTCACTTATTTCGTGACTATCTTTTAGTGCTTTGGAAACTGTTGAAATTGACACTCCAAATTCACTAGCTATTTTTTTTAAAGTAATTCTTGGTTTCATATAAAAAATCAATCAAAATTCATCATCAATACAAATATAAACTAATAACTGAAACTATATGATTTTCATTAAAAATTTATTAAATTAACGATATCTTAACTTTTTTAAAAAAAACATTAAAAAATGACTCTCAAACTCTAACGTTTGCGTAAAAAAGTTATAAACACGAAAACGTTTTCGAAACTCAAAAACTAATATATATCATTGTTAAATAATTGTTAACTCCTTAACTTCACAAAGTGAAATGTAATAAAACAGTAAAAACAATTAAAAACTTAATTATTAATTAACTTAAAATAAATGAAAAATTTTAGACTTTTTTTGTTAAACGTCATCCTTCTCTTTCCTTTAGTTATGTTTGGTCAACAAACTATTAAAGGGATAGTTACAGAAGCAACAGGGGGCACGGCTTTGCCTGGCGTTGGCGTTTTAATTAAAGGAACCACTACAGGTACCTCAACAGACTTTGATGGGAATTACTCCTTAGATAAAGTAAAAACAGGTGATGTATTGGTTTTTTCTTATGTAGGATATAAACCTCAAGAAATTACAGTAGGCAGTAACACTACAATCAATGTTGCTCTAGTTGAAAGTACTGAGTCTTTAGATGAAGTTGTAATTGTAGGTTATGGTGTAACAACCGTAAAAGATGCTACGGGTTCAATTACTTCTGTTAAAACAAAAGATTTAAATAGAGGAAACATTGTTTCTCCTGATCAAATGTTAACTGGTAAATTAGCTGGTGTGCAAGTTACTTCTGGCGGAGGTGCTCCTGGTAGTGGATCAACTATTAGAATTAGAGGTGGAGCCTCATTATCAGCTACAAATGATCCACTATTTATTATTGATGGTGTTCCTGTTGATAATAATGGTATTTCAGGAATGAGAAATCCATTAAATACTATTAACCCAAATGATATTGAATCGTACACTATATTGAAAGATGCATCTGCAACAGCCATTTATGGTTCTAGAGCATCTAATGGGGTAATAATAATAACAACTAAAAAAGGTAAAGGCGACGGATTTAAAGCTACTTATAGTGCTAATTTTTCAGTAAATGAAAATTCTAAAACTGTTGATGCTTTAACTCCTTCTCAATTCAGAACCTATGTAAATGCTAATGGAACAGCTAGTGATATAGCTTTACTAGGAAATGCTAATACTAATTGGCAAGATCAAATTTTTAAAATTGGGTATGGTACAAATCATAATGTAAGTATATCTGGAGGAACAAATGAACTTAATTATAGAACTTCTATTGGTTACACAAACCAAACTGGTACTTTGTTAACTTCAAAATTAGAAAGAGCTACTTATGCAATTAATGTTGGGTCAAAATTATTTGATGATCATTTGAAAATTGATGTAAATACAAAGGTAGCTTTAATAAATAACCGTTTTGCAGATACTGGCGCCATTGGAAATGCTATATCATTTGATCCAACAAAACCAGTATATGACAGCACATCTCCTTATGGTGGCTACTTTCAGTGGTTACAATATCCTGGCGGACCTCCAATTGCAATAGGTGCACCAAAAAACCCAGTTGCTTTATTAAGTCAAAGAGACGACACTTCAAATGCAAATAGAATTATTGGTAACGTTCAATTTGATTATAAAATGCATTTTTTACCTGAACTACGTGCAAATCTTAACTTAGGTATTGATAAATCAAAAAGTAAAGGTGATGATATTGTAGATAACTCGGCAAATTCAACTTTAAGTGATGGAACTATATTTAGAAGCACAAATCATTATGAGCAAACCAAAGATAATAAGTTAATGGACTTTTATTTAGACTATGCTAATGATTTAAAATCTATTAATAGCACCATTGATGTAATGGCTGGTTATTCTTATCAAAATTTTAAAGAAACAGGCTTTAATAATAGAGTTGCTGCAAGTGGAGATGAAAATAACGATTATTATAACGAATCAAATTTACAATCTTTCTTTGGACGATTAAAATACTCATTTGCGGACAAATATTTGTTAACTTTAACTTACAGACGTGATGGATCTTCAAGATTTAGTAAACAAAATCGTTGGGGTGATTTCCCTTCTGCAGCATTTGCTTGGAAAATTTACGATGAACCTTTTATGAAAGATTCTAAAACGTTTTCTAATTTAAAACTTCGTTTAAGCTGGGGTATTACTGGTCAACAAAATATTGGTAGTTATTATCCTTATATCCCAACTTATTTAGGAAGTACTAATACTGCTCAATACCAATTTGGTTCAACCTTTATAAATACTTTCAGAGCTCAGCCATATAATGCTACATTAAAATGGGAACAAACTGAAACTTATAATACTGGTGTAGATTTTGGTTTATTTAATGGTAAAATAAATGGATCTGTTGATGCTTATTTTAGAAAAACTAAAGACTTATTAAACTTTATTCCATTTCCTGCAGGCTCATCATTATCCAATGCCGACAATGCTAATATTGGAAAAATGGAAAATAAGGGTATTGAAGTTACTTTAAATTCTGATATTATCAACAAAGGGGATTTAAAATTAAATATAGGAGGTAATTTCACTTGGGCTAATACTAAAATCACAAAATTAACTACCAATGATGACCCTAATTACGAAGGAGTTGAAGTTGGTGGATTTTCTGGTGGTGTAGGTAATACTATTCAAAGACATTCAGTTGGATTTGCTCCATATTCATTCTTTGTATACCAACAAGTATATGATGCTAATGGTAAACCAATTGAAGGTGTATATGTAGACAGAAATAATGATGGTCAAATTACCATTGCGGATAAATACCGATTTAAAAAACCTGCAGCTGATTATACTTTTGGATTTACTACAAATTTAAATTATAAAAAATGGAACTTTAATATGGCATGGAGAGGAAGTATTGGAAACTATGTTTATAATAATGTAGATTCAAATTTAGGATTCGATTTCCAATTATTAAACCCTGCATTTCCAGATGTTATTTCAAATGGTGTAGCTAATGTATTAGAATCAGGATTCATAAATGGAGGTACTGAAAGATATTTATCTGATTACTATATTCAAGAAGCTTCCTTCTTAAAACTAGACAATGTAACTGTAGGTTATAATTTAGGAAGTGTATTAGGAGAAAATACAAACTTCACTATTTCAGGAACAGTACAAAATGTTTTAACTATTACAGATTATAAAGGTCTAGATCCTGAAGTTAGCGGAGGTATTGATTATAATATTTATCCAAGACCAATAGTATATATGCTTGGTGTTAATTTAAACTTTTAATTAATAAAAAATGAAAAAATATTCTTTTAAAATATTCTTTATAGGTACCATTGTAACCTTGCTTACTATGACTTCGTGTTTAAATGATTTAAACACTACACCTAAAGATAAAGATATTGTTTTAGCTTCAGATTTATTTAATGATCCTGCGGCCTATAAACAAGTGCTTGCTAAATTATATGCAGGCTTAGCAATAAGCGGACAACAAGGTCCTGCTGGTTTACCTGATATTACAGGTATTGACGAAGGATTTAGTCAATATTTACGTCAATATTGGTTAGCTCAAGAAGTAACTACTGATGAAGCAGTAATTGGTTGGGCAGATGGTAGTTTACCTGATTATCACGAACAAGATTGGAATTCTAATAATGAATTTGTAAGAGCCTTGTATAATAGATTAATGTATCAAATTACCTCATGTAATGCATTTTTACGTGAAACTACAGAAGCTAAATTAAGCGCAAGAGGTGTTACTGGTCAATTATTGACTGATGTGCATGAATACAGAAACGAAGCTCGTTTTTTAAGAGCATTAAGTTATTATCATGCAGTTGATTTATTTGGTAGTTTTCCATTTGTAACTGAAGATGATCCTGTTGGATACTTTTTTCCTACTCAAAAAAACAGAACAGAGTTATTCAACTTTGTAGAAAGTGAGTTATTAGATATTGAAGGTAGTATGCCTGCTCCAAAATCTAACGAATATGCTAGAGCTGATCAAGCTGCGGTTTGGACATTATTAGCTAAAATGTATTTAAATGCTGAAGTTTATACAGGTACCGCTAGATATAGTGATTGTATAACTTATGCAAACAAAGTAATTAATGCAGGTTACACATTAGAACCTGCTTATAAAAACTTATTTTTAGCAGATAATAATACTTCAAGTGGTGTAATTTTCCCAATAGCATTTGATGGCTTACATACACAATCTTATGGAGGAACTACTTTCTTAATCCACGCGGAAGTTGGTGGAAGTATGGATCCAGCAGACTTTGGTATCAACGGTGGTTGGGGTGGTAATAGAACAACTAAAAACTTAGTTAATCTATTTGGTTCAGATGTTTCTGCTTCTGATGTTTCTACTGCAAATACAGCTATAGGTCCTGCTTCTAATTGGGGGGTAGTTGGTTCTGCAACACCAAATGGATGGGATGGTCCAGATTTGACCTTATATGAAACAGGAACTACAGGTGTTTACCAAGGTTATGTAAATTTAGCAGATGGTGAAATTAAATTTAGGCCAGATAATACTTGGGGAAGTGATTTTGGAGATAATGGAAGTAATATTAGTGTAACCGCAGGTTTATATAAAATTACTATTAACACTACTGATCAAACTTATACTTTAGAAAACGACCAAAGAGCCATGTTCTATACGGATGGACAAAATTTAGAAATTGAATCAATCCCAACTTTTACAGATGGTTATGCAATTACTAAATTTAAAAATGTAGATAAAAATGGAGTTGCTGGATCTGATACAAGTGGTAATTTTACAGATACTGATTTCCCTTTATTTAGATTAGCAGATGTATATTTAATGTATGCTGAAGCTGTTCTTAGAGGTGGAGGTGGAGATGAAGCTACTGCTTTATCTTATGTAAACCAACTTAGAGCACGAGCAAATGCTGTTCCTGTTTCTTCAATTAATTTAGATTTAATCCTTAATGAAAGAGGTAGAGAGTTATATTGGGAAGGTACTAGAAGAACTGACTTAATTAGATATGGTAGATTTACAGATGGCAATTATGTTTGGCCTTGGAAAGGTGGGGTAGCTGAAGGTACATCCACACCAAGTTTCCGTAACTTATTACCTATTCCATCAACTGATTTAAATGCAAATCCAAATTTAACTCAAAACCCTGGGTATTAATCTTTTAAATTAGACACAATGAAAAAAATATTTAAAAATATATTAATGCTATTCACAGCTACTATTTTATTAGTAGCTTGTGATAGCCAAAATTTAACTGTACTAGATCCAAATGCCTCTACTACAGTAAGCCTTTCGGCAAGCGATGTAACTTTAGATCCTAATAATGCTGGACAAGACGTTTTAACAGTTAATTGGACTGAGCCTGATTTTGGATTTAATGCAGGAGTAAATTATAAATTAATTTTAACCTACGCTGGAAGTGATCCTAAAGAAATTAGTATAGGTAACAATTTAACTAAAGTTTTTGAAAATGTTGAATTAAATAAGATTTTACTTGGTTTAGGATTACCCGCAGGAGAATCTTCTGAAGTATCCGTACAAGTAAAAGCAGTTTTAAGTGCAACCAGCGAAATACTTTCAAATACAACTACATTTAATGCTATTGTTTACGCTGATAAATTAGATTTATCAACTATTTGGGGTGTTGTAGGTAGTGCTACAACAAATGGATGGGATGGCCCTGATATGCCTTTCTATACAACTAGTGATGCTAATGTATTAGTTGCATATGTAACTTTAATAGATGGTGAAATTAAATTTAGAACTAATAATTCTTGGGATTTAAATTATGGTGATACTGGTAATGATGGTACACTTGAACAGGATGGAACAAATATCCCTGTTACAGCTGGCACCTATAAAATTACTTTCAATATTAGTGATTTTACTTACACTATTGAAGCATATACTTGGGGAATAGTGGGAGATGCTACTCCAATAGGTTGGCCTAATGGAAACCCAGGAGATCCTGGATATATAGCGGACCAAAAAATGACTTATGACTCCTATTCAGATACTTGGAAGGTTATAATAGCATTAAAAGATGGCGCTATTAAATTCCGTCAAAATGAAAGTTGGGATGTGAACTATGGTGATGATGGAAATGATGGCACTATAGAAGCTGGAGGGGCAGATATTCCTGTTACTGCTGGTAATTATATTGTTACCTTAGATCTGAATAATAATGAATATACCTTAGAACCAATAGATCATATTTGGGGAATTGTGGGAGATGCTACTCCAATAGGTTGGCCTAATGGAAACCCAGGAGATCCTGGCTATATAGCAGACCAAAAATTAACAATTGATTTTAGTGTTGATAATAATACTTGGATTATAAAAGGCATTACCCTAAGTGATGGTGCTATTAAATTCCGTGCTGATGAAAGTTGGGATGTAAACTATGGTGATGATGGAAATGATGGAACTTTAGAAGCAGGAGGAGCAGATATTCCTGTTACTGCTGGAACTTATAACATCGTATTAGATTTTAGTGATCCAAATGCACCAACTTATACGCTGACAGCAATTTAATAAACACTTTTTTATGTTTAGTATAAATTGATACCTTAAAAATCTGCATAGAAAATTTCTATGCAGATTTTTATTTATTAACCATTATATTCTATAGAAATTATTTAAATTCAAAAAATGAGAAAACTATTACACTTAGTATTATTTTTAATAAGTACGGTTACTTTTTCTCAAGTAACTACCAACCCTACCTTACCTACAGCTAATAACCAAATAACGGTTACTTTTAATGCTGCTGGAACTGCTTTAGAAGGATATACTGGAGATGTATATGCACATACTGGAGTTACGGTAAACGGTACGCAATGGCAAAACGTAATTGGAACTTGGGGGGATAACACCATACAACCTAAACTAACACGTGATAGTTCAAATCCTGATGTTTATACCTTAATTATATCCCCTGATGTTTATACTTTTTATGGTGTAGCAACAACCGATACCATAACCGAATTAGATTTTGTCTTTAGAGCCTCTTCTGGATCTCCTCAATCAGCAGACATATTTGTACCTATTTATGCAGCAGGTTTAAATATAACCTTTACAAACCCTTCAAACAATAGTGTTTTTAATTTAAACGATATCATTATTATTTCTGCTGAATCATCTATCAATGCTGATTTAGAACTATTTATTGATGGTATTTCACAACAAACAGCAACAAATACAAATAACATAGCTTTTAGCCATACTTTTACTACAACTGGCTCACATACCTTTAAAGCTGTTGCTACTACAGCAATTGAAACTAAAGAAACAAGCATAAATGTTTATGTAAAAACCCCAACAGTAAACGCTACAAAACCAACAGGATTAAAATATGGCACAAATATAAACCCTGATAATTCTATTACATTTTTGTTACAAGCTCCTTTAAAAAATGATGTATTTCTTCTTGGAGATTTTAACAACTGGACTTTAGATTCTAATTATCAAATGAAAAAAGACGGTGATGATTTTTGGATCACTTTGTCTGGATTAGATATTAATACCGAATATGCTTACCAATATTTAATTGATTACAATATTAAAGTCGCTGACCCTTATAGTACAAAAATTTTAGATCCCAATAACGACCAATATATACCAACTACAACTTATCCTAACTTAAAAGCATATCCAACAAATTTAACCACTGGTATTGTTTCTACATTCCTAATTAACGATCCTGCTTATACTTGGCAAACTACAAACTTTGTAAAACCAAATGAACATAATTTAATAGTTTATGAATTATTATTAAGAGATTTTACTGTTGTTAACACCAATGATATAGGCGATTTAAAAACTGCTTTAACCAAGCTAGATTATTTAAAAAGTTTAGGAATTAATGCAATTGAATTAATGCCCGTTAGCGAATTTGAGGGCAATGATAGCTGGGGCTATAACCCTTCATTCCACGGAGCTTTAGATAAAGCTTATGGAACAAAAAACGATTTAAAACAATTTGTAGATGAATGTCATTCAAGAGGCATCGCTGTTATTTTAGATGTTGTTTATAATCACGCTTTCGGACAAAGTCCTCTAGTACAAATGTACTGGGATAGCAGTATTAACAAACCTGCAGCTAATAGTCCTTATTTCAATCAAGATGCTACACATCCATATAGTGTTGGATACGATTTTAACCATGAAAGCACGTACACAAAAACCTATGTAAAACAAACTTTAGAACATTGGGTAAATGAATTTAAAGTAGATGGATTTAGATTTGATTTGTCTAAAGGTTTTACGCAAACTAATAATCCAAATGATGTTGGAGCTTGGGGAAATTATGATGCATCTAGAATTGCAATACTTGAAGATTATGCAAATGATATCTGGACAAATACTACAAATGATGAATATTTAATTTTAGAACATTTTGCCGATAATTCAGAAGAAACGGAATTAGCAAACTTTGGATTTATGCTTTGGGGAAATAGCAATTATAGCTACGGTCAAAACACCATGGGCTATCCTTCCGGAGCAGATATAAGTTGGATGTCATATATAAATAGAGGATGGAATAATCCTAATGTTGTAGGCTTTATGGAAAGTCATGATGAAGAGCGATTAATGTACAAAAACTTAACTACTGGCAATAGCAGCGGAAATTACGATGTTAAAAATTTAAATACAGCATTAGCTAGAGAAGAATTAGCTGGAATGTTCTTTTTTACCATACCAGGTCCAAAAATGATTTGGCAATTTGGCGAATTAGGATATGATTTCTCAATCAATACTTGTACCGATGGTACCGTAAGTAACGATTGTAGATTATCCAGAAAACCAATACACTGGGAATATTTTGATGATACAAATAGAAAACAAATCTACAATACTTGGGCAACTTTAATTGCTTTTAAAAAACAACAACCTGTTTTTAACAGCACTGATTTTAGTTTAAATGTTAATGGGCTTGTAAAATCAATAACATTAAAAGACCCAAGTATGGACGTTGTTTTAGTGGGTAATTTTGATGTTACAACAAAAACTATTAGTCCACAATTTACACAAACAGGTGTTTGGTATGAATATTTTACAGGAAAAGAAAAAACAGTAACAGATGTTAATGAATCATTAACACTCGCTCCTGGCGAATATAAATTATACTCAACCGTAAAATTATTAGATCCAAGAGGAGGAACAAACACAGATGACAGTGATGGAGATGGAGTTGTTGATACTAATGATTTATGTCCAAATACACCTATCGGAACTACCGTAACTACATCTGGATGCCCTATATTTTCATTGCCTACAGATAATTTCAACATCCAGGTAACCAGTGAAACGTGTCCAGATAAAAACAATGGACAAATTAATATCACGGCACAATCAAACCAAAACTATGTAGTTACTATAAATGGCACCAATACAAGTTTTACAGATACTCAAAGTTTTACAAATAATTATCTATTTGAAAATTTAGCACCAGATGTTTATAATGTATGTATAACTGTTCCTACAGAGAATTACGAGCAATGTTTTGTAGTA
>Ga0316204_10002803_pt1 | contig 37735 bp, 33 predicted proteins | sample 6monrhotite_MG_2_FD_205661 | JGI IMG/M metagenome (GOLD analysis project Ga0316204, IMG submission 205661) | Microbial mat bacterial communities from mineral coupon in-situ incubated in ocean water Damariscotta River, Maine, United States -... | ecosystem: Environmental > Aquatic > Marine >... | reverse complement strand
GGAGTCCTCGTCTACCCGATCGTCGTCACGGTCGTGGCCGTCTTGATCCTCGCGGGAATCATGGCCTTCGTTATTCCGGCCTTCCAGAAGATGTTCGACGAGACGGGCATTCAGCTCCCTGCGGTCACGCAGCTCCTGATCGACATCTCCTACTTCGTGAAGAACTACTGGTTCCTGCTCCCTGGGTTCCCGATCGTCATGATCTTGGCTTTCAAGCTGACGGCGAGTCATCCCAAGGGCAAGTTCATGCTCGACAAGTTCACCCTCTACATGCCGGTGTTCGGGACGATCCTCTACAAGTCGACCATCAGCCGCTTCTGCCGAACGCTCGGAACCCTGGTCTCCTCGGGTGTTCCGATCCTCGAGTCGCTCTCGATTACGCGCGAAGCGACCAGCAACGACGTCATCGCCAAGGCCATTGACGAAGTTCACGCCTCGATTCGTGAGGGTGAATCCATTGCCCGCCCGCTCCAAGAGGCAGGCATCTTCGACGACATGATGATCAACATGGTCGACATCGGCGAGGAGACGGGTGAGCTCGACAAGATGCTCGTCAAGATCGCGGATAACTACGACGACGACGTCGACATCGCCGTCGAGTCGCTGAGTTCGATCATTGAGCCGATCCTGATCGTCGGTATGGGTGGCGCGGTCGGCTTCATCGTTATCGCGCTCTTCCTCCCGCTGATCTCGCTGATCGAGAAGCTCTAGACGAGCGCCTCGATCCTCGTGGATCCAGAAGGCCCCGGACGTGCTCTGCGCGCCGGGGCCTCTCTCGTGTGGGGTCGAGACGTGTCGCCGAGGCGACCTCTAAGCGCCGAGGACGCCAAGGTCGCCAAGGGCTCCGCCTCGCGATGGGGAAGCGAAGGGCTCGCTGGCGTCCGAGAAGCGCAGGCTGCGCTCGGGCGACTCGTCAGCCTCCCTCGAGGGAGGCTCAGCGGATGAAGCTCCACATAGTCGATGGGACCTTCGAGCTCTTCCGTTGCTTTCACGGCGCGCCGCGGGCCGCCCTCGACGGGCAGGAGGTCGGGGCCACCCGGGGGTTCCTCCACACGATCCTCTCGCTCCTGCGCCAGGAGGAGGTCACGCACCTCGCGATAGCCTTCGACAGCATCATGGCGCCCGCCGTCCGCAAGGGACAGCCGGTCGATCCCCTCGCGAGCCAGCACGGCTTGGTCGCCGAGGCGACCCGGGCTCTGGGGGTCGTGATCTGGCCCATGGTCCGGCGCTACGAGGGTGACGACGCCCTGGCCAGCGGCGCCGCGCAGTTCCGCCATCAGGTCGAGCAGGTCGTGCTCTGCACGCCAGACAAGGACCTCGCCCAGTGCGTGCGCGGCCAACAGGTCGTGGTCCGCGATCGGATCCGAAAGGTGACCCTGGACGAGGCGGGCGTGCTGGCGAAGTTCGGCGTCCCTCCCCTCCTGATCCCGAGCTACCTGGCCCTCGTCGGCGACGCCGCCGACGGGATCCCCGGGATCCCTGGCTGGGGGAAGGTCTCAGCGGGCGCAGTCCTGAATCACTACGGCTCGCTGGAGGCGATCCCCGCCCTCGGCAGCGAGTGGGAGGTCAAGGTCCGCGGACGCGATCGCCTGGCGCGCGAGCTCAACGAGCGGCGCTTCGAGGCCCTGATCTACCGTGGCCAAATCGACCTCGCAGAGGACGTCCCGATCCCGCACGGACTGGACGACCTGGAGTGGCTGGGCGCGCCGCGAGAGCGCCTCGAGCGCTTCGCCCAGCGGATCGGCGCCGAAGACGCGCTGCCCGGCGTTCCGCGCTGGCTGGGGGAGTAGCTGCGCCGGGCGCGATCCCTTTGGAGAGCCCGAGTGTTGGTAGAACCTGTCCGTGACCGACTCCTCCGAGCCCCAGTTCCTCAACTCTCCGACTCGCTGTCCCTACTGTCACGACTCGGTGGGCGCGGAGGCCGCTTCTGTTTGCACAGACTGCCTGGCCAGGCACCACGACTCATGCTGGACGGATCACGGTCGCTGCTCCGCGTGTGAATCGACTCGAAGGCTCCGTCCTGACGAGGCCGAGCAGGAGCCGCAGATAGGCGGATCCACGAGGCTGACCCGAGATCCGGTCACGATCCTGCTGGTCGCGGTCGGGCTCGCCGCCAACTGGTTCCTGCTGCAGCAAGGCACGCCGCTGCAGCGCATGGAGGGGCCGGCCCTGACGCTGATCCTGGGAGCGATCATCGGCTGGCGAAGCCGCAGCCCCACCTCAACCCTCCTCGCGACGACGGCGATGACCTCCGTAGGGACCCTCGCGTGGTGGCTGGATCACAGCCACGCCTCACTGATCCTGAACACGCTCGCGGCAGTTGCTGGCGGACTTCTTCTGGGACTTCCCGGGTCCGCCCTCGCTCGGGTCATGGGGCCCAGGTCCAACGCCGAGCCAGCCGAGTCAGGTCCCCGCTCCGAGGCTCCTCAGGCGATCAACGAGGGGGAGCCAGGTCGAAGGCGACCCAAACAGGAGAAGGCCTAGGCTAGATCGCAGCCAGGTAGACGGCGCCGAGCTTGAAGGCGATCCCAGCGGCGAGGGCCAGGCCCAGGAGGCTGCGCATCCGGTTCATTTCGCCGAGCTTGCGGAGGGTCATGAAGCGCAGGTAGCTGTAGCGCGCATAGAGGAGCGCCTCGGGGCTGCGCATGTCCACGCTGCGGTAGTGGGTCTTGAGGAACTCAGAGAAGCTCCGCTGGTGGCGCATGAAGCCTTGGAAGTCGGTGTCGTGAGGCAAGTCGGGGAGGACCTCGCCGACGGCGTCCTCGCGCCCCTCAGCGGCGTGCACGCTCCGCCCGGCCAGGACCCGGAAGATGTAGACGTAGACGAAGGCCAGGAGGAGGCCTATCGCCGTGCCCCAGGCGCCGAGGGTCAGGAGCGCGACGCCGTGCTGGGCTGCGCCGAGCTGCGCCGTCGCTGGGGTCAGCTCTGCTTGGAGCAAGTAGCCCAGGGCCAAGACGCCAAAGCCCATAAGGAAGTTGCCGAGCTGGTCGACGGACTCGACGGTCCGCAGGGACCCGCTCAGGTAATGGCGGAGCAGGTCATCGTGGGTCGTGGACTCGCAGATCGGCGGGGACTGGGTGCGCATGGCGGGCTCCTCGGCTGCCCAGCCCTAGGCAAGTCCTGGTCCAAGAGCAACTTCTGGAGCCGAGTCGAGGGTGCGCCGATCCGGAGCACCGGATCGGAGCGGGCCGCTCAGGTTCGCTCCCGCGCTACTCCGGCAGCTCGCGGATCCGCTTGATCAGCCAACTCGTGGAGTGGGCCTTGGAGTCACCGACGATGGCGATCTCGCCGCCGTAGGCCATGACCGTCTCGCGCTCGGGGATCGTCTTGGGGTCGTATTCGGTCCCCTTGGCGTGGACGTGAGGCTCCAGGAGCTTGAGGAGCGCGTCGACGGTAGGCTCGTCGAAGATCGTGACGTAGTCCACGTAGCGGAGGGCGGCTATGACCTCGGCTCGCTCCGCTTGGGGTTGGATCGGGAGCTGGGGCCCCTTGTAGGAGCGAACCGAGGCGTCGGAGTTCAGCCCCACGATCAGGAGGTCGCCGCACTCGCGGGCCCCCTGGAGCGAGCGAATGTGTCCCACGTGGACGATATCGAAGGTCCCGTTGGTGAACACGACGCGTTGGCCAGCGGCCTTGGCGGCGGTCACGACCTCGGCCAGCTCTTGGCGGGGGAGGATCTTTCCTGGGGCCGGGGCGCTCAGAGCGATCCCTCCTCGGAGAGGGGTGAGGTGCGGAAGATATGCGAGGTCTGGTCCTTGAAGCGACCTGAGTGCTCGGCGTTGCCTTCCATCCGCTGGAAGATGAACTGGCAGATCGCGGTCCCCGGGTAGAGGCGGAAGGTCCGCGGGCTCATGTTGAAGATCTCGAGCACGGTCTGGTTGAAGGTTCCGGGCTGCATGAAGCCCGCCGAGATATGGACCAGAAGCCCGAGGCGCGCGAAGCGGCTTCGGCCGTCGAACCAACCGCACATGTTGGAGGAGAGCCCGACCCGCTCGTTGGTGATTCCGAGGACCATTTCCCGACTCCCGACCTCGAAGTAGGCCCCTTCGGGGACCTCGATCAGCTCGGAGATGGAGGGATCGCGATAGTCGGTGTCGTCGCGGAGTGTGATCGAGTCGTGCCCTGGACGGAAGCGACGGAAGTGTCGCGAGACGGTGAGGTCCACCGAAGCCGTCCCGACCCGCGCGGGGTCGTAGGGGTCGATCTGGATCTCCTTGCTGTCGATCGCCTTCAAGATGGCGTCGCGGGCCAGGATCATGGCGCGTCTCCTTGGGTGCCTGTGCTCAGCGCGGCGAGGGCTCCCTGGCCCCCGCGGCGCTGACGAATCTGTTCGGCGATGCGCTCGGGGCTCGCGGTCAAGAGCTCTTCGCTGCGGAAGCCCTCTAGGTCAGCATCGTTCCAGCTCAAGTCCCACTCGGTCACGGCGCACTTGAGGTCCTCGTAGCGGCCGACGGCCTTGAGGGCCCGGATCCGAACCCGGAGGCTCAGCTCCTCTTTGAAGCGGACGTGCACGAGGCCGAGACCCGAGACGCGCCCCGCCGTATAGAGAGGGCAGAGAACGAGCGAGCGACCGTCGCGCTGACCGTGGCCGAGCCAGACCCGCGGCGAGCGCACGACCAGGCGCTTGGTTCCGTTGAGCGGCGCGCCTGTGTCCGCGCGCGACGTCATGCCCGACGCGACGCCCGACTTGCCGAGGACCCGGAGTTGACTGGCGTCGGTTGGGGCCCCCAAGGGAGAGAGCCCCTCCAAGGCGTAGACCACCGCACCTAGGGCCTCGTCCAAGGCCGGCTCCAGGCCGCCCAGGGCGGCCGCGTCTTGGTCGGCTATGCCCTCCTCGAGAGCGCCGGCTTCGACCAGCGAGCGGATGAGCGGCCCGGCCGGAGCGCGCGTGGCACCAGCCTCGCGGCTGATCCCGACCGTGACGGTCTTGGCCTGGTGCTTGATCGCGTCGATGGGTCGCCGGAGCTCGTCGATCCCCGCCACGAGCTCGGTCAGGAGCTCTTCCAGGCGCGCCAGGGGCGCTGGGGGCGCCGTCCCCAGTCCGCGTCGCTCGAGGTCGAGGGCCAGGCAGAGCCGGACGGCTTGGTCGCTGGCGCTCCCGGCGTTCCAACGCCCGTCGCGGACCGCGTCCTCGATCTCTTGGCGGACCCCTGCCAGGGCGCCTTGGACACGGCCTATGGTCTCGGCCGCGGCTTGGGGATCCTCGTCGCTGAACTCTTCCAGGGCGGCCTGAACCAGCTCGCGGCCGCGCCGGAGGGGGGCCGCGAGGTCGTCGATCGCGCGCGCGACCTCATAGCTGAAGACGTGGCCAGCTATGGTGTTGAGCAGGAGCGCGATCTCGGGCGAGCTAGCCGGGACCTCGATGGTCGCGGCGGAATACTCGGCGAAGCGCGTCTCGCCGCGGTCGCAGATCACGACCGGGATCGCGGCGTGGGCCTTGAAGATCGCGACCTCCTTGACGGCGTCGGCCGCGGCCGCGCCCGTGAGGCCAGCCCCGCACACCAGGATCATGGGCTCGCTGCTGAGGTCGATGTGCTTCTTGTCCTCGATGGTGTCGACCGAGACGGACTTGTAGCTCAGCTCGCTGAGCTTGATCCGGATCTCGCGGGCCGCGTGCCGGAGAGGGCCGCTCCCGACCACGGTCCAGTGTCGCCTGCGGATCGCGAGGCGCGCCGCGCGCCGCGCCCGCTCCCGACCGCGGTCCAGGACGTCTTGGAGGCAGCGCGGGAGATCCTGGAGCCGGAGGAGGTGTTCGCTGACGCTCTCGGCGCTGATCGCCTCGGCGTGCTGGGCCAGGTAGAGGGAGAGGAGGTAGCCAGCGACGACTTGGCAATAGAAGGCCTTGGTCGAGGCCACGCTCATTTCCACGTCGCGCCCGTCGGAGGTGTAGAGCACCCCCTGGGCCTTGTCGCTGAGGTCCGAGCCGCGCCGGTTCACGATGGCGATCACCTGAGCCCCGCGCTCGCGCACGAGGTCCACGGTCCGGTTGGTGTCGGTCGTGGTCCCGCTCTGGCTGACGGCGATGACGATGGTGTCCTCGCCGACCTGATCGAGGAGGAAGCCCGAGAGGTCGGTGGCCGGGAGCCCTTGGACCGCGACGCCCTTGGCCGCGAGGAGCCCGCTCAGGAAGTCGGCCACGGCCAAGCCCGCGACGGCCGCGGTGCCTTGCCCGATCACGAACACGCGCCGGAAGCGCGAGGCGGCGAGGCCTTCGCAGACCTCGCTCGGGACCACGTCGTCGCCGAGGAGGAACTCGGCGCCAGCGGGCGTGCTGCGGAACTTGCCGCGCAGGGTCCGCTCGACCGAGTGCGGGGCGTCGTTGATCTCCTTGAGGAAGTAGTGCTCGAAGCCGCCGCGGTCTATGTCACGGGTCGCGATCGGCGCGGCCTGAGTCACGGGCTGAGCGCGCGTGGCGCCGCTGAAATCGTGGACCGTCAGCTCGCCGCCCTCGGGCGCGAGGCGGATCAGCTCACCCCGCTCGCCGTCGAGCTTGTAGAAGCGAGGCGCGAGCTCGACGACTCCGTAGAGCTCTGAAGCGAAGAGGTAGCCCCCGCCCTCGAGCCCGCCGACGTAGATCGCCTGGCCGCTCCCCTTCTGGGAGAGGTAGACCGCCTCGGGGTCGTCGCTGGTCACGACGCCAATGGCCGTCGAGCCGTGGAACTCGGTCACCGCGCTGGAGAAGGCCGCCCAGAACGAGTCCGCGCTCGCCGCGCGAGCCGCGATCTCGACGGGAATGATCTTGGCGTCGGTCGTGCAGACGCTCGGGATCGCGTAGCCCTCGCGGAGGGTCGGGTAGTTGTCGACGTCGCCGTTGAGGACACCAAACACGACCCGCTCGGGGTTTTGTCCCGTGAGGTCATTGGCTACAGGGTGGCAGTTGGGCTCGGAGATGATCCCGTTGCTGGCCCAGCGGGTGTGGGCGATCACTTGGACCGAGGCTCGCTCGTCGCTGATCAGGCGGAGGCAGAGCGCGTCTTGGCTGAGCTTCTCGCGCAGGTCGCGGACGTTGGCCCCCAGCTCGCCGACCTCTTTGGCGACCTTGTGGGCGAAGCCCAAGGAGACTCGCCCCGCCGAGCTTCCGCGCATCACGCCGCGGTCCCTGAGGGCTTGGATCGCTTCACGCTGAGCCAGGGACTCGCTCAACCCCTCGGCCGCGAGCTCCTGCTCGACCGCGGCCCAGTCGGCGCTCGAGAACACGACTAGGGTCCCGAGCCCACCCGAGTCACGGCCTCGGACCTCGAGGCGCGCGAGCTGGTTGAGGACTAGGTTCAGGCGCCAGAGCTCGAACCAGCCCTTGGTCCCGAGAGGCTTGCAGAGGCGAGCCTCGGCACTGAGGGCCAGGAGGGCGACGGCGTCGAGGTTCGTCAGGGCGTCGCGGCGGATCCGCCAGGCTACGTCTCGGATCGTCACGATCGCTTGCGCCAAGGCCTCACCGGCCTTGGTCGACTCGCTTTTGAGCGCCAAGAAGGCGTCGCTAGCCTCGGCCACGCGCTCTAGAGCAGCCGCTAGGCCCTCGACCTTTTCGCGGGCGCTGGGGTCTAGCCGCAGGGTTTGGAGCCCGCTCCAGTCGACCAAGCCCAGGCTGAGGCGCTCGAGGCGCTCGCTCAGCTCCCGGAGGGGAACCGGCCCAGCGTCTGGCTCCCAGGCCGCGAGGGCCTGGCAGAGAGTGTCAAGGTCGCCCAGCCCGAGGGAGGCCTTGGGTTCGAAGCGGCGCACGAGGCCGACGATCCCGCACATGGAGTTCTCTCTTAGCTGATGAAGCGAAGGGCCCGAATCTTACGGTACACCTCTTCGGAGACTCCTCCCGCCGGGAGAGGTGGGTAAGATCCGCGCGATGAGCGTGGTGGCGATCACGGGCGTCTCGGGCTATCTCGGGCAAAGCCTCCTCTCCCAGCTCGACCTCGACGAAGAGGTCGAGGCCATCGTCGGTGTGGACCGAGAGCTCCTCTCCTGCCCGCCGCCCGACAAGCTGACCTTCGTTCAGCACGACCTGACCAAGCCCCTCGGCGACCTCTTCGCGGACCACGGCGTGACCCACGCGATTCACGTCGCGACCGTCGGAGTGCGCGAGCACGAGGCGGACCCGACCCTGGACCTGGTCATCGTCGGCAACGTCCTCGACGCCTGCGGCGCGGCGGGCGCTCGCTCGGTGTGCGTCGCGAGCTCGGTCATCGTCTACGGGGCGCACCCGGAGAACACGATCCTCCTCGAGGGATCGATCGTGCGCCCCAACCCCGAGCTCCCCGCAGCCGCGACCAAGCTGGCCCTCGAGGAGCGCTGCTACGACTTCGTGAAGGCCTTCCCCGAGACCGCGCTCCAGATCGTGCGCCCCTGCCCGATCCTCGGCCCCACGGCCCGCGGGCTCTTCACGCGGATCCTCGACGCCCCCCGGATCTACGGCCCCTGGCGCATCGACCCGCGCTTTCAGTTCGTCCACGAGGACGACGCGACCCGAGCCATTCACCGCCTCGTAAAGTCCGAGTCCTTCGGCGTGTTCAACCTCGCAGGCGACGGCTCCCTGACCCTCTCTCAGATCGCCCAGCTCGCCGAGCGTCGCCTGGTCCGCCTGCCCAGCTTCCTGCTCCGCTTCGCGGCCTGGCTGGCCTGGCGTCTCGGCAAGACGGACCTCCACCCCGGCCTCCTGCCTTTCCTGATGCACCCCTGGCTGGTCGCGGCGGTCAAGGTCCGCAACTCGGCCTACTTCGTCCCTCGCTACGACTCGGCCGACGCGCTCTTGGGCTACCTCGAACACCGCGAAGAGCGAGAACCGCAGGCCCTCGAACCCTTCGAGTGGTCGGCGCCGACGCCGGCGGCCAAACCGACCCCCGCAGGCGACGGAGGCGATTTCGGCCAGCGCCCTGGCCTCGACGCCGAGGATCGCGCCAAGACCAAGCCCCTCGGCCGGCCCGAAGGCCTCGAGGACGCCTCGGACCTCGAGGAGCTCAGCCGCGCCAACGACACGCCCGACCCCGACAGCCCCGAGGTCACTTCGTCCTTCGAAGATGCTGGACCTGCTGCGGAAGAGGCGGAGAGCGGGACCGGCACCGACGAAGTCGAGGCTCCTCTAGAAGAGAGCGAAGCGAGGGAAGGAGCCGAGGACGAGCCAGCGCAGGACGAAGCTCTCACAGAGCCTCAGGCTGCCGCTGAGCCAGCCGCTCAGGAGCCAGCCGAAGCTGCTGAGGAACCCGCCCCGAAGGAGCCCGCCCCAGAGGAGCCCACCGACGCTGCTGAGGAACCCGCCCCAGAGCCCACCGACGCTGCTGAGGAACCCGTCCCGGAGGAGCCCACCGACGCTGTGGAGGAACCCACCCCCGAGGAGCCCGCCCAAGCTGCCGAGGAGCCCGCTCCGGAGGCCACTGCTGAGGAACCCGCCGAAGCTGCTGCAGAGCCCACTAACGAGCCGACCGAGGACGCTGAAGCCGCGCCTCTAGACCCTGCCGATCCCCCCGCGATCGTGGCCGGCGCCGACGCCACCTCCACCGGGGCTGGCCAAGAGGCTACCCTGAAGCCTTCGGACCCCCCTCGAGAGGAGCTGACATGACCTTGGGAGGAGGCCTCCTCGAGTTCTTCGCGGTTTGCGTGGCTAGCGCCTTCGTGTGCACCGCCATCAAGGAGGACGAAGACCAGCGGCTCTTGCGCGGCTCCGGCCGTCTCTTCGGTGTCCTCGGAGGCGGGATCCTGGCCTTCGGGCTCGCGATCCAGGCCATGACTTGGATGGCCGGCTAAGCTCAATGGCCGGCGCCGCTTCAGCGCGCTCCCTCGGCACCAGGCGGGCCATTCGTCCTTCGACGACGCGATCGTGAGCGAGCCCCCCAAAGGCTGGGCCGGCGAGACGCGCCCCGAGGACTCGAGGCCCAAGCAGGGAACCCAGCAGCCGGCCACACGAGCCGACGCCAGCGCCGCCAACACCGGCCGTCCGCTCTCGGCCCTCCAGCACCTCGCCCGCGACTTCGAGATCCTGGGCGAGCTCGGCCGCGGCGGAATGGGCGTCGTGTATCGCGCCCGCGATCGCAAGGCGGGCCGCGAGGTCGCGGTCAAGCTCCTCCTGGCCACGCCCTCGCCTGTCCGCCTGCGACGATTCGAGCGGGAAGGAGCTACGGCCGCCCGCCTGCGTCACAAGGGGATCGTAGCGGTCCACTCGGCAGGCCAACTCGCGGGCCGGCCCTATCTCGTGTGCGAGCTGGTCGAGGGCGCTCGGACCTTCGACGAGGCGACCCAGGAGCTGCCCCTCGAGGCCCGGCTCCGCCTCCTGAGAGAGGTCGTTGACGCCGTGGCCTACGCCCACGGTGAGGGCGTGATCCACCGCGACCTCAAGCCCGCGAACGTAATCGTGGACAGCCAGGGCACTCCGCGCGTGACCGACTTCGGCCTCGCCCGGCACGAAGGCGACGACCGCCTGACGCGCACCGGAGCCTCCCTCGGGACGCCAACCCACATGGCCCCGGAGCAGGCTCGCGGCGAGCGCGACCGGGTCGGGCCACCTGCCGACGTGTGGTCGCTTGGAATCATGCTCCACGAGATCGTGTGCGGCTCGCCGCCCTTCGCTGACGACTCGGCCACGCCGCTCGAGGCCTACCTCAAGATGCAGCAGCGCCAGGCCCCGACGCTGCGGGCTCGTGGGGCTGAGGTCAGCCCAGCCCTCGACGCCCTCGCCGAGAGAGCGCTGGCTCGTGATCCGGACGAGCGCTACTCCGACGCCAGGGCGCTCTGCGACGCCCTCGACGCGGCTCTGGGCGAAGACCTGAGAGGGAAGCGCAGACCTCCAACTCTGGGCCTGCTGCTCCTGCTGGCCACAGCGACCGCAGGGGCCTACCTCGTCCTGAGCGTGTTCGGCGTCCAGCCCCCTCCACCTCCTCCTCCCTCGCCGACGCCGACCCCCAGCGCTGCGAGCTCCCCGAGCCTCCCTCCTTCGCCGAGAGCGCCTGCTAGCGAGGTCCTGGCCGCCATTCAAGCGGAGCCTGACCCCTTCCGCCGAGCCGAGGCGGCCTGGGACTGGCTGAGCGCGACGCCGAGGGCCGAAGGAAACGCGCGCCTGCGGGCGACTCTGCGCAACACAGATCGTCCCGTGCGGACACGGGACCTGCCCGGGGCCGCGCTCCTGTTCTGGATGGTCGACGGGAGGCTCCTGGTCGCGACCCGCGACGGGAAGGGCTTCATTTGGGAGCCGAGGAGCGACACCACCGAGGACCTGCCTGGGTTCCAGAGCGGCTGCGCCTCGATTTCACCTGCGCCCGACCGTCGCTCCTACGCGGTCCTCGGGAACCTCCGCATCGATGCCTGGATCTACCCCGGAGCCAAGCGGGTCAAGCTCCCGCTCAAGGCTGGCGGAATCAGCCTCGCAACCAACGGGGACCTCGTCGTCGGGCACCTCGGGGGTCGGATCGAGATCTTCGACCCGCCCACCGGGCTCCGCCGCGCCTCCTTCCAGGCCCACGCGACTCGGATCTACGTCTTGCGGGCCCTCGAGGGCGGCAGGCTGCTCACGGCTTCGCGCAACCGCCGGGCCCCGGCCGAGCCCAACCGGGACACGCTCAAGCTCTGGAGCAAGGAGAACGAGCTCCTCTGGAATGCCCCCGTTGAGCGCCGCGTCGACTCCATGAGCCTCGACCGAGCCGGGCGGAACGTCGTGGTCAAGCTCCCCGGCGGCCTCATCGCGCGCTTCGACCTCGTAGAGCAATTGGGACCGGTCTACTTCCGCGGAGAGGCCGGCTTCGACGCCTACCTACCTCGCGTCCCCCGAGCCCATCCAGGCGAGGTCACGGGCGTCGTGGTCGACCCCAGCGGGAGCTACGCCTACAGCACCGCCTGGCTCTCCCGTCGTCCTCGAGCGACGCAGCTGCGAGTCTGGGACGCTCAGGACGGTTCGCTCCTCGAGACCCGAGAAGGCGAGGGGCTCTATGGCCTGAGCGACGTCAGCCTGGACGGGCGCTGGTTCGCGGCCATCAACGTCCTCTCTGAGGAGAACGCTCGCATCGAAGTCTGGCCGGGCCTCCCGCCGCGCTAGCGCCCTCCACGTCGAGGCTATCCGGCAGTGCTCTTCAGCCAGCGCGCGCCGAAGTCGACGAGCTCTCGCTGGGGATAGAGCCGGGCCTCGGCGGCGCCGATCCGGCCCGCGCGGAACGCGTGCGCGGATTCATAGGCCGCTCCCAGGGCCGGGAAGCGCTCCTCGTCGCCCGAGAGCATCTCGTAGCTGACCCAGGCCCGCCCCGTGGGCGTCTGGACCGCGCTGGCCTGCGGGTCCGAGGGGAGAGTCCCGGAGCGGTGCTCGGCTAGGTGGAGCGAGGTGTTGCTCTCGTGGCCCACCCCGAGCAAGAGGACCTGCGCCCCGTGCTCATAGAGCCGCCCGAGGGGCCCCTCTTCGCCGAGGGGATAGCTCAAGGCGTGGTCCCGCGTGATCGCCTCGGCCAAGGGACCGTAGGCAGCGAAGGAGCAGGTCGGGTGATCGCTGCGCACCACGCCGGGCCAGGTCCGAAAGAGCTCAGGGATCGCGCCCATTCCGCGGGTCGGGGTCCGGGCTGGATCGAAGGCGGGCATCTCGGCCCGAATCGTAGGCCACCAGTCCTCGGGGACCGGCGGGTTGCTCCACTGGCTGGGGTCGCTGTTCTCGCTGGAGTGCGCGGGGAGGACCAGGGTCCCGGCGGGTCCCAGCGCCGTCAGAAGTCCTTGCAGGACGCTTTGCGGCCCGCCCGGCACATAGCCCAAGCTCGAGAGCGAGCTGTGCACGATCAGGAGCGCCCCAGGCGCGAGGCCGAGCTCTTGGAGCTCCCGGGCGATGCGCGCCGCGGTCACGGGCTGGGGGTCGCGAGAGAGGTAGCTCAAGCGCGGGGGAGGGACCTAGTAGCCGTAGTCGTCGGCGTCGTCGGCTGCGGGGGCCTCATCGTCTCCGCCGCCCTCGTCGCCTTCGTCGTCCTCGCTCGCAGGCGGGGTCTCGCCTGGGAGAGGCTCACCCGCCACGACGGGCGGGGGCGCGAAGCGATCCGAGAAGTGGCGGTAGAGGGTCGAGCGTCGCTCGTTCTCGTAGTTGTCCCAGGGGTCGCCGCGGACGGCGGTGATCTGGTTGATCTTGTAGCGCGAGACCTTGAGGGCGGCCTCGGAGCGCTTGAGGTCGCCCGTCAGCTCGTTGGCCATGTCCTGAGCCTTGAGCTCTTCGCGGAGGACGCCGTAGCTCTTGGGGCTGGCGTTGTCGCGCGCGATCCGCTCAGGGGTCCGGCGGACGTGAACGCGCTTCGGATCGTTGCCCACGCAGCCGCTCAAGAGGGCCGTGAACAGGATCAGAACGAGCAGAATGGGCCGAACAGGCATAAGGCTCCCGAGGAAGGCTTTAGACCCTCGTAAGCTATGCGCTGGTGCTTAGAAAGCAAGCTCCCTCTGCTGCGCGGAGGGGGGGCGAGAGGAGGGGCCATGGCCCTCGAATACCAAGGCGGGGTCCCTGACTGGTGCGGTGAGGCGGCCAACCGCAACCGCCTCGAGGGCTGGTATGCCGGCTTCGGCGCCGAGGGGATCCCCTGCCCGGTCTGTCGCACGCGGAAGCTGAGCGCCGACTTCCGTCGCTTGGCGCACCACCTCGCCTCCGGCAGGCCCGAGCCCAAGGTCAAGGTCGCCCCGCCCAGCGCCCAGGCCAAGGCTCGCTCGTGGTCGGTCTCGCTCCTTGCTTCACCGCCAGCCGTGATCGGCGGACGCCCCTCCCAGGGCCTCGAGCTCCTGCACCTCCAGCTGACCTGCAGCCAGTGCAGCCACGTCCTGCTCTTCGACGCCAAGGCCATTGGCATCGCGGTCTAGCGCCGGCTAGACGGAGAAGTGCTCCGCCTCGCCCACGGGCTCGAAGGCGGCGTCGATCCGGATCCGGCGCAGGTTCTCGCGGGCCTCGGCCGCGACGCGGAGGTCCGGCCCGACGCTCACGAAGACCGGGATCCAGCAGTTGGCCGGGAGCCCGCGCGGGAGCTCGAAGCGGGCCCGGGCGAAGCTCGCCTCGCCCTCGACCAGCTCCAGCTCCAGGGACGACTGCCCGGCCTGGGAGGTCGCGAACATCAGGCGCGTCTCGCAGGGGAGGCTCGCTCCAGCCTGCGCCACGACCTGTCGCTTCCCGTCGCCGGTCTGCGCGACCAAGTCCACCGGTGCCTGCACACTGCTCCTCCTCCTGGGGGCGCCATCTTGCCAAATGCGGCGAGGAGCTGAGCAGAGAGGGCCCGGACGAGCGAGAATCGGCTCGCTGGAGGAATCATGGCCAAACGACTCCTGGTCACACGTCACGCCAAGAGCTCCTGGAAGTCCGGGGCGGACGGCGACCACGCGCGCCCCCTCAACAAGCGCGGACGGCGCGACGCCCCGCGCGTCGCCGCCCACCTCGTCGGGCTAGGCTGGGTTCCAGAGCGAGTCCTGAGCAGCGACAGCCAGCGAACCCGCGAGACCCTCGGCCTGATGCTGGAGGTCCTAGAGCCCGAGCCTGAGGTCGAGTTCAGCCGCGAGCTCTACCTCGCAGGACCCCAGGAGGTCGCCGAGGCCCTGGCCGAGGTCTCGGACTCGGTCGAGACCCTGATGGTCCTCGGGCACAACAACGGCTGGGAGGACGTCGTGGCCTGGCTCTCGGGCGAGATCGTCCAGCTCACCACCGCCAACGCGGCCCTCCTCTCTTGCAGCGAGGCGACCTGGACCGAGGCCCTCGCCGCCGCTGGAGAGTGGACCCTGCACGAAGTCGTCCGCCCCAAGGAGCTGCCTGGGTAGGAGCGCGGAGGGATCGCCTGCCCCATGTGGGTAAGGACTTTCCCAAGCCCTGAGCCGGGGCTCCGAGCCGACTCGGGTTGCGCCGGTCTGGCGATTGCGGAAGGCGGGTGAGGAGGAACCAGCATGCGTCCACCCACCCCAGCCTTGGCCTTGATCGCTTCCCTCACGCTCTCCGCTGCCGGCGGCCTCGCCCAGGCCTGCGCCAACTACAGCAGCACCGAGGTCGACGACATGGCGGTCCGAGGGGCGCTGGCCGCGGACGACGACCCGGCCTACCACCTCATCACCCGCCAGTTCCCACACCACGGGCGCGCCTACTGGGTCGCCCTCGAGCGCGAGAGCCGTGAGCGGCTCGGCCGCAGGGACGACGGCAGCCTGGGCGCTCGGGACGACCTGGCCGTGGCGCTCCTCAAGCAAGGCCGCTTCGACGAAGCCCGCGCCCAGCTCCGCAGCCTCGACGCTGAGCAGCCGGGGCGCTATCGGACCCTCTCCAACCTCGGCGTCCTGGAGAAGAAGGCCGGCAACTACCAGCTCGCCGCGGGCTACCTGGAGCGAGCCCTGCGCGCCCGCCCCGGCGGACACATGGGCCTCGGCGACTACTACCTTCGCGCGTGCCGCTGGCAGGGAGACGCCGCCCAGGGGGCTCCCTCGGCCGACTTCCTCGGGCGCGACTACGCCGCCGTGGCGGGGCCCAAGGGCGTCGACCGGACCTACCTCGAGACCCTGATCCATAACGACCGCGACTTCCCAGACGTCTACCTCGTCTACGGAGACTTGATCTTCGAAGACGAGCCGCTCCTGGCGGGCTACGCCTATGCCCAGGCCCGGCGCCTCGGTCACCCCGCGCGCGAGGTCCTCGACCAGCGCTTCGAGCGAGTCCGCCAGGCCATGACGGAGGTCTCCGGGGGCGCCATGCATGCGCAACGCCTGCAATTCCTCAAGGAGGGCGGCCTGGTCGGGAGCCAAGACCCCTACGCCTCACTCGTCTCGAGCGAGGAGCTGGAGCGCGTCCTGACCCACTGGCTAGGGCGCTTCGACGAGTGGCCTCAGGCCTTCGAGCGCCGTCAGGAGGAGCTCCTGGCGGGCGGGACATCCGCCGCGAGCCTCCAAGTCGTCCACTCGGGACTTAGCTTCCGGTCCCTCGATCCAGGCGTCGCGATTCCCTATCTCGTGGAGCGAGAGGAGGCCAAGAGCGCGCTCAACCTGCGCGGCGACGATGCCAAGCTGGCCCTGCTGGTCGTGGCCCTTGGCGCGCTGGCCCTGGTCATGGTCCGGGTCCTTGCTCGCCAGACGAAGAGTCCCAGAGGGCCGAACAAAGGGGCTGAGGAGGATCTCCTCACGTAGGCTTCCCAGGTCCCTCGGGGTGGCTATACTCTCCCCCCTTCCCGACTTAAGAGGAGCCATTGATGTCGATCCACCCCATGGATGCCGTGATCCCAATCGTGATCGAGAAGACCGGTCAGGGCGAGCGTGCTTGGGACATCTACAGCCGCCTGCTCAAGGAGCGGATCATCTTCATAGGTGACGAAGTCAGCGACTCGTCGGCCAACGTAGTGATCGCCCAGCTCCTCTATCTCCAGTTCGAGAACAAGAACCAGGACATCTCGATCTACGTGAACAGCCCTGGCGGCTCGGTCACGGCGGGGCTCGCGATCTACGACACGATGCAGTTCGTGACCTGCGACGTCGCCACCTACTGCCTCGGCCAGGCCAGCTCCATGGGCGCGGTCCTCCTGGCGGCGGGCACCAAGGGCAAGCGCTACGCGCTCCCCCATGCCCGGGTCATGATCCACCAGCCCTGGGGCGGCACCAAGGGCACCGCGGCCGACATCGAGATCGCGGCCGAGGAGATCAAGCGCCTCAAGGGCGCCCTGAACAAGGTCTTGGCCCACCACACCGGCCAAACCGAAGACCAGGTCCAGTCCGACACGGACCGCGACTACTTCATGAGCGCCAAGGAGGCCTGCGACTATGGCCTCGTCGATCAGGTGATCGAGTTCCAGCCCCTCGAAGAGAAGCGCAAGAAGGGCTAGCGAGCCCTCCTCCTAGCCTCCGAAACACGCCCCAGGCAGCCCTCGGCTGCCTGGCGTCGTGTACGGGAGGCAGAATCGCCAGCCGGTGCCCGAGCGCGAGCGCAGTCGCGGTCTGGTGGGTCAGCGAAGAAATTTGAACGCAGAGCCCGCGGAGAGCTCGCAGAGATCGTCTCGCGAGCTTCGACGAGCGCTCCAGAGAGGGAAGCCGCGAGGTCGTGGGGGTTAGGAAGCTCCGCTTGGTTGGCGCTCGGTTTCGCGACACCCCCACGACGGACGCTGCCGCCCCGAGCGATCCACCTAGACCGTCAGCGGAGCTTGAACACTCCCCAAGAAGATCCCGCTCCCGCCTCCAAAGCGCTCTGTCCCGTCAACTCGCTCTTTGCGAATTTGGCACCCTTGGCGATCTTTGCGACTCAAAAAGGCGCCGCCCACACCCCGGTCCTCGAAGGACGTATCGGGCACGCTTGGGCCCACCTCTTGCGAACCCGAGGCGCAGCGACCGCCCCGCCAGGCGAAGCTTGCCATCCCCAAGCCCAGGACCCACCAACCCGCCCGCGCCACGTCCAACTCCGGAGCGCCTTCAAATCGGCGAGACGACCTCTGTGCCTCCGTGGATCTCCGTGCCCTCTGTGGTTCAAAAGAGCGCCGCCCACGACCCGCTCAATGTAGAGAGCGCAGCCCACGACCCGCTCAATGCAGAGCGCAGCCCACGACCCGCTCAATGCAGAGCGCAGCCCACGACCCGCTCAATGGAGGGCTAGCTCCCGAGGACCTTGCCGCGAACGGTCCGCAAGATCGAACGCATCCCGCGCCCAGCGACCCGGAGCGCCGTCGTGCTGGCCTGGAGCGCGAGGGGGAGGTCCTTCTCAGCCACGAAGAGGGGCTTGGCCTCTTGGGGCCGCTCGTCGCGAATGACCGCCAGCGACTCGAAGAGGTCTATGTGGGCCAAGGCGACCTTGCCTATGTCGAACTCGGCGGAGCGCTCTTCGGCGGCCGAGGCCAGCTTCATGTAGAGCTCGTCGTCGGTCAGGAGGCGGCCAAGGGCCAAGGCGAAAGCTTCGACGTCTCCGACCGGGACCAAGAGTCCCTCTCGCTCGTGACGAATCAGCTCGCAGGTCCCAGGGATCTCCGTCGCCACGACTGGGACGCCCGTCGCGATCGCCTCTAGGAGCGAGTTGCTCGCGCCCTCGGACGCGCTCGGCAAGGCCACGACCTTGGCGTCGCGGAGGAGGTCCACGGCCTGGGAGCGCGGGACGCTCCCGAGGAAGCTAGCCCGAATCCCAAGCGCTCGAGCCTGAGACTCCAGCTCGGCCTGCAAGGGCCCCTGTCCCGCGAGGACGAGTTCAAGACCCTTGAGGTCAGGGTGGGCTTCGGCGACGCGCGCGAAGGCCTGGAGGAGCACGTCGACGCGCTTCTGCCCCGAGAGCCGACCCAGGAAGAGGACGCGGGCCGGGAGGTCCTCGCGCCAGGGTCGCGGCCGGAAGGTCCCGCGGTCCACGCCGTTGGTCAGCCGCACGATTCGGCCCGGGTCAATGCCCAAGAGGTCGCGCGCTTCGCGCTCTATGTCGTCGGTGATCGCGATCACGCGCTCGGCCTGGCGCAGACCGGTCTGGATCCGGGTCCGATCGGGGTGCTCGAACACAGCCGCCGCGTCGCCGTGGGCGCCGCTGCAGGCCAGCTTGACGACGACCGGTAGCTCCAAGGCGCGCCCGACTCGGGTCGCCATGGCGCCGGTCTCATGGTGCACGGCGTAGATCAGGTTCAGACGGCCGACTCGGCTCCGGAGGATCCCGAGAGCCGCCAACTCGAACACGCCCATCGCAGTGGACCAGTCAAGGTGCGGAGAGGTCGGGACGCGGAACACCTCGACGAGACCCATGGGCTCATGAAGGGGGAGGTCGAGGTCCGGGGCCAGGGTGGTCACGACCGTCGAAGGGATCCCCTCCTCAGCCAGCCCGCGCGCCAGAGAGCGCGCCTGGCCCTCCATTCCGCCGTCGAGGTCGAACCCGGGGACCAGGAAGGCGACGCTCCTGAGCATCACGCCGCGGCTCTGGTGCAGAGCCTTGGAGTCCCTCTCTGCCGTGGGCAGACCGCGTTTTGCCATTGAACCGTGCTCCGGGGCGCCGTGCGCCCGCTTGAGGGCGCGGATCCTACCCTGGATTGGCCTCGCCTCGACCTTCCAAGTGGCGATCTCGACCCCCGAGCGAAGCCGCGCAGATCGCCGGAAGCCACTGATTGGTGGGGGACCCCGCTCCGCGAGTGCTTGGGAACGAAACCGGGGGAGACGGCTGTGCACTGGCGGAGGGGGATCCCAAGACACTCACCCCGCCGCGCCCCATAGGCGGCGAGCGGCTCCGAGCGGGTCGCTCGATCAAGCCAGAAGCGCCTCCACTCAAACGAGTTCTGAGTTGGAGGGTTCACAGTTCGGGTTTCTTCCGGCACCCTTTCCCTTAATCAACTCTCACGAGGAAACCCCCGGCCCCCTAGCTGACCTGCAACGGTTCGCTGGGCGGTCGGGGTCCCGTGGCCCGCGCTCGCTCCTCACCTATAGAGCCTGGCACCCCTCCTTGGAGTCGATCCCTTGCCTCCCCTCTCCAACCCTCCTTGTCTCCGCTGCGATCCCGTGCGCCCCGCGCACAGCGCGCGTAGAGTTCCTACGGGAGGAAGAGCATGAACAAGGGAACCGCCCTCGGTGGAGCCGCCTTCGTCCTCGCCGCCGGCCTCGTCCTCCAGCAGCTCGTGACCCCCTCGGAGCCGGCCCCCGAGGTTCCAGCGCCAGCAGCCGACACCTCCGCCCTCATCGCCAAAGTTCAGGACCTCGAGGCGCGGCTGGCGAAGCTCGAAGGGGCAGCCGAGGAGCCACGCCCAGCCTCCAGCGCGCTGTCTGACGACGACCCCGCTCACGCCTCAGCGAAGACTCAGGCCACCACACCGACCGACCCCGCCCAGCCCCGAGCCTCAGCGGGTGCTCGAGCAATGGCCGGGACGGGGCTCGGCGCGCCGACCTCCAACGAGGCTCAGCCGGTGGTGACCCAGACCGTCCTAGCCGCCGTCGACGAGCGCATCAACGAGGCCGTCGACGAGAAGCTCGAAGAGATCAAGCAGAAGTGGAACAAGAAGCCACAGCTCGAGACCGTCGCCAAGCTCCTCGAACTCGACGAGCGCCAGCAGCGCGTCGTCGAAGAAGAGGTCCGCGAAGGACAGAAGAAGATCCGCTCGATCCTCGAGCAGCCGACGGCTAACGGAACGAGCCTCCTCGAGGAGCTGGTCGAGGTCATGGCTCGCGGTCAAAGCCCTGAGGCGGGTGCCCTCTGGGGCAAGTGGCTCGGGCGGCTGCAGACCGAGAAGGTCCCCGGCACGGACTTGACCTACGCGGCTCGACTCGAGCAGACCAAGGCGGAGGTCCGCGAGGGCTTTCGTCGGGTCATGAGCCCTGAGCAATACACTGAATTCGAAGAGTGGGCCTTCGACCCAACCGAAGTCGAGGGGATCAGCGAGAGCCCTTGGAACGACTTTGGCCAGCGAGTCGCGGCCCGAGCAGCTGAGCTGGCTCAGCAACGTCAGGAGTAGACCTTTGAAGACGTCGACCGTGAACCGAATCGCTCCGCTCCTCCTGGCCCTGACCGCCCTCAGCTCGGGCTGCGTGAGCTACCGCAGCCAGGACTACTCGCAGCGCTCCTCTACCGAGACGGCCCTGCGGCGGGTGATTTACGCCCCGACCCCTGCCAAGGGCGAGCCGCAACCGACCCTCGAGGTCGGACCACTCCAGACCGAGGCCGCGCTGGTGGCCTACGCTCAGCGCCAGCAGGCCGAGGCCGACGCCGTCCAGGAGCTCGGGAGCGCCATCGCCTTCCGGGGCTCGACCCTCCCGATCTCAGACCTCGCCGAGCGGGCTCGGGCCCACTACGCGCGAGGCCAGCGCGACTTGGCCTCGACCTGGATCGACGCCCACCCCAGCTTTCGCGAGTGGGACCGCTCCGAGGACCTCGTGAGGGTGGAGGCGACCTTCGTGCGGGCCCGCGGCGAGGGAGTCCTGGAGCTCACGATTCGCCGCCGGACCGGCGTCGCGGGTCCCCTGGCTGTGGCCTTCCCTCCCGGGACCTACGCCGTGACCAGCGACAGCCCCCAGCACCTGACCCCAGGAAGCGCCCCCCTCCTGCCACCACAGCCTGACCTCCTGACCTTCCTCGCGGACGGGTCCCTGGTCGATCGGGACCGCTGGACCCGCCCCGAGTCCGACCAGCGCTGGGGCCACTGGCCTCGGGCCCAGGACCTCGCCTTCCTCGAGGCCCCCGTCGTCGCCCTCCGCGCGGATCAGCACGCCACGCGGATCCGAGTGCCTGTGGCGTGCGCCGACTTCGACATCTTGGCGCCCGAGGCTGGCCGGACCTATCGCCTGGCTCGCTTCGAGGCTGGCTCGGCCGTCGACCGCCTCGCCCTCGAGCTCTGCGCTCGCCGCGCAGATCCTCGCGAGGCTCAGCTCGCGGTCTGGCTGGCTCGGGAGGACCTGGACTGGGCGACCTACACCAAGCGCAACGGCCACCGCGGCCAGATCGCGACCTTCCAGCGGGGACGCTCAGTCCTCCCGCGCCATGCTCAGGGAGCGGCCCGCCTCCTCCTTGAGGCCGGCGTCGACCCGCGCCCCCTGCGCTTCTTCCTCCCTGAGCTCGAGACAGCGCCCGCGCCCCTTCGAGGCCAGGACCTACCCGACCTGACGCCGGCCCCGCGCCCGAACGAGCACGGGGCCGAGGGTGAGACCGTGGCCCGCCCGCAGTCCACCTCGCCCCTCGGCTGAGCCGACACGCGCCCAGGGCACGGCGGGGGGAGAGTCGCGGCCGATCCCGTGTTACATAAGGGCCCGTGAATCCTGCCCTAACGCCCGCCCAGCTCTCCTTCCTCCGCAGCCGCGCTCATCCCCTCGAGCCCACCGTCCAGCTCGGTAAGGCCGGGGTCAGCGAAGGCTTCTTGCGGGTCCTAGAAGACGCGCTCAAGCGGAATGAGCTGATCAAGCTTCGCCTTGGACGGCGCGTCGAGGTCGACCTCAAGGAGGTCGCCGCGAAGGTCAAGAGCCACCTCGTTCACAAGGTCGGGCGGATCGTCGTCCTCTACCGACCCTTCGCGGAGCCGCAGATCGTGCTCCCCGCCCCCGAGGCCTAACAGCCCCTCGGCCCTCGAAAGGACCTCACCATGGAACGTACTGGTGTTATTGGAGGCAGCGGCCTCTACGAGCTCGAAGGCTTCGAGCTCATCGAATCCAAGGTCGTTGACACGCCCTTTGGCCGCCCCTCGGACGAGCTGATGATCGGCCGCCTCGAGGACCGCGAGGTCGTGTTCCTCCCGCGTCACGGCAAGGTCCACCAGCACAGCCCCTCGACGGTGCCCTACCGCGCGAACATCTACGCCCTCAAGACCCTCGGCGTGACGCGGATCATCTCCGTCTCGGCCGTGGGCTCCATGAAGGAAGAGATCCACCCCGGTCACCTGGTCATGATCGACCAGTTCATCGATCGGACCGTGGGTCGCAAGCGGACCTTCTTCGACGACGGGATCGCGGCTCACGTCGGCTTCGCCGATCCGATCTCAGAGCCTCTCCGTCAGGTCCTCCTCGGCGCCGCCAAGAAGGTCGAGGGGCTCACGATCCACGACGGCGGCTCCTACGTCTGCATCGAGGGTCCCCAGTTCAGCACCCGCGCCGAGTCGCACACCTTCCGCTCCTGGGGCGTGTCGGTGATCGGAATGACCAACCTCCCCGAGGCTCGCTTGGCCCGCGAGGCGGAGATCGACTACGCGACCATCGCCCTCTCGACGGACTACGACTGCTGGCACACCGAGCACGACGCCGTGACCGTGGACGCCGTGATCGAGACCCTCAAGGCCAACGTCGCCAACGCCAAGAAGGTCATCCGCCAAGCCCTCCTGGACATTCCCCAGGAGACCGGCGAGTGGCCCGCGCGCAAGGCCCTGACCCACGCGGTCATGACCGCGCCCGACTCGATCTCGCCCGAGATCAAGCAGAAGCTGGCCCCGCTCATCGGCCGCCTCGTCGCCGAGACCGAAGCCGCCGGGAACTAGGCGCCAGCGCCCGGCGCTCAGCGCTCATGCATCACTTCAACTACCGCGACCGCGAGCTCTGCGCAGAAGAGGTCCCGCTCCGTGAGCTCGCCGAGCGCCACGGGACGCCCCTCTTCGTCTACAGCCACGCGACCCTCGTGCGCCACGTGCGGCGCTACCAGAGCGCGTTCGGGGACGCCGGGCACAAGGCCCTGATCGCGTTCTCGGTCAAGGCCAACCCGAACCTCGCGATCATTCGCGCCCTCGCCAACGAGGGCGCCGGCGCCGACGTGGTCTCGCTGGGCGAGCTCGAGCGCGCGCTGGCGGCGGGCGTCCCGCCCGAGCGGATCGTGTTCGCGGGCGTCGGCAAGCGGCCCGACGAGCTGCGTCGCGGCGTCGATGCCGGGATCCTCCAGTTCAACGTCGAGGTCGAGGCCGAGCTGGATCACCTGGAGGCCGCCGGGCGCGACCTCGGGCGAGTGGTGCCCGTCGCCTTGCGGGTCAATCCCGACGTGACGCCCCAGACCCACGACTACATTCGGACCGGCGGCAAGGTCAACAAGTTCGGGATCCCCTGGGAGCGGGCCCAAGCGGTCTATGCTCGCGCCGCGGCCTCGCCGCACCTCGAACCCGTCGGCCTGGCTTGCCACATTGGCTCCCAGATCCTGACCCTCGATCCCTTCAAGCAAGCCCTCGAGCGCGTCGCTGGCCTGGTCCGCGAGCTGCGCGCCGCCGGGCTCTCGGTCCCGCGCCTCGACGTCGGCGGCGGCCTCGGGGTCCGCTACCGCGACGAGATCCCGCCCTCCCTCGAGGACTACGCCGCCACGGTCATAGACGCCGTGGCCGACCTCGGCTGCGAGCTGGTGTGCGAGCCCGGGCGCGTGATCATGGCCAACGCTGGCGTACTCCTGACCCGCGTCCTCTACCGCAAGGAGACCGCCGACAAGCGCTTCCTGATCGTGGATCAGGGCATGAACGACCTCTCGCGCCCGGCCCTCTATGGCGCCTATCACGAGGTGATCGCCGTCAGAAAGGGCGCCGGCCAAATGGAAGCCGACGTCGTGGGCCCGATCTGCGAGACCGGTGACTTCCTCAGCCGCGGCGGGAGCGTCCCCGACGTCGAACCTGGCGAGCTGATCTGCGCCATGAGCGCTGGCGCCTACGGCCGCAGCATGTCCAGCAACTACAACACTCGCGCCCGCGCTCCCGAGGTCCTCGTCCGCGGCGCTGAGGCCTTCCTGATCCGCCCCCGCGAGGTCCTGAGCGACCTCTGGGCCAAGGAAGAGATCCCAGAGTTCCTCCGCGAAGCCTGAGCGGTCTTCCCTCTGGCCCGCCGCTCGGCCCTCACCCTCAGTCCCTGGCCACCTTCCTCGGCGAAAGGCGGAGGTCGAGATTTAGGGTCTGACCGGGAAGGAGCGTGAACTCTTCCCTATTCTCAAGCCGGTAGTCCCTCGAGTAGAACTCCACCACGTAGACGCCAGGGAAGCAGCCTTCGGCGACAAAGTGTCCTTGGGTGTCGACCTTGGCCTGAGTAGGAACTCCATTCGTCTCGAAGCTCAGGCTTGGGGTCCCCAGGTCCGAGGCGCCTTGGGCCAAGCGAAAACGTCCCTGGACACGGGCGGGAGCAGCCAGGACCAAGTCGAGGGTCGCCTCAGCTCCGCTCACGAGGCTCACGCATTGGCGGGCGGCTCCCATTTCGCCACGCGTGAAGACCTCGGCCACGCCTGGGGGGAGCAGTCCGTGCTCGAAGTTCCCCTGCGCGTCGCTCTGTAGCTGCCACTCTTCGTCCCCTATAACCGCAACCAGCTGGCCTGCGAATCCTCTCCCCGCGGCGTCTCTGACTGTCCCCTTGAGACGGGAGGGATCTGGGAGCTGGAGCGAGAGCGTCTGCGCCCCGTCCGCGACCTTGATCGTCTGGGTGTGGAAGATTCCTGAGAGAGTCTCCTCCTCATCAGACTGAGGACCCCCGAACTGTAGGGTGTAGTCCCCCGGACGGAGCTTCGGGAAGAGCGTCCGCCCCTCTTCGTCGGAGGTCGAGCCTCGTGTGGAGTCTGTGTATCTCAGCCACACTCTCCAGCCTCTAAGAGGGCGGCCTTGTGCGTCAGACGCGAGGAGGGTCAGACTCGCTGAGTGCTGCTCACCGAAGACAATCTCGCAAGCGGACTCGCCCTCCGAGAGAGGCCGGAGGTCAACCGGGAAGCGCTCACTCAAGCCGCGCGAGTCCCACGACACCGTCAAGATCGCCCTTCCTGGAGGAACGCCCTCGAGTTGGAAGGTGCCGTCGCGCTGGACGAAGCTCGTGGCCTCCTGGCCTCCCGAACACAGAGACACAGAGTAGTCACCGTCAGAGGGAGTGGCGATCCCTTCCACTGCAGTCATATGCCCACGGAGGACAGCTCCCGCCCGAAGCTGTATCTCGAGTTCGGTCTGGGCTCCGGGCTCGATCTCAATCTGGTGCTCCTCCGTCAGGTATCGGGGATCGCTGATGGTGATCGAGTGACGCTCGGCTGGGAGTTCACTCAAGACCACCTGCCCAGATTGGGTCCTGATGGACTGGCCCCGATCGGGTCGGAGGTAGACCATGACCGAGGCTGGCGCCCCTCCCGGAGTCTTGACTCGCAGGCGAAGCGAGCCAGCCCTCGCCAGGCGAAACTCGAATGGCCTTTGAGCCAGATCCAACTCGAGGCTTGATCCCAAGAGCCGTCTCCCTTCGGCCGAGGCCTTTGAGCCGAACGTCCTCCGGATTTCCTCGGACTGGGCCAGCCCTGAGCCGGGCGGCGGAAACGCTCTCAGGACGAGGATCCCCTCGAGGTCATACGGCACGTCGAACCGGACTTCGCCGGCCGGATCCGCGTAGGCCACGAGCGGAGCTGAGTCGTCGCTGCCTCTGCACTCGACGCGAGCGTTCATGACGGGAGCGCCGAAGCCGTCGAGAATTCGTCCGACCAAGACAGAGTTCAGCTGCGGGGCCAGCTTCGGCTCCGGCACAGGGTCAGAGTCGGGCGTCGCTTGAGCAGGCAAGACCGAGTCGCCGGGCGACCCGCAAGGCCCAACAGACGTGGAGTCGCTCCTGGCTGGAGAGAAGATCGGGGCAGCAACCTGGCCGCGAGGCGAGCGAGAGGACTCGACGACTCCGATCAAAGACTGCGGTCCCTCCCGAGGTTCTCGAAGCAGAAGGAGCGCTCCTGCTGCGATCAGGACTCCAATCACGGTCATTCCCAAGACCCTACGTCTCGCGCTCATGGCGCCTCCTTGCGATCGCTGATCCGGCGCAAAGGCCGCGCCAACCTGGCCCTCTCTGATTCGCGCCACCCCTTACCGGACAGCGCAAGCCGCACAGTCCTCTCAGGGGTCAGAGGTTCCGCCTCGACCCTTGCTCAGGCTCTGAGCAGCCTCGAGTCAACGATCTAGAGCCAACCTCAAGGCTGCCAGGATCGAGCCGATTCAGATCGGCACGCTCCGATCTGCAGTTCGCAACCTCTGGACCAAGCCCAAGTTCTGCAAACTCCGTCCGAGCCTTGCCATACATCGGAGCAAGACCCCTGGACGTCGAGCTCTCGACGCTTTCTCTCTGCTCCGAGTGCCTCCTGGCGGGAGGCGAAAGCTCACCGAGAGCACGCTCACGTTGCCCGAATCACGAGCATCCTGGGTAGGATCCGCGTCCATTGAGCCCAGCACCCGCTCTCGAGGAGCCTGCCATGAACGCTCGCGTCGTTCTCTTCGCCCCCTTGCTCGTCTTGGCCCTCGCGGCCGGGACCTTCGCCCAGGCGCCCATGAAGGGCATGGAGCTCTACTCTTGGCCTACGGCCCGAGGCTGGCGCTTCTCGCTCCTGCCGGGGACGAACCGCCTCAAGACTCAGGTCGAGGTGACCCAGAACCCGCTCTTTGGGGTCAAGCCCCTCCTGGCTGCCCTGGGCAAGCTCCCCCCCAAGACGCAGGTCATGTGGGCCGCGCCCAAGGACCTCCAGGCTCGCTGGGGTATGGGCGGGACGGCCTTCGCCTTCCCTCCCCGCGCGGTGATCAAGGAGATCTCCGCCCACTGCGGAGCGAGCGGCCTCGTCCTCTCGGGGCTCCCTGGACACAAGAGCGTGATCTACTTCATAGGCGACGGAATGGGCCTCAGCCAGGTCACCTTGGGACGTCTGGGAGCGCAGGAGCTCAAGCGGCCCTATCACCTCGACCGCTTCAAGGCGATCGGCCTCGCAGGGACCCGCTCGGGAAACGAGCGCGTCACGGACTCGGCGGCGGGCGCCACGGCGCTGGCCGCTGGGGTCAAGACCTACAACAAGGCCATCGGCCTCGACCTCCAGAAACGTCCCGTCGAGACGATCCTCGAGGTCGCTGACCGCGAGGGCATGGCGACGGGCCTCGTGACCACGACCCGGATCACCCACGCCACGCCGGCCTGCTTCGTGGCCAAGGTCGAGCACCGGAGCAAGGAGAAGGACATCGCAGCCCAGCTCACGGCCGCAGCGACTCAGAAGGGCTACCCCCAAGTCATGATCGGCGGCGGCTCCCGCTACTTCACGCCCGAGCAAATGGGCGCCTTCACCACGGCCGACTTCCAGACGCCCAAGACCCTCGAGGAGCTCGCCGCTAGCAAGGGACCCCGCGTGGCGGGCTTCTTGGCCTCGAGCCACCTGCCCTTCGCCATAGACGAGGGCACGATCCTCCCCAAGATCACGGCCAAGGCCGTCTCGCTCCTGCGCGGCCAGGGCGAGGGCTTCTTCCTGATGGTCGAGGGGGGTCGCATCGACCACGCCTGCCACCAGCACGACGCCGCCTCGGCCCTCCACGACCAGCTCGACTTCGACGCCGCCGTGGGCTGGGCCCTCGACCAGGCCGAGAAGGACCCCAACCTCCTCGTCGTCGTGACCGCTGACCACGCGACCGGCAGCCTCGGGATCTCGGAGCTCGTCAAGATCCCTGAGATGCTCAAGGCCAAGGGCAGCGCGACCGCCATCAGCAAGGGCCTCCGCGGCAAGGAGGTCGGCGGCGCCGACTGGATCCAGTCGCTCACGAGCCAGGTCAAGGCGGGGCACGGCTTCGACCTCACCAAGGACGAGATCGCGCGCGTCGCCCAGCGTCCCAAGGACGGCTACTGGCCCGCGACCGCCCTGGGGCACCTCCTCTCGCGCCGCTATGGGATCGAGTACTACGACCTCGACCACCAGTTCGACAAGCTCGGCAAGACCTACGGCCACGACGGCGCCATGGTCGGCGTGTTCGCCTTCGGCCCCGGCGCCGAGACCTTCCAAGGGATGTACGAGAACAACGAGATCCCCAAGAAGATCGCAGCGGCCCTCGGGCTCCCGGCGCTGAAGGGCTCCGTCGGAGCGGGCAAGTGAGCGAAGGCGCGCCGCTGGACGCGGTCGCCCTCCTCGAGGCGGCTCGCGCCGCCCGCGAGCAGGCCTACGCTCCCTACTCCCGCTTTCGCGTCGGGGCCGCCCTCCTGACGGCGGACGGGACCATCGTCCCCGGCTGCAACGTCGAGAACGTGAGCTATGGCCTCACGGTGTGCGCCGAGCGCGTGGCGGTCAGCAACGCCGTCGCCCAAGGACACCGAGAGTTCGTGGCCGTGGCCATAGCCGCCGGGACCCCGACCGCCACGCCGCCTTGCGGAATGTGCCGGCAGGTCCTGTTCGAGTTCTCTCCCGAGCTGACCATCGTCCTCCCTCCCGCTGAGGGGAGCGGCGACCCGCCCGAGCAGACCACGCTCCGGGCCTTCCTCCCGCGCGGGTTCGGTCCCGCCGACCTCTCTGCAGGAGTCGACCCCTCGTGAGCCCGTCTGGAGACCGCCCCCTGAGCGGCGTCAAGGTCCTCGACCTCAGTCGAATCCTGGCGGGTCCCTACGCCAGCCAGAAGCTCGGCGACATGGGCGCCGACGTGTGGAAGGTCGAGCGCCCCGGTAAGGGCGACGACACCCGCTCCTGGGGCCCTCCCTTCTACGAGGGGATCAGCACCTACTTCATGGCGGTCAACCGCTCCAAGCGCTCCCTGACCCTCGACATGAAGGCCCCCGCCGGCAAGGCCGTCCTCGAGCGATTGATCCAGGGCTGCGACGTCGTCCTAGAGAACTTCCGCCCCGGGACCCTCGAGCGCCTCGGCTTCAGCTGGGAGCGAATCTCCGAGCTCAACCCGCGCGCGATCTACGCCTCGATCTCGGGCTATGGCCACGTGGGCAAGCACCGCAACCGCCCCAGCTTCGACGTCATCGCCCAAGGCGAGTGGGGCCCCCAGTCGCTGACCGGCGACGCCGACGGCCCGCCGACCAAGTTCGGCCTCTCCATAGCCGACCTGACCGCGGGCATGCACGCCGTCGAGGGGATCCTCTTGGCCCTGGTGCACCGCGAGCGGACTGGGCGCGGGCAGCGGGTCGACGTGTCCCTCGGGGACGGCCTGCTGGCGCTCTTGGCCTACCAGGGTCAAATGACGCTGACGGGCGGCGTCGCGCCGCGCCGAATGGGCAACGCCCACCCCTCCATCGTGCCCTACCAGACCTTCCCCAGCGGGGACGGCTGGATCAACGTCGGCGTCGGGAACGAAGGCCTGTGGGCCAAATTCTGTCCAGCCGTGGGGCGCCCAGAGCTCCTGAGCGACCCTCGCTACACGACCAACCGGGACCGGGTCGAGAACCGAGACTCGCTCATCGAGAGCCTGTGCGAGACCTTCAAGACCAAGCCCACGGCCGAGTGGCAAGCGCTCCTTACGACCGCGGGGGTTCCGGTGGGCCCGATTCGAGAGGTCCCCGAGGCCCTCGAGGACGCCCGCTCGGACAGCCGGGGCATGGTCACGACCGTCGAGCACCCCGAGGCGGGTCCCCTGACCATGGTCGGGAACCCGGTCAAGCTGGGCGAGGTCGGCTACGACCCGAGCTACCTCCCTCCGCCCCGCTTGGGCGAGCACAGCGGCGCGATCCTAGAGAGCGTCGGCTACACGAGCGAGGAGGTCGCGGCCCTCCGCGCCGAAGGCGTGATCTAGCTCGACTCGGCGCGTGGGCGGCGGTAGACGAACCAGTAGACGGCGCCCACCAGGCCCGAGCCCCCGAGGATATTGCCTAGGGTCACGGGCACCAGGTTCTTGGCGAAGGCCAGCCAGCTCAGGGCTGGATAGTCCGAGGCTGTCCCACCTATGGCCTCCCAGAACTCAGGGCCCGCCGAGGCCTTGATCATCAGCGCGACCGGAATGAAATACATGTTGGCCACGCTGTGCTCGAAGCCAGCGGCGACGAAGGCCGTGATCGGGAACAGGATCGCGACGACCTTGTCCGTCGTGGTCCGGGCCGAGAAGCAGAGCCAAACCGCGAGGCACACGAGACCGTTGCAGAGGACCCCGAGGGCGAAGGCCTGCAGGAACCCCAGCTCGCACTTGGCGTTGGCGATCGCCAACGCGTTGGCGCCGACGGCGCCTCCTCCAAACTGATACTGACCCGCGACGACGATCAGCCCAGCCGTCGCCAGAGCCCCGATCAAGTTCCCCAGGTAGACGATCCCCCAGTTGCGGAGGAGCGCGCCCGTCGAAATCCTTCGGCTAGCCCAGGCCATCACGATCAGGTTGTTGCCGGTGAAGAGCTCCGCCCCAGCGACGACCACCAGCACGAGACCCAAGCAGAACACCACGCCGCCCAGGACCTTGGTGACGCCGAAGGCCAAGCCTGCCGCCGCAGCGCCGGTGGTGGCGGTCGTCGCGAACACCGCCCCCAGAGCTATGAAGGCCCCAGCCAAGATCCCCAGAACCAGAGTCGTCGAAGCTGGTAGCTGGGCTTTCTTGACCCCCACCCCCTCGGCGCGCTCGGCCATTTCTGGGGGGAGCCAGGCGTCGTAGTGCGGGCTCGATTCAGTCATGGAGAGAGCTTAGGCGGGGATCGGCCTCCAACCAATCTCAATGCCCCTTCTCCGAGCTCCTCAGGCGCATTTAGGCTCGAAGGAGACCGCTCCGTTGTTAGGATCCGGCCCTGGCGACCTAGGAGGAACAATGCCTACCTATGACTACAAGTGCGAAGGCTGCGATCACCGCTTCGAGCACTTCCAGACCATGAGCAGCGACACGCTCAAGACCTGCCCCGAGTGCAAGGAGGACACCCTCCGTCGTCTGATCGGGAGCGGATCGGCCCTGATCTTCAAGGGCTCCGGCTTCTACTGCACCGACTACAAGAAGCCCTCCCTCGACGCCAAGGTCGAGCGGACCAAGGAGGCTTCCAAGCAGGTCAAGGAGTCGGCTGCCGCCTCCAAGCCCGCGGCCCCCTCTACTTCGACCACTTCGACGGAGTCCTAATCGTGCCCAACCCCAACGCCCTCGAGCGTCGCGAGTTCCTCTACGCGAAGCCCAAGAAGAAGCCCAACTTCGAGGCCCTCGGCACCAGCTACGAAGCCAGCGGTAACCTCGGCGACGCCGTCGAGTGCTACGAGCGGATCGAGGAGGAGGGCAAGCGGACCCTCAAGCTCAAGGGGATTCGTGAGGCCTCCATCAAGCAGGGGAACCACTTCATCCTGAATCGGCTCCACAACAGCATTCCCCTCAGCCAGGAGGAGTGGTTCACGGCCGCCAAGAACGCCAAGGATCTGGGCAAGATCCACTACGCCTACAAGAGCGCGCAGCGGGCCGAAGACGAAGCCTTGATCAATGAGCTCCGCGAGGCGCTCGGGATCCCGGATCCCGCAGCTCCCCAACCAGGCGCCGAGGGCTTCGTTGACTACCTCCAGAGCGGCGAGGGAGCAGTCGAGGGCGACCCTGAGGCGGTCGATGAGAACGGCGCCCTCGGTTAGATCTCGGCCCGAGGTCGGATCCGCTCGCGCACGCCTTCTCGAAGCCTTAACCTCACGGCTGGGAGGTCTGCTTGAACCGGCCTGAGAACACCCAGCGAGCTCGCGTCGCGGTCGTCGACGACGACGAGGACATCTCGGCCTTGGTCGCTGCGACCGTTCAGAGCCGAGGTCATGAAGCGATCGTGTTCGAAGACGGCGCGGAAGCCCTCCTCGCCGTTCCTGGTGGTGGGTTCGACCTCGTCATCACGGACCTCAACATGCCGCGCCTCGACGGCCTGAGCTTCGTGCGCGCCCTGAGAGCCTGCCCAGGGAAGAAGGCGCTGCCCGTCCTCGTCCTCTCCGCCCGTGATCGTGAGAGCGAGATCGTTGAGGCCTTTGAGGCTGGCGCGACCGACTACCTCGTCAAGCCTTTTCAGCCGCCGCTGCTCCTCGCGAAGCTTGGGCTCCACCTCGGCACCAAGGCCACGTCCTATGACGCCGGGACTCCGATGCGGCTCCCTACTGAAGACGACCTCCCGCGACAGTTTGGGAATCTCCGCCTGACGAAGGTGATCGGAATCGGCAACTTCGGGGTCGTCTATCAAGCCGAGCAATCCGAAGGGCCGGACGTGGCCCTCAAGCTCCTGCACCCAGAGATGAACGGGGCCGATGTCCTGGCTCGCTACTTCCGAGAGGTTGCTTCGCTCTCTCTCCTCGACTCTCCCTACGTCGTGTCGATCCACTCCTACGGGCTTCGCGACGGGCTCCGTTACCTCCTCATGGACTTCGTAGACGGGGGCTCGGTCGCGCAACTGCGGATGCAGGGCCCTCTCTCCTCCCAGCGAGCAGCAGCCATCGGAGTCGAGGTCGTCCGTGGACTCAAGGCGCTCCACGCTGCCAAGATCACTCATAGGGACATAAAGCCTGGCAACATCCTCCTGCACCAGTCTGGACACGCAGTGCTAGCAGACTTGGGGCTCGCCAAGCGCGCCGGGGATCACTCGTTGACCGAGACGCGGAGCTTGGTAGGAACGCTCGAATACGTGGCCCCCGAAGTGATCGAGGGCCAGGACGAGGGCATGGCGAGCGACCTCTACTCCCTCGGCGCCACGCTCTACGCGCTCTGCGCCGACAGGCTCCCATACCCTCCTCAAGCGACGCTCCCGCTCTTGCGGGCGATCTTGGCGGGGAAGGCTCCGCGTTTGGTCGAGATCGTTCCGGGCATCTCGCGGCCCTTCTCCACCTTCGTGGCTCACCTAATGCACGAGGACCCGCTCTCGAGACCCAGCCTGGACGAGGCAGAGCGGGAGTTGCAGAACCTCGCTCAGGACGAGACCTAGCGAACACGAAACAAGCGGCCCCCCAGGGAGGCCGCTCGCTCGGTGAGTTCGAATGGGTGCCTAAGCCTCTGCTGGCTTACTGGCCGATCTTGATCAGCTCGACCTGGAACACCAGGGTCGCGAAGCGGGGGATCGTGGGGGGCTTGCCCTCGGCGCCGTAGGCCAGGTTGAAGGGAATGTAGAACTCGTACTTGGCGCCCACGGTCATGAGCTGAAGACCCTCGGTCCAGCCGGGGATCACCCGGTTGAGGGGGAAGCTCGCCGGCTGGCCGCGCTTGACGGAGCTGTCGAACTCGGTCCCGTCGGTCAGGGTGCCGACGTAGTGAACGGTCACGGTCTCGGTGGCCTTGGGCTTGGCGCCCGTGCCCTCCTTGATCACCTTGTAGGCCAGGCCGCTCTCGGTCGTCTTGACGCCCTCTTCCTTGATCTTGGCCGCCATGAACTCCTCGCCCTTGGCGCGGATCTTGAGACCCTCGAGGCTGTTCTGGTGATCGCGCTCGGCGTCCTTGAGCGCCTTGTCGCGCTGAGCGCCGGCGGGGAGCTGGTCCATGATCATGGCCACGCGCAGCTCTTGGATCGCCTTGAAGACCTCCGTCTCGGGGATCGAGGTCTTGCCGCGGATCCCGTCAGCGAAGCCGCGACCGACGGCGTCGATGTCGACCATTTCGAGGGGCAAGCCGCGACGGAAGCGACCCGAGAGCTGGTAGCCGAGGGCGTATCCACGCCGCTCCTTGGCCTTGACGTCGTCAGCTGCCGCGGGCGCGGGCGTGGAGTCGGGCGCGTCCTGAGCGGGAACTTGGCCAACCCATAGCCCGAACAGGAAGGTGGCGCAAAGGAGGAAGGGAATGCTCTTCTTCATAGAGTGAGTCTCGCTCGGTAGAAATGTAGGGACCGCCCCGGCTAGCGGCCCGCGGGAGGATAAGGGATCCACCTCGCTCCGACGAGGCCGAGGAAACTCAGATTCGCGACTCTTTCGACGTGACCAAAGTGGCTCTTGATCATGACGCTGTCATGACCCGGAACACCGACCTTGATCCCTGGAGCCAGTTGGCTCTGGAGAGGACGTTCGGATCAAACATCGCGCGCGCTGTGTTCTTTCGGAGTCGTGCGACTCCTGCACAGCACCAAACGCCTTCTCCCAGGGCCCGCCTCACTCTCTGAGGTGGGCCCTGATCCTTGGTTCGGATCAGGGGCTATCGCAATAGACGTCGACTGGCTGGTCCGCTTTGAATAGGACACCGAGGTGACGGAGGCCACTCCCAAGTTGGAACCAGACCAGTTCTGCAGCCAGATCGACGGCCCTTGGGGTCAAGCCCCCCTCTTGGGACACGTCCTGCGCGTAGACGGAAGCGAGCGCGAAGTCCCGCGCTCTTCGAACGAGCTCCTCCAGCGCTTCGACGGTCTGAGGTCCTTCGGCCGCGGAGTCCGAGCGGAGGTCGATCTCGCCTGTGCTGAGCAGGACGCGTGCCATGAGAGCGCTAGAACCTGCGCTTGCTCTTCTTCTTGCGCATTCGGGCGCCCATTTCGCGGCGCTTGATCTGCTCGGGGGTCTCGACCTTCTTCTTCTTCTTCTTGCGCTTCTTCTTCCCAGAGCCGCTCGTGCTGGCCTCGGGGTCGCCCGAGCTGCTGACGGCGCGCGCGTCTTGGGTCTGACTCACGCTGGGGTCGCCGCTTTGGCTGGTTCCGGGTGCTGCGGGCTTAGGCGCAGGGCGCTTGGCTGGCGCCAACCCAGGCGGGATCTTCGGGACCTCACCGCGGGCGAGAGCGTCTTCGATCATCTTGGCGGCGGCCTCGACCTGCTGGGCCGACTGGAAGCGACCCTCCGGACGCTTGGCCATCATGCGCTGGATCACTAGCCGCGTCGCTTCGCTGACCTCGGGCACCTTCTGGCGCACGTCTGGCAGCGGGTCGTTCATGTGTCGCAACATGACGTGGAGCGGACTGTCGCCGTTGTAGGGGACCTCGCCGGTCAGCATGTGAAAGAGCGTCGCGCCAAGGGCGTAGATGTCCGAGCGCGAGTCGAGGTCCTTCTCGCCAGTGGCTTGCTCAGGCGAGATGTAGGCCGGCGAGCCCATGACCACTCCCGTAATGGTGAGGGTCGAGTCCTGCTTGGCCGTCCGAGCCAGCCCGAGGTCGGTCAGCTTTACCTGTCCGTCTTGGGTGACCATGATGTTGTCTGGCTTGATGTCGCGGTGAACGATCTGGTGCTGCCAGGCGTGGGCCAGAGCCGAGGCGATGCAGCGAGTGACCATCAGCGCGAAGCGCTCGGGCAGGCGCCCCTGGCTCTTGATCATGTCGCTTGCCGACTGACCGGTCAGGAACTCCATAGCGAAGAAGTAGTAGTCGCCCGAGCGCCCGACCTGAACCGCCCGCACGATGTTGCGGTGATTGAGGCGCGCGACGGCCTTGGCCTCGCGGAGGAAGCGCTCGACGTATTCGCGGTCCTTCGAGAGCTCCGGCTTGAGGATCTTGAGCGCCACGATCTCGCCCGAGTCGTGCTTCTTGGCCTTGAGGACCGAGCCCATGGCCCCTGCCCCCAGCTTCTCGATCAGCTCGTAGCCCCGGATCGGGTCCGCCCCGTCCTCGGTCGGCTCGGGAGCCTTGGGCTCGGGCGCCTTGAGTTGCACGGTCTGGGCCAGCTCTTGAGGCGTCTTCTCCTCTTCGGGAGGGAGCCCTCGAGCGACGCGATCCATGGCCCGCAGGGCGGCGTCGAGGTCCACCCGCTGCAGGAAGCTCACAGCGGCCGCGACCTCACCCAAGAGCGAGCTCAACTCGAGGTCCACGAGCTCGTTGTCGCCCTCGAGGTCAATGGCCGTGGCCAAGGCGACCTGCTTGGTCAACAGCTCCTCGCGGACCTCGTCACAGCGCTCGCGAATCGCGCTATCGACGGCCTCCGTGATCAGGTCCCGCTCGAGCAAGAGCTCCGGCAGGGTCGCCGTGTATCCGCGCCGCTTGGACTCCTCCATGCAAGCGTTGAGCATTTGCCCACCCACGAGCTGATTGCGGATCGCGACCATTCCATAGATGGCCTCGTCATAGAGCCGAGTAGCTAGCTCTGCCGACTGCTCCAGCTTCTTGGCCCACACCTCACGCAACGCGCCCTGCTTCTGCAGCGTCGCCGGAAGCGGATCCTCGCTCCCCTCAATGGCCCGATACCCCTCCCGGAGTTCGGCCAAGCCGCAGTATTTGTAGGCCAAGGCCAAGGCCCCAGCCAAGAGGCTCGCTCTCGTCGCGCGCACAGTTCCTCGAGCAGTCGTCTCCGCGCCGCAGCGCTCTGCCTAAGTCGAGGTTAATCGCCCAACCCCACCCAAGCCACCAGACCCGACCCCGCAATGCGAGCGCAGAGCCCGCCCTGCAATGCGATCGAGCGGCGGGCCAAGCAAGCGAGCGGCCGGCGAAGCAGGGCGAAGCATGGCGAGCGAGGCGAGCGAGGCGAAGCTGCGAGGAAACCAATGCGAGCGCAACGAGCGAGGCACACACATCAGGGGGGATCAAGGGGGGACGAAGTCCCCCCCCTTGGGTGCGAAGCACCCGGAGGGGGAGTTCCGAAGCGAGGAACGAGCGCAGGAACGGGGGACACCCGTCCCCCCAACAAAAAGAGCCCTGAGGGTCTTGCCTAGCCCCAGGGCTCCGATCATGGAATTGCGCGCACTCGCGGCATTTGATCTTCGGTTGAATTTTAGAAACGCCGTCCTACCCCTGGACTAGTCGGACTTGTGTCGCAAGAAGACGTCCGACGTGGGATTCGAACCCACGCCTGCGTTGAGGACCGAGAATCGGTGATCGAGTGCTCCATGCAATGCTGAGTCTGGAGTAACAGTTTCAGCTTGAACGGACGTTGCTCTTCGCGATTGACAGGTGCCGACGGTTGTTTGCCGGAGCCCGTGTCTACCAGTTCCACCACCCCGGCACGATTTGCTGGGGGCAGGACTCGAACCTGCACGTCGTCGCGAAGGGCTCGCGCCCCTGAAGAGGAGATTGAAGTTGAACTTGTCTCCATCGTTATGGCCCGAAGGCCGCTAGTAGTAGTGACGCGAAGCCCCGCCGCTTCAGGGAAGCGACGGGGCCCGCGGGTCAGCTGAGCAGGTAGCGGAAGATCCGCTCACCGACTTCGCGCCGAGTTGCCTCGACGGAGTTGGCCTGCTCACGAGCAAACTTGACGGCGTTGCTCAGCCGCTCGATGCGATCGAGGAGTTCGGCCTTGCGCGACGCGGGGAAGGCCCCGCTGTGCTTGACCGTGACCCAGGTTCCCACGACCTGGTCCTCGGAGATCAGCTGCGTCTGAGCAGGGTGCTCGGGCGTAGCGGGATAGAGGACGATAGGCCGCTGAACCTTCTTGGTCCGGCTGGTCTCGGTGGGCTCGGTCTTGTAAAGCTGCGAGCCCTCGTCGAGGGACCAGTGGTCCGCCTGATCCAAGACGGGGATCTTGGTGATCAAGGTCCGCAGGTCCCCGAGCTGCTTCTCAATGAAGAGGAGGTAGGTCGCGGGGACCTGCTCGAGGAGCACCTCGCCGTCGACGACAACGTCCGCCTTCGCGGTGGTGTTGGCCCAGTCCTTGGACGCGGTCACGTCGAAGAGCTCGCTCAGGAGGCGGCCCGCTTGGCGGAGGGTCTCGGTCGCGATCAGCTGGACGCGCTGGCGCTCGGGGGGGTAGCGGTCACCCTCCTCGTCCTTGGGCTGATAGGTCTTGCTGAAGCCGTTTAGGGCCGAGGCGCGCTGGACGGCGTTGTGAAGCTTGCTGATCTCACCGAACACGCGGGACTTGGTCCCCTTCTCGATGGCCAGGATCTGGTTTAGGCGGTGCGTCATGTGAGGACTCCTTTCGCGAGCTCTCGTGTGCTCGCGC
>Ga0316204_10002802_pt1 | contig 37735 bp, 36 predicted proteins | sample 6monrhotite_MG_2_FD_205661 | JGI IMG/M metagenome (GOLD analysis project Ga0316204, IMG submission 205661) | Microbial mat bacterial communities from mineral coupon in-situ incubated in ocean water Damariscotta River, Maine, United States -... | ecosystem: Environmental > Aquatic > Marine >... | reverse complement strand
CCTGCATGGGCAACAACACCACCCAAAGCACCGACTCCACCTGCATGGGCAACAACACCACCCAAAGCACCGACTCCACCTGCATGGGCAACAACACCACCGAGACCACCTGTTTGGGTACCCATGCCACCGCAACCACGTTATTGGTATAACCCATACATAAACCGATGGATACCTTATAACCAGCCTAACCTTACTAACCAGGCTCCAGAAAAAAAATAAACATGGTCTTACTCAAATGAGAGGTGAATATGAAACTTATTAAAAATGGATTAACTCTGATCGGCGCTCTAACGATCATTGCATTATTATGGGCAGCATATACACTCGAGCCTGCTTACCATCGCTTTAGTAACTTTGATGATAAAGCTTCTGAAACTTACATCGCATTAATAAATAATATTCTTGAAACCGGAAATGCGGCAGAAGCAACTGTCTGGAAAATGAAAGTTAAAGAAGGCTTGTCTGCTAGCGATGTAGATGAAACTTTAAAATTTGCTGCAAATGATAATAATATAAAAAATGTAGGCGAACTACCTCTATCTAAACAAGTTGAAGCCATGTCTGAAAAGCCATTCCGCTTCATGAAAATTTATATGTTCTGTGATGCATTAACCGCTGCAAAAATGGTTAATTACAGTGATTCTTATTCTGCCTACTTGCCGTGCCGAGTATCACTAATAGAAGACAAAACAGGCCAGCTTTGGTTGTACTCACTCAACATGGACCTTATGATTCATGGTGGAACCACTTTACCACCAAGCCTGAAAAAAGAAGCACTTAATGTTAAAAAAATCATACTTGACATTATGACTCGTGGCGCAAGTGGCGAATTTTAAACCTTATATTTAAACGAGCAACATGAAACTATTAAAAAAAGTACGTTCTATTAAAACTGATGCATTTGGCGTAAAAGACAGACTATTGAATTTAGCAGAACAATTCAAAAGCCTCGATATTATTGGAAAATCTATCGGAATAACTGATAACAATAACAACTTCACTGGCAGGGTTACATGGCAGCCTATTTTAGATAACCTTGATAATAGCAGCGACGAAACAAGCCAGGCTGATGAAAGCGCACTTGAGGATATTCAATCGACATTAGAAAAATCAATTAATGAACTTACTGAGGACGTCATCCCCTCACTACAACGATTACAAAATAAATGGCTTAGCCGCGTCGTGTTATTTAATTTATTATTATGGACGCTTATCGCTTTAATTATAACTGCCTGCGCCTATTATAATAAAATACACAGCCTCTCTGACATTTATGCCGCATTTCAGGATCAGGTTCTTAGTCATCCTGTATTTATTATCGTAGCAGGCGTAATTATATTTTCTGGGTTAATTTCGTTTCATTTTTGGATTCGTCGCAAAGTCGCCGTAGCAATTGCTAACAAACTTGATGACGAAGTCTCAAAGCTTAATCTTTCGCGCGCATTCTTAAGAAACACACGTGCTCGGCACAGTATTTTTAAGCCTAATATAGTAGGCTTAGGATGCTTAAATAGAAAACGCCTTAAAAAATTAAACCCCGTTCCATCCGAACTTAATGATGAAGAAATCAAAAATCTAATAAATTAATTGTTTTGTTTTTTACGTGATTTGCTTTTAGCAGGCTTTTTAGGCGCCTTACTTATTTTCTTTGCGCCTTTTGGTTTGCTTCCCGGCTTACTTGATCTCGGTTTATCTGATCGTGATTTATATGAACCAGCATCATTTCTTTTTGCCTTTGCAAATTTCGATATTTTTAACTGCTGACCAGACACCCAAACTGATTTAAGTTCCTCAAATATTTCATTCGGCATGCCTTTTGGCAATTCAATAATGCTATGGTCTTCATTTATTTCTATATGTCCAATATCACGATTGGTCAATCCCGCTTCATTAGCTATTGCACCTACAATATTAGCTGGCTTGACTTCATGGCTCTTGCCCACTTCTATTCTGAAACGTTGCATACCCTCACTTGGCTGTACTCCTTTCTTTGATGAACGATCTCGCTCGTTTCTCTCTTTTCTATTTCGCTGCGGCCGATCATCTCTTTCTCTTACATTACGCTCTTCTCTTCTATGTGGCTTATTTTGTAACAATAACGGCGAATCACCTTGTAATAATTTTGCAAGCGCCGATGCAATCTCTTGCGCAGGGACATTATGTTCTTGTTCATATTGTTCTATCAACTTTGCAAATTGAGCAAGGTCTTCATTTGCCAACGTATCAGTTATACGCTGTTTAAACTTATCTACACGTTTATCATTGATTAAATCTGTAGAAGGCAACTCCATTAACTCAATTTTTTTACGGGTCGCTTTCTCTATCGAACCTAACATGCGTTTTTCTCGAGGTGCTACAAACAGAATTGCATCACCATGTTTGCCAGCCCGGCCTGTTCTTCCAATTCGATGAATATAGGATTCTGTATCATGCGGAATATCATAGTTCACAACATGACTTATTCTCGTTACATCCAATCCGCGCGCGGCTACGTCAGTTGCTACCAGAATATCAATTTTCCCTTTTTTCAACTGATCAATAGTACGCTCACGCTGTTTCTGCTGTATATCACCATTCAACGCTGAAGTGGAATATCCGCGTGCTTCCAACTTCTCTGCCAACTCAACTGTTGCTGTTTTTGTACGAACAAAAACAATCATCGCATCAAAGGCTTCTGCTTCAAGAATACGAGTTAGTGCATCTAGCTTATGTAGCCCACTAACAGGCCAATAACGTTGTCTAATTGTTTCAGCTGTTGCTGTTTTTACTTTTATCGTGACTTGCTGAGGGTCAGTTAGATATTTATTCGCTATACGACGTATCTGTGATGGCATCGTCGCTGAAAATAATGCTATTTGCCTTTCTTCTGGTATCTGCTCTAACACCCATTCAACATCATCTATAAAACCCATACGTAACATTTCATCTGCTTCATCCAGCACTAAAGCTTTTAACGTATTAAGCTTCAACGTACCTTTGCGCATATGATCCATTACACGCCCGGGTGTGCCCACAACAACATGCACGCCTCGTTTAAGCGACCTGATCTGGCCACTGTAATCCTGGCCTCCATATATTGGCAATACATGAAAACCTTTTATATATGTCGCATACTTCTGAAATGCTTCAGCAACCTGTATGGCCAACTCACGCGTAGGTGCAAGCACTAATACCTGTGGATCTTTCTGTTTCAAGTTGAGGTTCGATAAAAAAGGGAGTGCAAAAGCAGCTGTTTTACCTGTTCCAGTCTGCGCTTGTCCAATAATGTCTTTCCCATGCAACAGTAACGGTATTGTTTCTGCCTGAATTGGAGATGGCGTTTCATAACCTACCTCATTTAGAATCTTTAAGAGTGGCTTGGTTAAATCCAATTGATCAAAAGAGGTTACCGTGTCGGTAGTCATGTGTAATACCTGAAAAAGATGAAATACGTGGAATGCCTAACTATGTAAAGATAGGCGCAGACCCTTTTTTGACTCTAGCTGACAGGGTTACGTCAAATCGAGAAAGGCCGCGTAGTATACCAGTTTAAGTGCTTTATTGCATACTGGCATTGATTAAATCATTATTTTATAAGCGGTTATTGCCATCCGATAAGCGCCCTCTTGCTTAACCAGTCGCTTGAAACACTTCATAAGGGAAAGCTTCTATCACCTTCACAATTGACATATCTCTACATGATTTGGAAAATCTTGCGTCCAATGGCATATTTAGGGTCAATTACTATGTATTTATTCAAATTTCGGTAGCCTCTTAACGGGCACTAAGATTTCATTCCGCCTAAAAAACCATGGTACATATGGAGCGTTATATCTTGCCCATATGGGACCCCCAACAGCACTGAGATTTTTTTTCTCCACCCAAGCATTCAACTTATCTAAATTCTGGCGGTAACCTTTTTCATTCCAGAACCCAGAGTATCTAATAGACGCAATATATCGTGCAGGAACCTGGCGTAATACAATGCTTGGATCTTTAGGTCTTGGCAGTGTCTCCAGCGAATATGAGGAGGGCATCATAAAGCTTACGACCCACTTTCCTTCTTTACGCTGTTGGCTGACAGGCGCAGTCATTGCAATCTTTTCACCTAAGGACTCTTGTATAACGGGTGTAGTCATTTCTATTGTCTGCCGAGACTTGTTGTTACCAGAAATATATTTAAACAGCTGCTTAAATGCTTTGTTTCCTGCATCTTCAAGGTCTCCGTCTACTGTGGTTTCAGCAAGAACATGCGACTCATACTGTCGCAACTCAAAATTATATTCTTTGAGTACAACGGTATATTTTGCTTCCTCTGTTGCCATGACATTACTCGCTCCAAGACTTCCAACAAGTACAACCCAACCAAGCCACTTCATTTCAGCCATAAAACTCCACCTTATTACCTCCGATAAATATGTTTTTCACACTTACTGGAATTTCTGACATTCTGATACCACTACCATAATAAAACCTTTAACTTTTTACATATAACACTTGAAATAACCAACGACTTTTTCTGCCGTCTGAACAAGATAAGTTTTTAGCCTATGATTTTAATCACTTGTTATATTCTTTTTACCTTAATAAAACTAATTGAACCCATAATTACAGCAAAAAACACTAATGGCAATATTAGAACTGATTTACGATAAAAAATGTACCTTATTTCTAATAGAAGCTCGTGTTAGACATAATGCTGACATATAACTAATTCATTGGTTACCAAAATAATCCTCAATAAGATTAGATATTTTTTCATGGGCAACTTCTTCGAAATCATCTATGTTTCTATCAAACATCTCTAAATATATTTTAGCTTTATCAAATGATAATTTTTTATTATTTATTTTATACTCAATCTCTGCAAGAGCCTTATCATTTCTTGATCGAAATTCCCATATGATAATCTCTGCATCAATTCCTTCAGCTTTATTTTGTGCAAACTTACAAAAATCTTTTATATGATTTTCGCCATTCGGGCCGAGACATCCTGGCTCAAGCCTGTATATGACTTGAAGTTTTTTATCATTAGAAAATATTTTTTTTATGTTCATGAATAATTCAATACAAATTACAGATAAGATACTTACTCAAGGTTGTTACTATAATTCAAAATGGGTTGTATTTCGATCACTAATGGTTAATTATCTTAATGAGAGATTCGACTTTATATTTTCGGTTTTTCTGCTAGATCTTCATGCTCTTTATAATTTAACTCAAGCCAAAATGTACTTCCTTTCCCTTTCTGACTTGAGACACCCACAGTCCCTCCCATCAGCTCAACATATCTTTTACATAACGCAAGCCCTATTCCCGCGCCTTCTATTGTAGAAGACTCTGCTCCCACTCTCTCGAAGGCTATAAATAATTTTGAAACCTGTGCATCATTCAGACCAAAGCCTGTATCAGTGACACTAATTTTTAAACGGTTTTCTTCCAACGGTTCGTAAGCAAACTTAATTTTACCATCAGGACGATTATATTTAATTGCATTAGAAATGAAATTGATCAGCACTTGCTTAAGTCGAGTCCAGTCTGCTTGTACAATATACTCAGGTCTACCAAAATCGATTACAATCCCAGCTTTTTTTACCAAACCTGATGTAAGACAACAGCATTCATCGATAATCATCGGTAGAGAAACATCTTCGATAACGATGTTTAATTTACCCGCTTCTATTGTTGCAAGATCAAGTACTTCATTGATTAATTCAAGGAGGTGATTGCCACCTGCTATTATATCTTTCACGGATGAAAGTTGAGACTCACTGAGCGAGCCTTCATCAGATTCAAGCAGCCTGGCAAATCCAAGAATTGCACTCATTGGTGTACGTAACTCATGACTCATAGACGACAAGAATTCTGATTTAGCTTTACTGGCAACCTCTGCTTCTTGTTTAGCTATAGAGAGTTCACGAGTTCGTTTTTCAACACTAGCCTCCAGATCATTCTTTGCATTTTGCAAAGCTTCCTCCGCTTGTTTAGATTCGGTAATATCGCGTGTCGTTCCAATCATGCCAACAACATTACCACTATCATCAAACTGTAATTCACCAAAACTATGCACCCATCTGGCTTCACCATCAGTTTGTCTTACGATAAGATAATCTTTATCAAAAGGTATCTTTTTATCCAATATGGTCTTTTGATAAGTGGCCAGCTTGTCTCTGTGATCCGGATGAAGTATTTCAACCCAATCTTCAAGTGTGTATTCTCGTTTCTTTTTTATACCTAATATAGGGTAGAGCATATCGGTTCCTGACCAAAAACCGGTAGTCAAATCAAATGTAAAACTACCCATTTTCCCTATACGTTGTGCATCGGATAAACGGCTTTCACTCTCACTTAGTGATTTTATTGCAGTAGCATAGTCGGCTTGTACTTTTGTTAATTCATCTACACGCTGACGCAATGCATTTATTTCAGCAACCAATTGTTCCCTAGTCTTATTCGAATTATCGGGGCTACTCATAGTTACTCCTAATATAAAAGAGAATAAAAAATACCAATTGAGGTTTTATCTAAAATGTCGTGCAACAAATAAGTATTATTGCTTTATACTGTATTGACTCTCGTGTTATATACAAAAAAGCCAATTTTAAATATTTTTCTATTCAACAGTAACTGCTTTTGCCAAATTGCGTGGCTGGTCAACATCTGTACCTTTAAGAACCGCAACATGATAGGAAAGTAATTGTAGGGGTATGGTGTAAATAATTGGTGCGATACTATCGTCTGCAGCTGCCACACGAATTATTTCAATGTTATCACCCTGGTATAGCGCTACTGTTTTATCTGCAAATACATATAATTTTCCTCCACGTGCACTCACTTCTTGTAAATTGGATTTAAGTTTTTCTAGTAATTCATTATTAGGTGCAACGGCAACAACAGGCATATTGTCATCGACCAGAGCCAATGGGCCATGTTTTAATTCACCTGCAGGATATGCTTCAGCGTGTATATACGAGATTTCTTTTAATTTCAATGCACCTTCCATAGCAACAGGATAGATTGCACCACGACCTAAGAATAATGCATTATTTTTATCGGTAAAATGTTCGGCCAGTTTTTTAATGCTGTCATTTAACTCTAATGCTTCTTCTACTTTTCTAGGTAATGTTACCAACTCTTTCACAATCTTTGATTCAACTTCTTCAGACATTCCATTACGTCTACCTAACGTCAGCACGACTAACATTAAGCAAACTAGTTGCGTGGTAAATGCTTTGGTTGATGCAACACTGATTTCAGGGCCTGCACGTGTCATCAGCACAAGGTCAGACTCACGCACGATAGAACTTTCTGGTGAATTACAAATAGCCAGTGAATGACCATAACCTAATTTTTTAGCTTCCTGAAGGGCTGCTAATGTATCAGCTGTTTCGCCAGATTGAGATAAGGTAATAATAAGGGAGTTATTTCTTACCACAGGTTTTCGATAACGAAATTCACTTGCAACTTCTACACTACAAGGTATCGCTGCAATAGATTCAAACCAATATTTACTTACAAGACCTGCATGATAACTGGTGCCACAAGCAATAATTTCAACGCCTTGCACACTATCAAATACTTCTGCGGCATTATGCCCAAAACATTCTTCTAGTACCTTTTTACTACTGATTCTACCTTCTAGGCAATCACTTAGTGCAGTCGGCTGTGTATAAATTTCTTTCAGCATGAAGTGTTTATATTCACCACGTTCTACTGACTCGGCGCTTAATTCGGATGTATGGATTTCACGCTCCACTTCTTTACCATCTTTATCTATTATTTCAAGGTTGTCGCGTGATATTTTCACCATATCACCATCATTAAGGACGATAAATTGTTGTGTTACAGGAATAAGGGCTGCTTTATCTGATGCGATAAAATACTCTCCAACACCGACACCAATTAATAACGGACTGCCTTTTCTAGCAGCTATCAATGTATCTGGTTCACTTGGGCTAATAACACCTAATGAATAAGCGCCCTCAAGATCTGCCACTGCTGATTGGACTGCTGTAAATAGATCGTTACCTTGATCGAGATAATCCGCTACCTGATGGACAATTACTTCTGTATCAGTGTCAGATGTAAATTTATAACCTTTTGCTTTTTGACTTTCTCTCAGTTCTTCATGATTTTCTATTATGCCATTATGAACTAAGGTTACTTTGTCATTACATATATGTGGATGTGCATTTTCTTCTGTGGGTTTACCATGTGTTGCCCAACGTGTATGTGCTATGCCTATATGACCATGTACGCTTTTTATTAACTCTGCTTCCAGTTCTTTTACTTTGCCTATTCTTCTTACACGAGCAATCTTATTTTCTTCATTAAGCACTGCAACGCCAGCTGAATCGTACCCACGGTATTCTAGTCGCTTTAATCCTTCAACAAGAATTTGAACAACGTCACGCTGTGCTATTGCACCGACTATTCCACACATATTTTATTCCTGATTACTTTTTTGTCTTAACTGGTTTTTTCCAGCTATCAATTGTAATTTGTTTACTACGGCTGAGTGTTAATTTTTGATTCGGCGTATCTTTCGTTATAGTTGAGCCGGCACCAATTGTTGCACCTTCTCCGATACTAACGGGCGCTACTAACTGTGTATCTGAGCCAATAAATGCATTATCACCAATTATTGTTTTAAATTTGTTAGCTCCATCATAGTTACAGGTAATAGTGCCTGCACCTATATTAACACCACTGCCCAATTCTGCATCACCAATGTAACTCAAGTGACTCACTTTGCTGCCCTTGCCCATTGTCGTCTTTTTAATCTCTACAAAATTACCGATACGTGTATTCTCCGATAATATTGTTTCTGGTCTTAATCTCGCAAATGGACCAATTTGTGATCCGCTACCAACTACTGCTTGCTCCAACACACTATTTGCTAATATTACGACATCGTTATGTATTTCAACGTTTTTCAAAAAAACATTTGGACCAATCGCAACACGGTCACCTAATTTAACTCTGCCTTCCATAACTACGTTAACATCTATACTGACATCTTGGCCTACTTCACATTTTCCACGAAGATCAAACCGTGCTGCATCCGCAAGGCTTACACCTTCACGCATTAAATATTCAGCCTGGCGTAATTGATATGCTCGTTCCATTTGCTGAAGTTGTACTTTCTCGTTTATCCCTGTTACTTCAATTTCATCTTCCGTTATTGTTCCGGCAACAGTCACATCATCAGCTACAGCTTTTTCAATAATATCTGTAAGATAGTATTCACCTTGCACATTGTTGTTATCTAAATTATTCAGCCATGTTATTAAATTAACTGACTGTACAGCCATTATGCCTGTGTTAACTTCATTGACTAGTAATTCAGATTGATTTGCATCTTTATGTTCGACAATTCTTTGTATTACCTGTTTATCGTTTCTGACTATACGTCCATAACCAGTTGGACTTTCAAGTAATGTTGTCAGTAACCCCATCTGTTTATCATTTACTGTCGCAATAAGGCTTTCTAATGTCTTTTGTTGTATCAGTGGTACATCACCATATAAAATAAGGGCGACACAATTTTTACTCAACTTTGGCAAAACTTGTTGAACTGCATGGCCAGTTCCTAACTGTTCTGCTTGTTCTGTCCAGTCGACATCTTGCAAGTGGCCCATCTCTTCCTTTACCTGATCACCACCATGACCATAGATGACATGTATTTTACTCGCTGAAAGGTTCATAGCAGTATCAATGACGTGTCTAAGCATCGGCTTACCTGCAAGTTTATGTAAAACCTTAGGTTTGGCAGATTTCATGCGGGTGCCTTGACCGGCCGCAAGAATAATGACTTCTAAATTCATAGTTATTATGTCGGTATTTAATTGAATTCCTTAAGGATACTGGATTTATAATTGAATTTGAAATGATATATTCCTATGGATCCTTATTGTAACTAGCCTCTGTCTTCACATAGGGCTTTCACTACAAATATCGAGTAATAATGATAATATGTTGATTATCATTATTTCAGGGCTCTCCTTTGGATTTACTGCTTTCTAATACCTACATACTCGCTGGCCTGTTCTTTATCATCGCTTTTACATACTCATCTGTAGGCCTGGGTGGTGGTTCGTCTTATACCGCCTTAATGTCCATTGTTGGTTTCAATATTCTGGCAATTCCTATGGTTTCGCTCAGTCTTAATCTTTGCGTTACCACCATTGGTAGTTTTAATTTCATCCGCTACAAACATGCTCGATTCGGGTTAATTTTACCTTTTTTAGTTGGCTCAATTCCCATGGCTTACTTTGGTGGCTCATTAAACGTACCCAAAGCCATCTTTTACTGGGTGTTGCTGATTTCTTTAATTTTTGTTGCTGCTCGTATTTACCTTTGGAAAAACACGTCTTTTACTCTACCTCTTAATAAATTGGGTAAATTATTATTATCTTTGTTCTCAGGTGGCATACTCGGCTTAATTGCAGGCATAGTCGGTATTGGCGGAGGAGTTTACCTCGTGCCTTTAATTATTATTTTGGGTCTTGGTAGTCAAAAAGAAGCAGCAGCTTGTGGTGCAATTTTTATTTGGCTCAATTCTATCGCGGGCCTTGCCTCAAGACTACAATATAACTCCATCAATCTACTTGAATATTGGCCGTATATAGCCGCTGTTTTACTGGGTGGTACTATAGGCTCACTTTTAGGCTCAAGTAAATTTACAGCAAAAACAATGGAAAAAATTTTAGGTGCCGTGATTCTTGTTGCAATTTTCTTATTAGCGAGAAGGATATTTTTACTTTGATATTTAATACTAATGCAATACAGGCGACATATTGTCTTCAACTTGCGCGGTTTTAATTTCATCTGCTGTTGCATCTCGAATTTCTGTAATCGTAATATTAAACGTGATGTTCTTACCGGCTAACGGATGATTACCATCTACTGTCAATATTCCATTTTCAATTTTTGAGACCGTAAACTCTTTTACTTCTCCACTATCGTTTTGCATCTCCACCTTAGCACCAACTTCATGAAACTGTGGCGGGACGTTTTCTAATGAGTCAGTAAATGTAAGATCTGGGTCTATTTCTCCAAATCCTTCTTCTGGTGAGAGCATTATTTCTAATTTGTCACCCAGTTTTTTACCGTCTATTCCTTTTTCGAGTTTTGCTATGATGTCACTTTCGATACCATGAACATAACCGATTGGAAAATCAGCCTGATCAACAATCTCTCCACTTTCATTCGTAATTGAATAAGTAAAAAACACTGCCTTGTTTTTCTCTACAACTGGAATTGACATAGTGATTCCTGATAAATGCATTTAGCTAGATTCGCAGTTCATTACTACACCTGCTCTATCTGTTTAATCTCTCTCACAAATGAAAACGGCATGGTTTTATCCATGCCGTTTCCAATCAATATAAAATTGATTTATTTTTTCATCTTACGTAATTTTTCAATTGCACGAAGTTGTGCAGCAGCTTCTGCTAATTCAGCACTGGCTCGAGCGTATTCAATCTCTGAAGTTTTATCTTTCAGTACTTGTTCTGCTTTTTCTTTTGCTTTAAGAGCTTGTGCTTCATCCAGATCATTGGCACGAATTGCAGTGTCTGCGAGTACCGTAACAACATGTGGCTGTACTTCCAGGATTCCACCGGAAACATAGAAGGTCTGCTCTTCATCACCCGTTTGCAAACGAACTTCACCAGGTTTAAGGCGAGTAATCATTTGTGTATGACGAGGGGCTATACCTACTTCGCCCATTTCGGCTGGTGCATAGATCATTTCAGCTGTGCCAGAGAAAATTTCTTCTTCTGCACTTACTATGTCAACATGTGTAGTCATTGCCATTCTATTTACCTATGGTGATTAAAGCGTTTTAGCCTTTTCAACAACTTCTTCGATACCGCCAACCATGTAGAATGCTTGCTCTGGCATCGCATCGTATTCACCGTCAATAATACCCTTGAACGCACGGATAGTGTCTTTCAGGCTAACGTATTTACCTGGCGTACCAGTGAATGTTTCAGCAACGAAGAATGGTTGGGACAAGAAGCGTTGGATCTTGCGAGCACGTGCTACTGCCTGCTTATCTTCGTCTGATAATTCGTCCATACCGAGGATGGCGATAATGTCTTTTAATTCTTTATAACGCTGCAAGATACCTTGTACTGCACGAGCTGTATCGTAATGTTCGTTACCGATAACCAATGGGTCAAGCAAACGTGAGGTAGAATCCAGTGGATCAACCGCTGGGTAAATACCCAACTCTGCGATCTGACGAGACAGTACGAGTGTCGCATCCAAATGCGCGAATGTAGTTGCCGGAGATGGGTCAGTCAAGTCATCCGCAGGGACGTATACTGCCTGGAATGATGTGATAGAACCTGTTTTAGTTGAAGTAATACGCTCTTGTAAAGCACCCATTTCTTCAGCTAGTGTTGGCTGATAACCAACCGCTGATGGCATACGGCCTAACAGTGCAGATACTTCTGTTCCTGCGAGTGTGTAACGGTATATGTTATCTACGAATAACAGTACATCACGACCTTCGTCACGGAAATGTTCTGCCATTGTCAGTCCTGTTAATGCAACACGTAAACGTGCGCCAGGAGGCTCGTTCATCTGACCATAAACCAGTGATACTTTATCAAGTACGCCGCCTTCAGCCATTTCATGATAAAAGTCATTACCTTCACGAGTTCGCTCACCAACACCGGCGAATACTGAGAAGCCACTATGTTCAACCGCGATGTTACGAATCAGCTCCATCAGTGTTACGGTTTTACCTACACCCGCACCACCGAACAGTCCAATTTTACCGCCTTTGGCGATCGGCATGATCAGATCAATTACTTTGATACCTGTTTCAAATATTTCAACATTAGAAGACTGCTCATCATAGGCAGGTGGCTTACGATGAATAGGTAGCCGTGTTTCCTCGCCTATCGGACCGGCATCATCTACTGGGTTTCCCAGTACATCCATGATACGACCCAATGTTTTCTGACCAACAGGTACTTTAATCGGAGCGCCTGTGCCATCAACGGATGAAGCACGTTTTAACCCATCAGTTGATCCCATTGCAATCGAACGGACAACACCGTCACCCAGCTGCTGCTGAACTTCCAGTGTCAAGCCTGTTTCGCTTACGATAAGTGCATCAAACACTTTAGGCATGCTATCACGGTCAAACTCTACGTCTACGACCGCACCAATAATTTGAACAATCTTTCCAGAACTCATTATTCGTTCCTCTTGAAGATACTTTTAATATTAAAAATTTGGTTAAAAAAACTATACTGCAGCTGCGCCACTAACGATTTCAGAAATTTCCTGAGTAATCGCTGCCTGACGCGCCTTATTATAAACTAGCTCCAGACCATCAATGATATCGCCAGCATTATCTGTTGCTGATTTCATTGCGATCATTCTCGCAGCCATTTCACATGCAACATTTTCTACCATTCCCTGATAAACCTGTGCTTCGATGAAACGCATCATGAGACCACCAAGTACCGTTTTTGAATCCGGCTCATAGATGTAATCCCAATGATGTTTAATTTCCTCTTCAACTTCATCTGCCGCAATCGGTAATAGTTGCTCGATCTGTGGAGCTTGCGTCATTGTGTTAACGAATTCGTTATACACAACAAACAATTGATCTATTTCATCATTCTCATAGGCATCCAACATGACTTTGACGACACCAATAATGTCCTCCAGTCTTGGCTTATCACCCAGATTTGACGTTTCTGCACGTAAGGTTCCTTTCAGTCGTTTAAACATCTGAGTAGATTTTTTACCTATGGTACAAACATCAATCTCAATGCCCTGATCATCCATCTCTTTCATCTTGTTGACAGTTTTGCGGAATGCATTCGCATTCAAACCACCGCACAGACCTCGGTCTGATGAAATGACGATGAAACCGGCTCGCTTAACTTCACGCTCGATCATGAATGTATGTTTATATTCAGGATGGGCATGGGCCAGGTGACCGATTACGTTTCTAATCTTGTTTGCATACGGACGTGTGGCGCGCATGTTTTCCTGCGCACGGCGCATTTTACTGGCCGCCACCATTTCCATTGCACTGGTGATCTTTTGAGTACTCTTGATACTCTTGATCTGGGTACGTATTTCTTTTCCACTTGCCATGAATCAGCCCCTTACCAGGTTCCTGTTTCCTTGAACTTATCCAATGCCGCTGTCATTTCAGCTGCAATGTCGTCGTTGAAGTCACCCGTTTCGTTGATCTTATCAATCAGATCAGCATTATTAGATGCAACACTTGATTGCATGGCTGCTTCGAAATCAACAATCTTGTTAACATCGACATCATCCAAATAGCCTTCATTCGCAGCGTACAATGACATTGCCAGTTCTGCGACTGATAATGGCGCATACTGTTTCTGTTTCATAAGCTCGGTAACACGCTGGCCACGTTCCAGCTGTGCGCGTGTTGCGTCATCAAGGTCTGATGCGAACTGTGAGAATGCCTGCAGTTCACGATACTGTGCCAATGCCAAACGAACGCTACCACCTAATTTCTTGATGATCTTGGTTTGAGCTGCACCACCAACACGTGATACTGATAAACCTGCGTTTATCGCAGGCCTTATACCGGCATTAAATAAGTCTGATTCCAGAAAGATCTGACCATCTGTAATCGAAATTACGTTAGTTGGTACGAAGGCCGATACGTCGCCGGCTTGCGTTTCGATGATTGGCAATGCAGTCAAAGAACCTGTTTTGCCTTTTACTTCACCATTTGTCGCTTTTTCAACGAAGTCAGCATTAACTCGTGCAGCACGTTCCAAAAGACGTGAATGCAGATAGAAAACGTCACCTGGATAGGCTTCACGACCTGGCGGACGACGTAATAACAGCGATACCTGACGGTATGCCCATGCTTGTTTTGTCAGATCATCATAAACGATCAGTGCGTCTTCACCACGATCACGGAAGTATTCGCCCATCGCACAACCAGAGTAAGGTGCGATGTATTGCAGGGCTGCCGCTTGAGCTGCTGTCGCTGCAACGACAATGGTATGATCCATTGCGCCATGCTCTTCTAATTTTCGTACTACACCACCAACAGAAGATGCCTTTTGACCAACCGCAACATAGATACATTTAACGCCTGTACCTTTCTGGTTGATAATCGCATCGATTGCAACAGCTGTTTTTCCTGTTTGACGGTCACCTATAATCAACTCACGTTGGCCACGACCAATGGGTACCATGGTATCGATGGCTTTCAAACCAGTCTGAACTGGCTCATCAACTGACTTACGAGTAATTACACCCGGAGCAACTTGCTCAATAGGCGCTGTTTTATCAGAGTTGATTGGGCCTTTGCCATCAATCGGCATACCCAGTGCATCAACGACACGACCCAGCAATTCTGGACCAACCGGTACTTCCAGAATTCGGCCCGTACATTTTACTACGTCGCCTTCTGTCAGATGCTCATAAGCACCCAGAACTACCGCACCAACCGAGTCACGCTCAAGGTTAAGTGCCATACCGTATGTATCGCCTGGAAACTCCAACATCTCTCCCGACATTACGTCGTTAAGACCATGAATTCGTACGATACCGTCTGTTATACCTACGACTGTACCTTCATTTCTTGCTTCTGATGCTGAATCGAAATTTTCGATTCGTTTTTTGATAATTTCACTGATTTCAGATGGATTCAGTTGCATATCCACTATCCCCTATTGGTTCACGGTACTGGCAAGCTTTACCAGCTTACCGCTTACTGAGCCGTCAATGACCATGTCGCCTGCACGGATAATTGCTCCGCCGACCAGCGATTCATCGATGGTTACACTTAGATTAATTTCTTTGCCCATTCGCGCTTTAAGTGAATCGGCTACCTTACTGCGTTGTGCGTCTGTAACAGCATAAGCTGAAATAATTTCAGCTTCGATACTGCCTTCTGCTTCTGCGCGCGCTATTTCGTATAACGCTGCAATTTCCGGTAACACGCTCAAGCGACCATTTTCTGCAAGCAATTTCACCAGGTTATTTGCTTCCTGGTTTAACTTCTCGCCACCAATCTCGTTAAAGATTTCAGCAACCTGTGCTTTTGAAAATTGTGCGCCTGCGATCACTCCAGCCATTGTTTCATCGGATGCGATGGCAGCCATTAGCACCAGTACATCAGACCATGCAGGGAAACTACTGGTTTCACCGGCACGCTTTAAAATAGCTTCTGCGTATGGACGTGCAATTGTGGTTATTTCAGCCATTGGCGCCTCGTTTAAATTTCAGCAGCCAGTTTGTCAAGGATATCGCCATGAGCACTTTCATCGATCTCACGTTCCAATACCTTTGACGCACCTGCGACAGCAATACTCGCGACTTGTTGTCGCAATGTCTCTTTTGCGCGATTAACTTCTTGGTCAATCTCGGTCTGAGCTGCGGCTACCAGACGTTCGCCTTCTGTGCGCGCATCATCTTTAGCTTCATCAATAATTTCACTGGCGCGCTTTTGCGCCTGGGCAATAATCTCACCTGCCTGCACTTTAGCTTCATGCAGCTTTTCAGCTGCCGCTTTTTCTGCCAATTCCTGCTCATGTTCGCCACGTTCAGCGGCTGCAAGACCATCGGCAATTTTCTTTTCACGTTCTTTCAGCGCACCCATAATTGGTGGCCATACGAATTTCATGCAAAACCACACAAAAACGATGAACGTAATAGATTGCCCTATTAATGTTAAATTGATATTCATGCATCAACCCTATAATAAATAAGTGTCGAAATAATGATGACGTCTTTAGGCAACAGCGAAAAGAACATACATCGCAATACCAACAGCGATCATTGGAACCGCGTCGACCAGACCCATAACGATGAAGAACTGTGTACGTAACATTGGGATCAATTCAGGCTGACGTGCAGCACCTTCAAGAAAACGTCCACCGAGTACGCCGATACCAACAGCAGCACCTAGTGCGCCAAGACCCATCATTAATGCGCCTGCGATATATAACAATCCTGTTGCTTCAGTCATGTTTATCTCCTAATTTATATAAATTAATAGTTAAAGTTAAAATTTAATGATCGTGATGTGCCATTTCAAGATAAACGATGGTCAGCGTCATGAAAATAAACGCTTGCAAGGTTACAATCAAGATATGGAAGATGGCCCAACCTAACTGCAAGAAGCCACCAAATATACCCATTCCCAAACCTGCACTAAACATTAATGCGATCAGGATGAAAATCATTTCGCCTGCATACATGTTACCAAACAGTCGTAGTGCCAGAGAAATTGGCTTGGCGATCAGTGATACGAATTCGAGCAGGAAGTTAATTGGTATAAACAATCCCATCACAGCCTTGTTCTTGGATGCGAAAGGTTGCAGGGTTAGTTCGCCGGCGAAACCACCGATACCCTTAATCTTGATACTGTAGTATAGCACCAGTACGAATACTGACAACGCCATACCAAAGGTTGCATTCGGATCAGTACTAGGTACTACTTTGAAATAAACATGGTGTGGGTCCATACCAAAGAAATTAGCGCCTACCCATCCAGCCAAAGTCGGTAACCAGTCAACTGGCACCAGATCCATAAAGTTCATGAGGAAGATCCAGACAAAGATAGTTAGTGACAGTGGTGCAACCAATGCATTCTTGGCTGAAAATGAACCCCTAACACTCGTGTCGATGAATTCTACAATCCATTCAACAAAATTCTGTAATTTACCGGGTACACCGGCTTCGGCTTTTTTAGCAGCCTTGCGGAAAAAGAACAAGAAAAAAACACCAAGGAAAATAGACCAGAACATGGTATCAACATGGATTGCCATGAACCCCATTTCTTTCATTTCGGCTGCGTTATGCGCGAAACCCCAATTGCCATCCGGGAACTGTCCATACGTCCAGTTAGTAAGATGGTGTTTAATATACTCTGCTGATGTCATTGCTTCGCTGGACATATAAATAAAAACCTAATGACTAATCCCATTTAGAAAAGCTGCAAGTTGTCCGGCTATAAAACCCAGCAACAAATACAGCGGTAATAATTTCAAGGCTACAAGGCCTATTGCAAACAATACCAATGCTAATATAAAGCGTTCAACAACACACAAATACATATACTTTAATATGCGCTGTGCATCTTGTCCGGCGCGCTGCGCTGCCCGTCTTTCGTGCATCATCATCAGGCCTGTATTTAACAGGACGATCATGCCTCCAAACAAGCTTGCCTTCGCAGCCAGTGAGCCATACATGACGGCTAAAAAAGCAGTCATAAGACAGACTGAAATAATCTGAAAAATCAGTAGCCTAGTCATATTCTCTGGTTACATCATACCATTTGTTAAATACATAACCATTTTAATAAGGATGGTAAAACGCCCTACTTTAGATAGCTGTATCCCCAAATGGATATTGCACTATTGCTACTGGTATTGATATCTGCGGCGCGAAGTATAATAATTTAGTGAGTGAGCGTCAATGATCACATCAAATATATTTATCCTGAGTTTCTCTGTCGGAATTGATCTACCGGCTAATATATTTCCAAAAACTCAATGATTATCCTGCTTTAGCCACTAACTGCTTCTCTTTGCTGGTCAATATCTTATCTGGCCGTATCACTAAACATTCCTGTCCCGACTCCAGTGTCATGTAGGCATCAACAAATTGACGTGATAAATTGAAATGAGGGAGGCCTATGGCCTCATACGGCACCAGCTTTTCCGGTTCTATCTCTTCTACATTAGCTATCTCATCTACCTGTAGCGCCAACTGGGGCGCTTCACCGTCCATTGTCATATATATTAATATTGGCTTAATACTCCCAGTAAGATGATCTCTTGTTTTACTGAATAGCTGCCTTAACTTAACGAGAGTAGAGCTGCGCTCGTATTCAAGCTTGTTTAATGCCTCTTCCTGCTTAACTTCTTCACACAATGTTAATAGTTCATCTGCCAACGAATGGATTTTTTTATGCGGCGCATCAAACTCTTTCATAAGCTCTGCTAAATCTTCATCATCAGAATCAAATTTGTCATACCAAACGCCAAAGGCACATTTATGCGGATCTTTTGCTTTGCTAAACGCCACACCTTCTTTAATAGACAGCTCTAATGCATTCAGCCAATCGATATGATCCTGCTCACGCTGAATAAGGCTTTCAACCAATTCTTCCTTCTCTGTCCGTGAAGATTTCAGATTCGTCGCTTCTGCAAAATCAAATACAATAACGGGAGCATTCATATACTGCACTACTCCCATAACCCCGCATTCACCAAAAGAGCGACAATGTAATTCATCTGGCAGGCCATTGATAGTTAGAACATTTTCTATAGGAATTGCATAAAGTGCCTGGCCAGACTTAAATGTCATGTATTCTTTTTTTTTCTCGATATTCATCGTCTTGGCCCTGAATATTCTTGCTTGGATAGTTTGAATGTATTCCGTGTATCGGCTATCACTTTTGAAGCTTGATAGCGAGTACAAAAATAATTATTAAATCATTGAATTTAATTGAATTTATAAGAATCAAGGGTATGAATAAATTTAATTTAACAAATACGGATAAGGTGTTTTATCCACTACTAACATCCAGCTTTCAAAATCAATTTGGCTGAGTGGCTCGCTCATAAGGTAGCCTTGCACTTCATCACAACCCATTGCTGTTAATTGCGACCAAACCAATTCTGTCTCAACACCTTCTGCTGTGACTTTTAAGCCGAGATTATGTGCTAGGTCTACGGTAGACCTTACAATAACTTCATCATTGTCATCATGTTCCATATTGATAACAAACGACTTATCTATTTTTAATTCATTTACAGGCATTTGCTTCAGGTAAGCCAAAGAAGAAAAACCTGTTCCAAAATCATCTATCGCTAGTGATACGCCCATTTTGCTTAGATAACTCAGTGTTTCAATCGCATGTAACGGATTAGCCATCATTGCGCTTTCTGTAATTTCCAAACAAAGTTTCGATGGTGCCAGGCCATGCTGTTTTAATAACGCCCTAATGTAAGGAACCAATTCCGAATCTTTTAAATTATAAACAGAAAGATTTACAGAAATAGTTAAGTCCATTCCGCTTTTGTTCCAAGCCACACATTGTTTTATTGCTTCTTCAAGTACCCAGCGTGTTAACGGTATGATCAAGCCCGTTTGTTCTGCCATCTCCACCAATTCTTCAGGTGGTATCATTCCATATTTTTCATGCTTCCACCTTAACAGCGCTTCGACACCCGTCACGGCGCCGCTAATAACATTTAATTTTGGTTGATATTTTATTGATAGACTTTGGTGTTCTAAACCATTTTTTAAATCACTTATCAATGCAAAACGTTGAATACTAAATTCATCTTCTTCTGGATTATATATACTATAGTCATGGTAGTTTTGTTTCGCGCGATACATGGCTATGTCAGCATGTCTTAATAAAGATTGCCCATCCGTTCCATGATCAGGGAACATTGCAATGCCGATACTGGCTGAAACATATAAATCAAGGTCATTGGATTTTGATGTTTGCTCAAAAGCTAAATGTATTTTCTCGGCAACCTTAACTGCCTGCTGCGTATCACAGTCTGCTACTAAAATTGAAAATTCATCTCCACCTAAACGAGCGATAGTATCACTGTCTCTCAACGCTTCTTTTAATCTAACGCTGACATCTTGTAATAAAACATCGCCCACATGATGGCCTAATGTATCATTAACTTCTTTAAAATTATCTAGATCTAAAATCATCAAGCAAAAACTATTTTTCATTCTTTCGGCTGTTTTTATGGCATGTTCAATACGGTCATCAAACAAAACGCGGTTCGGCAATGACGTGAGACCATCATGTGTTGCTTGATGTTCAAGGTCATTTTGACGCACGAGGATCTGTCGATTCATTTCTACAAACGCATCAATTAAATTTTTAGTTTCTGTATACTTAGCCTGAGGCAACTCGTATACATCTTTACTAAATGACTGCGCTTTCAGTGCGCGGGTTACGTACCCCATTGGCCTTAATAACATCTTCTCCATTGATAATAATACTACTATAATAGATGAAACACCCAGTAGAGCGATTATCCAAAGTAATCTATTTTGTCTGTCTGCTACCGCTTTTAATTCCAGCATTGACCTTGCTGCTGAATTATCAATATTACGTTCTAGCTTTATAAGCAAATTAGCAACTTCTTCCATCGCTGGTATGATTTTCGATTTTAGAAAAACAGAGTCCATTCTCCAATTATTACTATGATGAATATCGACTACTTGATGAAATCCACTTTCATACTCTTTAAGTGCAATTTGTATATTCTCCAGTCCGTTAACTGCTTCAAATTCTAAACGATCTGCTTTTGATATTTTAAACAAATCGGATAACTTAAATTTCATGTCAGCCAGATGCGTGAGTATTGAATTTTCTTGCCGGCTTAAGGCTGCCTCATTAAATGTAGCCATTCTATTTGCCATATATAACCTGAATGTTGATAATGTTATGCGCCATCTATCTCTTAATAACGAGAACTTTATATACAAATCTGGGTAGGTTTTAATGACATCATCTTCATGCAACTGTTCAAAAATTGATAACAATGCATTATTGATTACCATCCGTTGCGGTCGCATTTTCTGATTACTGATTTCTAGTGCAGGATACATACGAAAAATATCGTCACGAACATCTAATACGTCTGCCGCATATTGATGAAGAGACATCAATACTTTCAATATATTTTTTATGCTCACATCTTCTGTATTTGTTATGACCACCTCTTTATCTTTTAAATTTTTGCTAACACCAATAGCTTTATTTAAATTTATTAGCACTGCATTACGTACATTAATTGCTGCAGGTTCGGTTAAGTAATCGTTTAGGTTTCTGTAGGCTTCGAGTATGTGTACTCTAATATTACGACTCTGCTCAAGTAAGTGAACACGACTACTCAGGTCAGCCGTTGATCGTTGTTGAATATCACCAACATCACGGCTGCCTGCGAATGCAGCGACCAGCAGTATGGCCATCAATCCGATGGAAAAAAATAGATAGCGAGATCTAATACTTCGAAAAAAAGTATGATTCATGTTGCTTGCATTCCATGCCAGTTGTTATGTCACTATATTGATAATATCCACAATATCAGATATTTAAATGACTATCTATAATATAACTGGATGACTTTAAAAATCGCCCTTGGACGGGCAACTGTTACTTTGCCGAAATAAATAAGAAACTAAGTAATATCTTTCTATATACAGTTAATTTTAAATGGTCTTTAAAACAAACTCGCATTTAGCCACATATGCACCCAAATACTAGCCGCATAACCAAGGCCAATTGCCCATGACCATTTTAAATGGCCAAAGAATGTATATATGCCTCTTGCCTGACCCATTAAAGCAACCCCTGCAGCCGAACCTATTGATAACAATGAGCCGCCCACACCAGCTGTCAATGTAACCAATAACCAATGGCCCTGAGTCATTTCAGGGTTCATCGTCAATACCGCAAACATCACTGGGATATTGTCGACAATTGCCGATAAAAGACCTATGGCAATATTTGCTGTCAATGGCCCCCACTGCGTATACATAACTTCAGATGCCATAGATAAATAACCTATAAAACCTAGCCCGCCAACAGCTAATATAACGCCGTAAAAAAATAATAATGTATCCCATTCTGCTCGTGCAACTTTATTAAATATATCAAATGGGATCACGTCACCAACACCTATGCCCTCTTTTGTTAAATCAACAGGCTCCATTTCTACATAATGTGTCTTTTTCAGGTAGTATCCGAAAAATTGCAAATACGCTAAACCTGTCATCATGCCTAAAACGGGTGGCAGATGAAGAAAATTATGAAAACTAACTGCTGTAACTATAGTCAACAGAAACATAAAAACGATTGTCTTCGCTCCTCTTTTCAAAGGAATATGTTCACTACTTGTAGTCGGTTTAGCATTTGGTATTGCAAAACTCATTATGACTGCAGGCACCAAAAAATTAATGACTGAAGGAATGAACAGAGAAAAGAAACCACCAAACTCAATTATCCCTTTTTGCCAAACCATTAGAGTCGTTATATCACCAAACGGACTAAATGCACCGCCGGCATTAGCGGCCACAACAATATTTATCAATGCTAGTATCATGAATTTTTTATTATCGCCACCAACTGCAGTTACAACAGCGCCCATTAACAATGCTGTTGTTAAATTATCCGCCACAGGTGATATGAAAAATGCGAGAATGCCTGTCAGCCAGAATACTTTTCGGAAACCAAAACCTTTATTAATTAACCATGCACGTAATGCTTCAAATACCTGTCGCTCTGCCATTGAATTAATATAGGTCATCGCTACTAATAAAAATAACATCAATTCTGCATATTCAACCAAATTATGTCTTACGGCTGCTTCTGCTATATGCGTCATTCCATTTGTAGCATACACATATCCTATCAAAGCCCAAATAAGACCTGCTACTAACAAAACAGGTTTTGATTTACGCAAATGTGTAATTTCTTCAACCATCACTAGTATATACGCAATAACAAAGAGTCCTAATGCCATATAACCAATAGTATGTGAAGTCAAATCTAATTGTTTTTCGGGACTAACTGACGCTAATGCAAAACCAGGCACTAAAATCAAAAGCATCACTGAAAAAATATTTCTCATGTTCTATTCCTTTATAAACAAAAAGAGGTAGAATTCTCTACCTCTTTAATGTCACGTTATTTTATTTTCAAAATAGAATATTCATCATTACCATCATGACAACTAAAAACAGAATAGTCATGATTCCACCTGCTCTCATATAATCAGCTACGCGATAGCCTCCTGGGCCCATAATTAATGCATTTACTTGATGTGTTGGAATCAAGAACGAATTAGACGTTGCAATAGCAACCGTTAAAGCAAATATTGCAGGGTCGGCGCCGGCTCCAATTGCAATATTAACTGCCAAAGGTACCAGTAGCACCGTTGCCCCAACATTAGACATTACCAGTGTAAAAAATGTTGCTAACACTGCAATGGCTAATTGAACTTGCCAGATAACTGGGTTTTCTCCAAAGAGACTTAATGTTTGTTCTGCAATAAATTTAGCTGTGCCCGATGTCTCTACTGCCAAACCTAAAGGTATTAAACTCGCCAGCAAAAATACAGTTTTCCAACTAACCGCTCGGTACGCTTCTTCTACTTTAATAACACCCGATATAATCATACCAATTGCGCCAAATAATAAACTAACTGATAAGCGTAAATCACTAAAAATAACCAGACACAATGCAATACCAAAAAACACACCAGCCCATCCTACTTTATTTGGGCGCAAATCCTCATGCGGATATTCCGTTGTTACTACTACAAAATTACGATCTTTAGCAAGCCGTGCCAAAGCATCCCATGTAACATGTCCAACTATCGTATCGCCTGCCTCAAACGGAGTAGTTCGTACGCCTTCACGCATTGTTTCACCACCACGATGAATCGCCATAGTTGCTATTCCATATGTTTTACGCATCCATAAATCAACAGCTGTTTTTCCAATTAATGATGAACCTGGTGGAATAACAACTTCAGCAATACCTGCTTGTGTTGCTGATAACATATCAATAAACTTCTGTAAGTATGGTTTCGCATGCGTATTCGCTGCTTCTGAAAAGTTTTCCAGGCCTTTAGGAGATGCGAATAATGCAATCGTCTTGCCTGCTGTTAATTGTGTATCACGATTAGGCCAAACAGGCTGCTGCTTACCTTCACAAACTGCGACAATTCGTACTCTATATTCTTTCTCTAGATCCAGTACATTTTTACCAATTAACGGACTATCATTCGGTATCTCAATTTCAGATAACTTATAATCAAGTCCATATAAATCTTGAAAATAATCCATTGTATTTGTTGGTGTTGTATTCGTTTTGTCTTCCTTGTTAGTGGGTAAAACAAATCGACCCGCTACTACAAAATAAATAATACCAACCGTCACCATTACCAAACCAAGTGGTGTGACTGAAAATAATGACCATGTATCCATTTGTTGTGCTGCAGGCAGTGCTTTGTTAGAAGTTAAAATAAGATCATTTAACAAAATTAATGGACTTGAGCCGACCATAGTGATCGTACCACCAAGAATTGCACAAAAACCCATTGGCATCAGTAATCGTGACATCGGCAAACCTGAACGTGCTGAGATTCGGCTGACAACAGGCAAGAATAATGCTGCAGCACCTACGTTTTGCATAAAGGAGGAAATGATTGCTACCGTACTGGAAATAATCGGGATAATCCTACCTTCAGTCTTACCACCGATTTTCAAAATAAAGGATGCGACTTTACCCATCAAGCCTGTTTTATCAAGACCTGCGCCAATAATCATGACGGCAACAATCGACATGACGGCATTACTACCAAATCCATCGAACAGATGTCTGTTATCTACCAGCCCTTCTTCAATACCCATCATCGGGCTCAAAAGAGACGTTAACCCTAAAAGCACCATTATAGAGACAGCAGCTACATCTACTCCAACGATCTCAAATACAAATAAATAGATAGTCAGTAGCAAAATAGCAATAACCCAGGCTATTTCAGTCGTTGGAACAACTCCTGCTAGGTAAATACCAAATATAAGAAAAACAGTAGCTGCAATGATGCGCTTCAAGTTCGGACCGGCCAGTAACTTATCCAAGACATACTCCAACATTTACAAAAATAAATAATGTGACAAGTGTTTATAGGGTAGAACACCCATTGTATAACTATGGTTTTACACTTGGCGTGAAACTACTCTCTCCATGAGCTCACGAAGGTGAGGCATCGAGAGGAGTTATTATTGTCAAAACCACTATAAATCTCGAAAGAACGAGATCTTAAATTATACCCTTTTGCTGGGTATGGGTAAATATCTTATATTAAAAAATAGTAATATTTGCGATAATATAAGTAGTAGCTCATAAATCATAAAACAAATTGTCACCATCTAACAGTTTGATAAGCTGCTAATATGAATGTTTAATATTATGAGGTGAAAAAATGAGTATTGATCGAATTGTAATGGCGTTTGCTGGTTTTGTTGTATTAGTTAGTCTTGGTTTGTCTTACTACTTCGCTAATACTAACTGGTTATGGTTAACGGCTTTTGTTGGTCTTAATATGTTTCAGGCTTCTATTACCGGTTTTTGTCCATTAGCCACTATTTTGAAAAAACTAGGTGCAAAACCTGGTTGTGCATTTAACTAAAAATTAGAATTTTTGAACATAAAGCCCCGTTAAGCTACTTAATCGGGGTTTTCTGTTGTCTACCAGATAAATAAATTTAAACCCTCTTGGTTTACATCATCGTAAACCAGCTTGCGACACTGGCCAGGCTTAAGCCTGCTCCCCAAAACATTAACCACTTTTGTTTTACTTTTAGGCCAACAAAAACAAACCCCAGTCCTAATATAAAACCATAGATTGTGCTACCAAAAAACATACCGTCACTTGAATGGTTTGCTAATCGTTCGACGGGCTCGCCTTCTCTATATCTCATTGTTTCCCTTTATTATTTTTTCTTTTTCTGATTTTTTCATGGATTTCAGTTTCATTTCATACTTACAGGCTTCTGAGCGACTGTCAAAACCCTGTTGATACACCAGTTGAACAGGCCTGCGACCGCGCGTGTACTTCGCTCCTTTCTGGTTGTCTGTATTATGTTCTTGCAGCCTTTTACCTACATCCTTAGCGATACCCGGGTATAAGCTATTATCAGCGCAACGAACCATATAAACATACCAATCAGACATAAAAAATTTTAACACTAAAGTCCCAATATGAAGAAGCCTGTGGATAACTCTGTGGATGAATTTTCTATTTGCGCCACTTTATTTTACCGGCTTAATCGAAAACGAATGATGACGAAAAAAATTAAAATTATTATAGTTTTAAATTCAATAACTTATACTATTTAAAAAGCACATCGTCATTTTTTTGTAATATTTATTCGATCTTACAATGACTTAAATTAAAATGTGGATAAATACCAGCAAAAAAAATACTTTTTATTTTATATGCTCAAGAATACCATCAAGTTCATCATTACTATTGAACGTAATTGTCAACTTACCTTTCCCATTTGGCTTACATTGTAACTGTACACCTGCGCCCAGTTTTTCTGACAGATCCTCTTGTAAACGACGTACGTTTGGGTCAATTTCAGCGCTTTTTGAAGCTTTGGTTTTAACAGGATTAGCCAATTTACGGACTAATTGCTCTGTTTCTCGCACAGATAACCCGGAATTAGCTACTTTTTTTGCAATTTCTGATTGTTGCAGGTCTTTTAATGCTAATAACGCACGAGCATGACCCATTTCGAGCTCACGTTTTTCTAGTAGTACTTTAACGTCTTCATTTAATTCCAGTAAACGTAATAAATTGGCAACACCACTACGCGAGCGACCCACGGCTTCTGCTGCCTGTTGTTGCGTTAGCTCAAACTCTTCCATTAATCGATGTAAAGATCGGGCTTCTTCAATCGGATTCAGGTTTTCACGTTGGATATTTTCAATCAGCGCCATCGCGATAGCTGCTCGATCATCTACATCTCGCACCACAACAGGCACATCTTGCAAACCGGCTAACTGGGCTGCGCGCCAACGGCGCTCACCTGCGATGATTTCATATTTATCTTTACTGACAGGGCGAACAACAATCGGCTGCACTAAACCTTGTTCACGAATGGAATCGGCTAATTCTTCAAGACTTTCCGGGTGCATGTCCGTGCGAGGCTGATAACGCCCACGTTGCAACATTTCAACAGCGATCTCTTTGAGATCACCATTAACATTATTGTTTGGTTGCGTTGTTGTTTTAACATCTGCCGCTGCTCCTCCAAGGAGTGCATCCAGCCCACGTCCTAATCCACGTTTTTTACTAGCCATAATACTTTGAACTTGTTCTGTTGGTTTAATTAAGCGGTTGCAGTTTGTGCGGCCTGACTTGCACGTTCTTCATCACGGCGGATAATTTCGCCAGCTAATGCCAGATAAGAAAGTGCTCCACGTGAACTCTTATCATAATGCAAAATGGGCAAGCCATGACTTGGCGCTTCGGCCAAACGTACATTTCTTGGAATCATTGTACGATATACCTTATCACCAAAATGCATTATCAGTTGTGTCGAAACCTGATTTGCCAGATTATTACGTGGGTCAAACATTGTTCTGAGCAAGCCTTCTATTTCCAAACCTTCATTAACAGACCCTTGTAATTGTTTAATTGTATCCATCAGTGCTGTTAATCCTTCCAATGCGTAGTATTCACATTGCATCGGAATCATTACACCTTGTGCCGCAACCAGTGCATTAATGGTGAGCATATTGAGTGAAGGAGGGCAATCAATCAAGACATAGTCATATTGGTCTGACACTGTTTTAATAGCATCTCGTAACTTTTGCTCTCGACCTATGGTGTTCATCAGGCCTACTTCTGCTGCTGTTAAATCACCATTGCCTGGTAAAATATCAAACCCTACATCTGTATTTTTTATAATAGTGTCAGCCATTGTGCTGTCACCTAATAAAACATCACAAGCAGAATTTTTCAGATCGTTTTTATTAACGCCTGAGCCCATGGTGGCATTTCCTTGAGGGTCCATATCAATCAGTAAGACACGACGTTTCGTTGCGGCAAGTGATGCTGCAAGATTAACGGAGGTCGTTGTTTTACCAACTCCACCTTTCTGATTGGTTATTGCAATTATTCTGCTCATATTATTTTTATAATTGAAATTGAGGATATATTGTAGCCCGATTTACATGGAAACTGTAGCCTGAATACTCCGATTTTGATTAATATTTAATCAATTTAACCCTGTCTAAAATACTCGATTTTGGAGCATTTATGAGTAAGCGATTGATGTTATTAGTAAATATTTACTTTCTAGTGGATCTTAACTCAAAGTGCAAAAACTCATTAGATGTAAGGATAACATTGTCTGTATCAACGATAATTATATATAGCGACTACTTACAGAATAAAAAAAATATAAGTATTGCAAAAATCATATTTAGTTAATTTTTATTGTTCACTTAACACCCAGATGTTTGCGGATAAATCGAGCTGATCGCATAACCGCGTCTTTTGATGCCAGATCATCAGCGAATAGACGCACTCGTTCTGGTCGAAAATCAAAACCACGTTGCACACCTGGGTACATGATTAATTGTACAGGGCGTTTTTTACTTTTCATGTTATCTGCAGCCGTTTCGATAACTCGACGGCGCTGATACTGTTCCTGGTCACCATAAAAAACTAATGTTGGTATTTTTAAATCATCAGCTTCTTTTGCGTAGCTATATACCTGCAAAGGCTCTGCGGCATTTGGGTCTTGCCAATGTGGATAATACGAAATATAACAAGCTAAAACATCTTCCTGACGTTTTTTTGTTACCGCAAGTTTTAATGAATAGTACCCGCCTCGTGTATGAGAATACACACAGGCTTTTTTACCTGATATGTCTTTCTGTGTCATCATGTGATCAAGACCTTTATTAAGATCTTCTTCTAACACATAGTCATGTTTAATTGGTCGCGGATCTATGTCACGCCCAAAAAATAAATCTGGTGCATAAACAATAAAACCGCGTGCGGCTAGACGTACTGCTAATGGACGTATCTCTTTTACTAACCCGGGACGACCATGCACAAACATTACACCGGGAAACTTGCCTTTTTGTTTTGGACGATAGATGGTAACCGGCACTTCTATGTCACCATTTTTATAACTAGTTTCACGTGCTATCACGTCATAATTTCTTGGTACTTCAAGCTTGCCTTCTGTCCACCAGGATTCACTCCACCAGGACGAGTTATCAGTTTTATGCTCAGGATGCGCATTGACAATACTAATGAGGGGAAATATAAAAAAGCCTATTAACGTTTTTGTAAAGATCTTCATTTAAAATATACCATAAAATTTATTATTAATATTTTTGTACATACTATATATAAATATAATATTTTTCAGAAATAACTAAACTAATGTTTTTTCAAGGATAACTAAATGACGCTCTGCATCTAGTCCCGGCACATGTAAAACTTCTATTTTTTCAACAGTAAATGCATCTGGAATGTTTTCCAATTCAGCCATAGGGTAGGTGCCCTTCATGGCTAAAACTTTTGCATCTACCGCTAATAAATGATCAACACCTTCGATTAAATTTTCTATCGAACTATAGGCTCTTGCTGTAACTGTATCAAAACCTTTAACAACTTTATAATTTTCAACACGGTCATTTACAACCTCAATATTTTCAAGTTGTAATTCAGTTACTACCTGTTGAACAAAGCGTGTTTTTTTCTGGTTACTATCCAATAATGTAAACTGTTTATCCGGATTAATAATCGCAAGAGGGATGCCGGGCAGGCCTGCACCGCAGCCAACATCCAGAATTGTTTCTCCATTCAAATACGGGTGGACAACTAATGAATCAAGAATGTGTCTGCCAACCATCTGTGCCATATCCCTTACTGATGTAAGATTATATACAGCATTCCATTTATCCAACAGTTTAATAAAGCTAGCAAATTTATCTGATGATCCTTCATTTAATTTGAAGGGTAGGGAGTCAACGGCTTGTTCAATTAACAGCTGAAGTTCATGAGGTGTAATTGAACTGGCTTGTTGCCGATGATGTTTTCGTAAAGAGGGCATGCCTATACTTTTTGTTATTTAGTAGCAATATCACTGAATTTATTCAGCGCGCCTGTCATTTTTTTCAATACTTTGGCTCTGTCATTTATGCCATGACGACTACCTAAATAGGCTGGATCATTATAGGTTAACCATACTTGTCCTTTTTCGTCTTCCCAGGCTAATGCTTTCATAGGTAAATCGATGCCTGATGTTTGATTGCTAGTGAACATATTTGAGCCTAATTTAGGGTTGCCGAATATGAGTAATTCTGTTGGGCGTAATTTAATACCCACACTATTTGCTTTATCGCTATGCGACCAACGGAGCGCTATAGTAATTCCTTTTTTCTTTAAAACTGCTTCTAACTTATTTATTGTTTCTGTAACACTGTGTTTACTCTTTTTGCTGATCATGCCGTTATTTTCTGCATGCACTGAAAGAGGGGCAAAAATCGTTAGCATTATTAATAAAATAAATTTATTCATGACTCACTCCGTTTATTCAATATTGATTTATCACTACTAAGATAACTAATCTCTAGCAAGGTTCCATTTTATATTCATGTTTGTAACACGGTTTTACTTATGCTGATAGCTTTTTACGAGATTTTTTCAAATGAACTAATAATAATGATACTGCAGCAGGCGTCATGCCAGGAATTCTACTTGCCTGACCAATTGTCAGTGGCTTCGATTGATTTAGTTTTTCTGTTGCTTCAAACGAAAGCCCTCTAACATCTTTATAATCCAATGTTTGCGGTATGCTGGTTTCTTCATGGCGAAGATGTTTCGCTATTTCTTCTTGCTGGCGTCCTATATAACCTGAATACTTAACCTGTATTTCAACTTGTTCAATGACTTTTGGGTCTTCAATGTTTAAGTTTGCTCCAGGTAAAGTCATCAATTTTTCGTAACTGACTTCCGGGCGCCTCAATAATTCATCTAACTTACAGGCTCTGGTTAATGGCTTACCTAACACTTCGGTAAATGCTTCAGCCGAAATTTTTTCTGGCGCCATGGTCGTTGTTTTAAGGCGCAACATTTCTGTTTCAATCGCTTCACGTTTAGTTTCAAATAATTGCCAGCGGCTATCATCAACCAATCCCAGGTTCCGACCAGTCTCTGTTAGTCGTAAATCAGCATTATCTTCTCTTAACAATAATCGGTACTCTGCGCGACTGGTAAACATTCGATAAGGTTCAATTGTACCTCTGGTAATCAAGTCGTCAATTAATACGCCTATGTATGCTTCATTACGTTTCGGGCACCATGGTTCCAGCTCTCGGCTAAATTGACATGCATTGGTTCCTGCTACCAAACCCTGTGCCGCAGCTTCTTCATAACCCGTTGTACCATTGATCTGACCGGCAAAAAACAAACCCTGTATGTATTTTGTTTCTAATGATGGTTGCAGGTCACGTGGATCAAAATAATCATATTCAATTGCATAACCGGGTCGTGTGATATGCGCATTTTCAAAACCCTTCATCGAGCGTACCAGCTCGTACTGCACATCAAATGGCAGGCTTGTTGAGATACCGTTTGGGTATACCTCATGTGTGGTTAAGCCTTCTGGTTCTACAAAAATTTGATGTGAATTTTTCTCTGAAAATCTAACAATCTTATCTTCTATCGATGGACAATAGCGTGGTCCCACACCTTCTATAACACCTGAATACATAGGGGAACGATCCATTCCGCCACGAATTATGTCATGTGTTTTCTCATTAGTATGCGTGATATAACAAGGAATCTGTTCGGGGTGTTCTTCTGCCTTGCCAATATATGAAAATACGGGCAGGGGAGTATCACCTGGTTGTTCTTCAAGAATACTGTAATTAATGCTTCGTCCGTCTATGCGCGGCGGGGTGCCTGTTTTTAATCGATCGACCCTGAATGGCAAACCACGTAATCGCTCTGATAATGCATTTGATGGTGGGTCTCCTGCACGGCCTCCCTGATAGTTAGACATCCCAATATGAATCAGTCCACCCAGGAATGTCCCTACTGTTAGTACAACTGACCGCGCAGAAAATTTCAGACCCATTTGGGTCACAACACCGACAATTTTGTCATGTTCAATAATCAGATCATCTACGGATTGCTGAAACAAACTAAGGTTATCCGTATTTTCGATCACTTCCCGTACGGCCTGTTTATATAATATCCGGTCTGCTTGTGCCCGAGTTGCTCTCACTGCAGGGCCTTTCCTAGCATTTAATGTTCTAAACTGAATTCCAGCTAAATCAGCGGCATGTGCCATCAATCCGCCCATAGCATCGACTTCTTTAACCAAATGACCTTTACCAATGCCGCCAATGGCTGGATTACAACTCATTTGACCCAGTGTTTCGATGTTATGTGTCAGTAACAGAGTATTCGCACCCATACGTGCAGATGCTAGTGCGGCTTCTGTGCCTGCATGCCCACCACCTATTACGATTACATCGAAATCTTGTTGATAATTCATTTTATATCTTGCTCTTATTTCACTATTTTTGAGTTGAGTATTCTAGGCGCTTTTAATGTATGAACTAACATACAATATATAGCAGATACTCGAACGATGAAATTGAACAAATTATAGACAATTGTATCCACTAAGTCTTTGATTTATTGATTTGCTATCAAACATACCAGCGATCTTCTGGAAAAATTATAAATTTAGATTTTAACTAATTAAGCGAAAATAGGCGTAATATCGCTTATTTTAACAGATAATAGCGACATTTTTAATCCTTTAGCTTGTTTTAAATAACTATTTTTTGCCCAATTTTTCTGCACTTTTGTTTTTATAGTTACTAAAAAGAAAATTGCTGCGCCAATGAACACTAAATCATTAATGCCCGCTTCTCCTATTTACACAAACTCCCCCGCTTCTATTGTCTGTATTGAAATACACATCAATCAAATACTATACAACCGAACTATCACACCACGTATCGCAATACTCGCAACTAATGACCGGTTATAGTAATCAGGCCTCGTTTTTTTCACAGCTCGATCCTTACTAGTATGAGCAACTACACACAAATTCTTATAATCTTTACTTAGATCTGAATCAGATAACCGTTCTTTAATACGCTTCGATAGCGACTCTATTGTTTGAACTGTGTGTAAAAGCTCTAACTTTACTATATGACTTTATTATGATTTTTATTTCAGGCTACTGTAAATAATACCTATCCATACTTCTGTTGATAAAAACCCATCTGTCCAGTCTTTCCATTTATCGGTAAGTCCTGCTTTTTTTATTTCAGCTAGTGTTTTTCCACTGTCTTTCATGGCTTTTACTTCGTTACTTGTCCCAATTAACATATTATAAAAATCCTGAAGATCTGCTTTTGTTGATAAAGGGCCGTGACCAGGAATGATTTTGGTTTTATCATCAATCATCGCCAACACTTTTTTCACATTGGCTGCCATGTTCAGTACATTCCCACCCGTACCTACATCAACAAAAGGGAAAAAACCAGAAAAATGGTGGTCGCCCATATGCACAACATTTGCCTTTTCAAAAAAGACAATGGAGTCACCATCTGTATGTCCATTAGCAAAATGTACAATATTTACCTTTTGCCCATTTATGTGTAAACGCATACTTTTATCGTAAGTAATGGATGGTACTGCGTGTTCAGGATAAGGCTTGGTAACCATCTTGAATAATTTTACTTCTTGTGTGCTTAACAACCTGGTACGAACATTATCATGAGCAACTATTTTGGCATGCTTACCAAAAACTTTATTGCCCTGGGTATGATCACCATGCCAATGCGTATTGATGATGTAGGTTAACTTTGTTTTGCCGCCAAAAGGTTTAAGTGCTTCTTGTAAAGCAGATGACATATTTCTATAATCTGCATCTATCATCAAAATACCTTGCTTCCCTGTCAAAACAGCTACGTTGCCACCTCTTCCTCTTAACATCCAAATGTTATTTGTCAATTGTATTGATTTAAATTTTGGCGTATCAGCATGATGTTTTTCTGCAAATGCCATTGGTTGAAATACAAATAAGCTTATAAATAAAATAGCGTAATTTTTCATTTTTCTATTCCCTCAAATATTAATTTAACAGATAAACAAATATATAATCTTTAAACTGGTTATTGCACTAAAGAACCACGCACTTGTCGATTTTTTATTTCCCTATACAAAAACTTGAAAAAATTTTTCCTAACAAATCATCACTGGTAAATTCACCGGTTATTTCAGAGAGATCCTGCTGTGCTTCTCTCAATTCTTCTGCAGCTAATTCACCTGCTTTCGCTTTCTCTAATTGTTCCCTTGCCATGAAAACATGTTTACCTACTCGCTCTAACGAATCAAGGTGTCTTCTCCTGGCAATAAATTCACCCTCACCTCCAACTTGATAGCCAACCATTTGTTCGAGATGTTTTCGCAAAATATCTATCCCTTCACTTTCTTTAGCAGACAGTGTTATTTCTGTTAATTCATTATTACAAAGACCTGGTTTATTTTCCGTTAAATCACATTTATTCCGTACTATAGTGGTAACTAGGTTTTTTGGTAATTGATTTAGAATTATTTTGTCCGCTTCAGTCACACCTAATTGATCATCGACAATCAGTAATACTCCATCGGCTTTTTTAATCTCATCCCACGCACGACTTACACCAATCTTTTCAACTTGATCATTTGTCTCTCGTAAACCAGCTGTATCAATAATGTGTACTGGCAATCCATCTATATGAATATGTTCTCGCAAAATATCGCGTGTAGTGCCTGCAACATCCGTTACAATGGCAGCTTCCTTACCAGCCAAAGCATTTAATAAACTGGATTTACCCGCATTTGGTTTACCTGCGATAACGATCTTTATACCTTCTCGCAATAATGTTCCTTGCCTAGTAGAGTTCATTAAATCACTATATTCCAGATCTATCTTATCGAGGCGAACATAAATATTATTATCAGATAAAAAATCAATTTCTTCTTCAGGAAAATCAATTGCCGCTTCTATATACATTCTTAGTTCTGTTAGCGCTGTTAACAATCTGTTCACACGATTTGAAAACTCACCTTGTAATGATCGAATGGCGGCTCTCGCTGCTTGTTCGCTACTGGCATCAATAATATCGGCAATAGCCTCTGCTTGAGCTAAATCTAGTTTGTCATTCAGAAATGCACGCTCAGAAAATTCACCGGGTCTCGCTAATCTCGCGCCCTGTTTCACGCAGCATTGCAATAAGAGATCAAGAATAACAGGGCCACCATGGGCTTGTAATTCAAGTACATCTTCACCAGTAAAGGAATGAGGGTTGCTAAAAAATATCGCAATGCCTTCATCTATGACATCATGATCTTCATTATAAAATGGTAAGTAGTCTGCCTGACGAGGAGAGGGGCATTTGCCAAGCATACTAACCGCAATAGTTTTACACGCAGGTCCCGATACTCGTATGATACCAACACCACCTCTACCTGGTGGTGTTGCAATAGCTGCAATGGTATCTGATTCACTCATCTTTTTTACAAACAAGGTTTTCAGTACCGCCCTGTTTTATCACTTAGCGTTTTCTACTCTTTTCGTTATCACATACTGCTGTGCAATAGACAACGTATTATTAACTACCCAATATAATACCAGGCCTGAAGGGAAGAATAAGAAAAATACGGTAAATACTAACGGTAACGCCATCATTACTTTTGCTTGTACAGGGTCCAACGGCGCTGGATTTAACTTCTGTTGGATAAACATCGTTGCGCCCATTAATAATGGCAACACATAATAGGGGTCTTGTGCAGATAAATCATTTATCCATAACATAAACGGTGCTTGACGAAGCTCCACGGCTTCTAGTAATACCCAATACAAAGCTATAAATACAGGAATTTGAACCAATATTGGTAAACAACCCCCTAGTGGGTTGATCTTTTCCTTTTTATACAATTCCATTAAGGCCTGATTCATTTTCTGGCGATCATCACCATGTCGTTCTTTCAATGCTTTCATACGTGGTTGTAGCTTACGCATATTGGACATTGATTTATAACTGGTCTCTGATAATTTAAAAAATACCAATTTGATAATGACAGTCAAAAATATAATCGCCCATCCCCAGTTCCCAAATACGCCGTGTAATATATTCAGTAACCAGAATAATGGTTTTGCAATAACCGTTAGGAAACCATAGTCTGCTGTCAGCTCAAGACCCGGTGATAATTCACTTAATACGTTTTGGTCTTTCGGTCCTACGTAATATTTGCTTTTGAAAACTTTCGATTCAGATGGATTAATAGTTGCTAAAGCAGCAACCATTCTTAAGTAATATCGATAATTTATAACACTACTACTAAAACTATTAACTTCATCAGCAGGCGGTATCCATGCACCAAGAAAATAATGTTGCATCATACCTGTCCAACCACCTTTAATATTAGGCCGATTAAGATTGGCATCGACCATATCACTAAAGCTTATTTTTTCGTACAGCTCTTCAGGAGTATAAATTACACCGCCCATATAAGTCTGCATCATAAACATTGACTGAGACTCTTCACCAAACTGTGTTCTTTGTTGCTGTCTATAATAACTACCTTGCCATATTGCTGATGAGCCATTTTCTACGCTAGTGTCGATATCTATTAAATGGCTAGCGCGATGGAAAGTATAAGTTTTTGTAACTTTTACACCACTGACATCATTCCAATACAATTTAACCTGTAAATTATCTTTTCCTTCTTCAAGTGCGTAATTATCTTTTTCTGAAACAAATAGTGCTTTATGATTTGGACCTGCCCCTTTACTCATTGCAAAACCTGACTGAGCTACAAACAATTTTGCGCCTTTATCCGTCATTAACGGGAAAGGGACATCAGGTGTTTTTTGCTCAACAGGAAATCGTTTTAAATCGACTTGCCTTATGTCACCACCAATTTTGTCTATAAAAACATTTAAATAATCAGTTTGTATATGGATTCGACCTGCACTATCCAGCTTGGTATCTTCACCACTAATAGTTGGGCCATTTGCTTCAAGTGACTGACTTGCTACTGGAACATCATTCGGTGAACTTGGACTTGAAGAAGCAGCAGTTGGAATACTAGAAACCTGGGTTACCGAATTCGATTGTGGGTTTACCTGC
>Ga0316204_10002801_pt1 | contig 37745 bp, 35 predicted proteins | sample 6monrhotite_MG_2_FD_205661 | JGI IMG/M metagenome (GOLD analysis project Ga0316204, IMG submission 205661) | Microbial mat bacterial communities from mineral coupon in-situ incubated in ocean water Damariscotta River, Maine, United States -... | ecosystem: Environmental > Aquatic > Marine >... | reverse complement strand
ATAATGTTATGGGCGTCGCCAAGGCTGCGCTGGAGGCCTCGACCCGCTATATGGCTCGCGATCTCGGCCCCGTCGGAATTCGGGTAAACGCCCTTTCGGCTGGCCCAATGCGGACCCTCGCCATGGCAGGTATTTCTGGCGGCAAGGCGCTAATGCGCACAGGCCGGGAATGGTCAATGATGAAAGAAGACACACGCATTGAAGGCGTTGCCGGTGCCGCGCTCTATCTTCTCTCGGATCTCGGACATTCCTGTACGGGCGAAACCCTGCACGTCGATGCCGGCTTCCACGCTGTGGCCGTGCCCTCAACGGATGATGACGATTAGTCTCGTAGCCAATTGAACAAGAAAAAGCCCCGCAGGATCATTCCGGCGGGGCTTTCTTTAACAGAGCGGTGCCGCGTTGATCCGCCATACAACAGCCGACGAACATTATTTGGCCTGACTAATCTGCGGATTGAATGCGACCTTCCAAGCGTTCCTGATACCCACGGAAGGCTTGAAGTCTATTGGCCGGGTGGCCCTCATTTTCCCCCATGGAAATAGCCCGTTCCATTTCAGCGATACCGTGGCTTAGATGTCCGGCACTGCCCAGCGCATTGGCTCTGACAGCAACCAATTCGACGTTGCGAGGGAAGCGTGCTTCCAGCTCATCAAACAACTGCATCGCAGCTTCAAGATCATCGCTTTGGGCCAGCGAATAACCAGCCAAACTCAATTCCATGGATTGAGCGTAAAAGCGCCAACCGAGTTGAGCTTCTTGCTGCTCAAACCATTGCATTATTCCCAAAGCACCTCTTTCACGTCCCGCCGCTTCGACATGAACCTTTTGATCGACGAAGGGATAAATGTGCGTAATCGCCCGATGAAGACCTTCCGGCACGTTGGTGAAATGGTTCTCGCCGGGCGTGATTTCGAACACCCAATTTAGCCCTTGCGGCCGCAACTCTTCCAAGCGCGCGGCAAACAATTCGCCATCGGGGACCGTAGCGCCTCCATCAGTTTCGCCGACTGCCATATAGACGATCGCCCCACCAAAGCTGCGCTCTGCCGCGCGTTCAAGTCGTTCAAACAAGACCCGGTCCGCGACCCACGTGCTGGATCCCAAAGCGATATAGGCATCAAATTGATCGGGCTCGGTCAGTAATTGATTGAGCGTCATCGTGCCGCCAAATGAATGACCAAACAGAATTCGTGTTTCATTCGTCCTGAAATTGGCATCGATTTGGTGTAAAACTTCGTCCCGGACATGGCGAAGGTAGAGATCGCCATTCCCAGTTGCCGGATAACGATAATCTGCTCGTGGTACCAAATCGGCATTTCGATTGGGGTTGAACAACCCCACGATGATATGATCGGGAATTCGCCCCCAATGGGCGTGATAGTCCATATACGCGGCAATCAAATCGAACTGCCACACGGCATCGGTCAGATATAGAACCGGATAATTCCTGTGCGGCGTATCGATATATCCTTCCGGCAATTGCACGATGATTTCGCGCGTTTCACCCAGCACCACGGAGTCAATTTCAATGGTCTGGCGGCGGTCTACTGCGTCGATGGGCGAGGCTTGGCTCTCGTTTTCCGCGACCACAAAAAGTAAGATAATGACTAAAAGCGTGCGCATCTCAATTCTCCGGAATGATTAATCCCGGATTAGACACGATTGATGGACGGCGTCTTGTAGAATAGTGACCTGTATCAGGCGTCAAACCAATTGGCGAATGCGCCCGCCGACAAGCCGATCTGGTGTCGGAATGTATTTGCGAAGTGACTTTGATCCGAAAACCCGCATTCCTGCGCAATGTCAGCAAGGCGCTCGCCGGTTCGAATTTGTTCTTTGGCCAACTCCAATCGGCTGCGAGCTAACAACGCATGAGGCGTCGTGCCCATTAGCGATTTGAAGGCCCTGAAAAAGTGCCCGCGGCTCACGCCAGCTAATGCCACCAACCCCTCAATATCGGCTTCAACGGCGGCTGACCCATACATGTGATCCAAAAGTGAGTTGAGGCCAACACGGCCAATCAATTGATCATTCGGGAGTTCAAAAGTTGTGTATCGTTCCGCCAGAACGGAGATAAGTTGGTCCATGATATCGATTGCCGCATGCGTTTCCTGTCGAGTGGCGCGCATCAATTCATACAATCCGCCGGTCAATCGCGCGACGTGCGGATCATGAAAACTTGGCATTCGCCTGACACCCGGTAAGGCGGAAGAGATTGCGGCCAATCGTTCGGGCGCAATGTGGATATGAAGGGCCGAAACCCGGCGTTCCAACCACTCAACTTCCTCTGCGGTTCTTGCTGGGTAAAGCCCCAACGAGCCGCACTCAGCTTGAAAACACTCCGATTTCACCTGCGATCGCCGGGCAATTCTGACCTCAGCCTCTGGATAAAAGGAAAGCACATGCCAGCGTCTGCGTTTTAGTTGTAGGGAGCATCCGGCAGATTTTTGCCATTCAACGCTCCATCCGGGACCATCGAACGGTCGAGCCGTTAATAGGCCGGCTGCTGCAAGATCAAATGAAGACATAAAAAATTGGCCCGGATTTGCGTCCGGGCCAATTCAAGCAGTTTCAGAAGTCAGGCGAAAGAGGGCTACTCTTCAGCACCGCCTTCTTCTTTGATCTCATTGCCGGTTTCCTGGTCGACAACTTTCATCGACAGGCGGACCTTGCCGCGATCATCAAAGCCCATCAGCTTCACAAAGACTTCGTCGCCTTCGGCAACAACGTCCTTAGGATGCGCGACGCGCTCACTTTTCATTTGTGACACGTGAACCAGACCGTCTTTCGGGCCAAAGAAATTCACGAAAGCTCCAAAGTCCATGACCTTGACGATCTTGCCTTTGTAGATTTTGCCAATTTCAGGTTCAGCCGTCAGACCGTGGATCCAGTCCAGAGCCGCGCGAATGGACTTGCCATCCGGCGATGAGACCTTGATCACGCCGTCATCATTGACATCGACCTTGGCGCCGGTGACTTCGACGATCTCACGGATCACCTTGCCGCCCGTACCAATCACGTCACGGATTTTGTCCGTTGGAATGGTGATGGTTTCAATGCGCGGGGCATATTCGCCAACTTCTTCACGAGCCGTGCCGAGGGCGTCATTCATCCGCTCTAGAATGTGCAAACGGCCACCTTTGGCCTGCTCGAGAGCGGTTTTCATGATACCTTCGTCAATGCCGGCAATCTTGATGTCCATCTGCAGCGAGGTGACGCCTTCAGACGTACCCGCCACTTTGAAGTCCATATCGCCGAGATGGTCTTCATCGCCAAGGATGTCAGAGAGCACAGCCATGCCGTCCGGATCCTTGATCAAACCCATCGCAATACCCGAAACCGGGCGTGTGATCGGCACACCGGCATCCATCAGGGACAAAGACGCACCACAAACCGTCGCCATGGAGGACGAGCCGTTGGATTCGGTGATCTCGGAGACCAGACGAACGGTGTACGGGAATTCTTCTGCCGAAGGCAGAACAGCATTCACCGCACGCCATGCCAGCTTGCCATGACCGATTTCGCGGCGGCCCGGAGCCAGACGGAAGCTGGTTTCACCAACCGAGTAGGGTGGGAAGTTATAGTGGAGCATGAAGCGCTCTTTATAAGTTCCCGTCAGAGCATCGATAAACTGCTCATCTTCGCCCGTGCCCAGCGTCGCCACGACCATTGCCTGCGTTTCACCACGGGTGAAGAGTGCAGAACCGTGCGTACGTGGCAGAATGCCCGCTTCAGCAACAATGGTGCGAACTTCGTCGAGTGCGCGACCATCAATCCGTTTACCGGTCTTGATGATGCCACCACGAACGATAGACGACTCAACGCCTTTCAAGACGTCCGCGAGAACATTTCCCGGAACGCCATCTGGATTGTCATCACTGGCAACCAGAGCCGCTTTGGCTTTGTCTTTGGCCACACCGACAGCAGCATAACGCTCTGTCTTGTCTGTAATGGTGTAGGCAGCAGCCAGATCTTTTTCGACCAGCTTGCGAACCTGTGATTCAAGCTCGGAATTATCTACCGGCTGGTAGTCCCAAGGCTCTTTGGCACACTTTTCAGCCAGACGGATGATGGCTTCGATCACCGGCTGGAATTGCTCATGGCCGAACATCACAGCGCCGAGCATGATTTCCTCGGAAAGCTCTTTGGCTTCCGATTCCACCATCATCACAGCATCACCGGTACCGGCGACAACCAGATCGAGCGCGCTGTCCGCAACATCGTCGCAGAGCGGGTTCAAAACATATTCGCCGTCGAAATAACCCACGCGAGCTGCACCAATCGGGCCCATGAAAGGCAGGCCGGAAATGCACAGCGCCGCAGAGGCGCCGATCATGCCAACGATGTCTGGATCGTTATCCATGTCGTGCGACATGACCGTCAGCATCACCTGGACTTCATTTTTGAAGCCTTTGGGGAAGAGCGGGCGGATCGGACGGTCGATCAGGCGGGACGTCAGCGTTTCCTTTTCGGTCGGCCGACCTTCGCGCTTGAAGAAGCCGCCAGGGATCTTCCCGGCTGCGAAGTATTTTTCCTGATAGTTGACAGTCAGCGGGAAGAAATCGGCTCCCGGCTTGACATTCTTGACGCCAACAGCGGTCGCCAGAACGGTTGTCTCACCATAAGTGATCATGACAGCACCGTCCGCTTGGCGGGCGACTTTGCCGGTTTCGAGGGTCAGCTCACGGCCGCCCCATTCAATTGTTTCTTTGTGTATCTCAAACATCTCGTGCGTGCTTTCGTCCCGTTCGTCGTCTCAACCAGCGATTAGCGGCGGAGGCCCAGCTTCTTGATCAAAGCCTGATAACGTGCCTCATCCTTGCCTTTGAGATAGTCCAGCAGCCGGCGGCGCTGGGATACCATCTTCAACAGACCACGGCGGGAGTGATTATCCTTTTTGTGGGTTTTGAAGTGCTCAGTCAGATTGACGATCCGTTCCGTCAGGATGGCCACTTGGACCTCCGGAGAACCAGTATCGCTCTTGGTTTGAGCATTTTCTGAAATAAGCGCACTCTTGCGCTCTGGCGTTACCGACATCGAACTTTCCTTTCTTGCCCTCTATGGGGCTCTAGATGCTGTGATTGAAGACGCGTGACGGAACAAATTTGCCCGCTTGTGCGTCTCCCAAAGCGACCGCCATCTCGCCGTGCATCGCAACCGCCATTCGAGACCCGTCTTTTCCGGAAAGATCACGAGGGCGCCTTTGGGCACGGAGCTCCTGCGCAATTCGCGGGAGCAGGACGATGGACCGCCCCTGCCTTAAATGAGAAACTTCCTCCTCGGTTACGGCCAGCGCCGGGATGTCGTCCAGCGCGGTCTCAACCGGGGCAAGCCCCTCAAAAGCGCGGCCCTTATGGGCCAAATCCACCAATTCGTCCAGCGATATGGCAGCAGACTCTTCAAACACGCCAACAGCGGTTCGGCGAAGTCTGGAAATATGCCCTTCCGTCCCGAGCCTTAGAGAAAGGTCGCGGGCAATCGCACGAACATAAGTCCCCTTGCCGCAATCCATCTCAAACACCGTTTCGTCCGCTGACGGCGTGTCGATAACGTCTAATCGATCAATGCGAACAGGCCGTGCCGCGATCTCGACGTTCTCACCGGCGCGAGCCAGGTCATAGGCGCGCGCGCCATCAATTTTGATAGCCGAAAATTTGGGAGGAATTTGTTCGATATCGCCGACAAATTCCGGGAGGGCGGCACGAATCGCCTCGACGTCTGGACGAATATCCGATGTCGCGGTCTCTTTACCTTCTGCATCAAGCGTATTGGTGGAGACACCCCATCGAATTGTGAAGCGATAGGTTTTCCCGGCATCTTGCGCGAAAGGAACTGTTTTCGTGGCCTCGCCCAGAGCGATCGGCAACATGCCTGTCGCCAATGGGTCGAGCGTGCCCGCGTGACCGGCCTTCTTCGCATCAAACAAGCGACGGACGGCGGAAACCGCCTGAGTGGACGTCAAATCCAGAGGTTTATCTAAAAGAACCCAACCATGGATATCCTGGCCCTTTTTGCGACGACCCATTAATCGTCGTCCTCATCGGCTAGGCCCGGATCAAGGTCACGCTTGACAGACGGACTGGCTAGCAAGTCATCAATACGGCTGGCTTGATCGAAACTGTCATCCGCCACAAAGCGGAGCAGAGGCGTATTTTTCATTTCGATCTCGCGCCCGAGAAGGCCGCGCAGAAAACTCGCGCACCGATTCATCGCCTTGGCGACCTTTTCCTTGTCGCCATGCGCCAACGGAGCAACATAGACTCGCGCATTTTTTAGATCCGGGGAGGCGCGAACCTCGGTGATGGTGACATCCACCCCCGCCAGATCACTATCGCGCAATTCTTTTCGTTGAAGGATTTCTACCAACGTATGGCGAATCAGCTCACCGGCTCTAAGCTGACGTTGCGAAGGCATTTTTGCGCCCGATTGGGGCGATCCGTGGCGGGCCATGATAACCTCGTTCTCGATGGGCCGGGATCGAACCGGAACAATCGTTTCTGAAAGGGCGCGCGGTCTACCGCTTCGCCGCCGACTAGGCAAGTATTACATTGTCGCCAAGTTTTTCTCGGATTTGTGATTGGTATGGCAGAGTGTAATGCGGTTATCTTGCGGTTTTTAGAGAAAGGTTTCTAAATTATGATGAAATTTGGAATGATCGTCTGTGCATTTCTATTTACATCGACGGCCCAGGCACAAGATGTAGCCTCAGCACGGCAGACCGCAGATGCTTGGCTCACCGCGTATCAGGCGCAGGATTTTGATACTCTTCGTGAATTTCTGACCGATGATTCTATTTATATCGACCCAACTTCTTTTGGACGTGAGGGCTTTGGCGAACCAATCAACTGGACCGGAGCAGAGGCAATTATCACCGGGATATCGAGCTGGAATGTGGCCGAAGCTGAGTTCCATTTCGATCGGGTTTATGAATCACCGGGCCGCGTCGTATATGATGGTAGTGTATTAGTCGTTTATCAGAACGGAGCTCGATACAATTATCCCATCATAAGTATTGTCACCGTTGAAGGCGGCCAACTGGTTGAGCATCGCGACTACACCGATTTTGACGGCGCCACGCTGGTCGAAGCTAATTAGAGTTCCAGAGATAGAAATGAAAACGATCCTCACTGCCGCAGTGGTCGGCCTCACCCTGACCGCCGGCGCTCTTGCGCAAGACAATGACGCCGAAACGCGCGCCATTGTCGATCAATACATGACCCATTATTCAGCCGCGGAATTTGACGCAATGGAGCCATTTATGGCCGAAGATGTCGTCTTTAGTGATCCGACAGCAACCGGAATGGGTGTGGCCGGAATTTCACATCATGGCCGCGATGAAATCATGGCGACGCTTCGACAATTCGCGGAGCAGAGCAATCCCATCGGTCTCAATTTCGAATGGGACACGATATTTGAAAGCAATGATCGCTATGTCTTCATGGGCCGGGTCAATGCGACCTACCCTGTTGAACAAGAAGGGATGGTTTTTCGCTGGTCAGCAGCTCAGACGACCGTCATCCATATGCGGGATGGCCTCGTTGTCGCCCAATATGACTACGCCGATTATGAAGGCGCAGAACAGGGATTGGTTCCGGCAGAATAAAAAAAGCCCCGCTTTCGCGGGGCTTTTTCCTTAGAGCTTGCGCTCAACTTCTTCGACTTCGAAACACTCGATGAGGTCACCTTTTTGCAAATCCTCATAATTCTCGAAGGCCATACCGCATTCTGTGCCTGATTTAACTTCAGGCACTTCATCCTTGAAGCGTTTCAAAGTTTTCAGCATGCCATCGTGAATGACGGTGTCGTCACGGAGAAGGCGCACGCCTGACCCACGTTTCACAACACCCTCTGTCACGCGGCAACCGGCAACTTTGCCCGCCTTCGAGATGTTGAAGACTTCCAGAATTTCAGCGTAACCGATAAAGGTCTCGCGTTTTTCTGGAGCCAGCATGCCTTCCAGCGTACCTTTCACATCATCAAGAATATTGTAGATGATCGAATAATAGCGGATCTCGACACCTTCCGCTTCGGCCAGTGCACGTGCCTGTTTGTTGGCTCGTACATTAAAGGCAAAAACAGGAGCACCCGACGATTTGGCAAGCAGGATATCCGATTCACTCACACCGCCAGCGGCGCCATAAATCACCCGAGCCTTGACCTCATCATTGCCGATTTGCTCAAGAGATTGCTTGATCGCTTCTGCAGAACCCTGAACATCGGCTTTTACCACTAATGGCATTTCCTGAATGTCACTGGTTTTTAGGCGCGCCAGCATTTGTTCCAGCGATGCACCGCCGGTATCCACCGCAGCGCCGGTCTGACGTTTTTGGCGTTGGCGATAATCCACGATTTCACGCGCGCGTGCTTCATTTTCAACAACTGAAAATAGCTCGCCCGGATCCGGTGCGCCATCAAGGCCAAGAATCTCGGCAGGTTGCGATGGCCCCAAAGTCTTGAGTTGTTGATTGCGTTCATCGATCATGGCGCGAACCCGGCCCCATTGAGCACCGGCCACAACAAGGTCGCCTCGCTTCAACGTCCCACGCTTTACCAGAACAGTCGCCACAGAGCCGCGACCCGGCTCGACCTGACTTTCAACCACGACACCATCGGCGGCGCGATTAGGATTGGCTGTCAGTTCAAGCAATTCAGCCTGCATGGAAATGGCATCGGTCAGCTCTTGAAGGCCGGTTTTTTTCAGAGCCGAAACTTCAATCGCCTGCGTTTCACCGCCCATACTTTCAACAATAACTTCATGTTGAAGCAGATCGGTCAGTACTTTTTGCGGATTAGCGCCTTCCCGATCCATTTTATTGATCGCAACAATGATCGGAGCACCAGCCGCTTGGGCGTGTTTAATCGCCTCAATAGTTTGCGGCATGATGCCATCATCAGCAGCAACCACCAGGATCACAATATCGGTGGCCATCGCACCACGTGAACGCATCGCCGAGAAGGCGGCGTGTCCAGGTGTGTCAAGGAAGGTGATCTTGTCGCCTGATTTCAACTGAACCTGATAGGCACCGATGTGTTGGGTAATGCCACCCGCCTCGCCAGCGACAACGTCAGTGGCGCGCAAGGCATCAAGCAATGATGTTTTACCGTGATCAACATGGCCCATTACGGTCACAACCGGCGGACGCGACACTTTGCTGTCTTCCGTATCATCATCCGCGATGAAGCCTTCTTCCACATCAGATTCCGAGACGCGTCTCGCAATGTGTCCAAAATCTTCAATGATCAACTCGGCCGTATCGAGATCGAGCACGTCGTTCACACGGACCATCTGGCCCTGCTTCATCAGGTATTTGACAACGTCAGCGGCACGTTCTGCCATCCGCACGGCCAATTCCTGAACCGTAATGGCTTCTGGCAGCACCACTTCACGCTGGATTTTATCGCGATCACCGCCCTCTTGGCGACGTTGCTTTTCACGTTCACGGGCTCGGCGCACGGATGCCAGCGAGCGTTGGCGATCCTCGTCTCCGTCCAGAATATTCTGAATGGTCAGCTTGCCAGAACGGCGACCATGATCGGCTTTGGCGCGCGTTTTTTCAGGAACAGTGCGACCCGGTCCGGGGGCACCCTTCTTCTTGACGCGGCCACCCATGGCTTCGAGCATGGAATCGGCATCGTCGGCGTCGCGGCCTTTTGATTTGTCTTTTGACTTCGGAGCTTCCCGGCGAGCAGGCGCGACGTCATCCGGATCACCTTTGGCAGGCGCAGCCGCGGCAGCGGCTGCCGCTGAAGCTTCGGCTTCAGCATCGGCCTTGCGACGCTCGGCATCAGCAATTTCTTCGGCGGCCTGCCGTTGTTTGGCTTCCAGAAGACGTTGTTCTTCCTGAGCACGTTGCGAACGTTCGGCTTCGGCCGTTTTGCGGCTTTCTTCCTTTTGCGCAGCTTCCGCACGCGCACGCTGAATGGCGCGCTGACGAGAAACCAGCTCTTCTTCAGAAAGACCAAGCTCGCGGGCTTTTGCAGCCAGCGGCGTTTCGCCTTTCCTTTGGGTCGCGCCCGGTTGCGGTTTACCCGGCGCGGATGAACCGCCACCTGTATGTGGGCTAGCCACGCGCTTGCGCTTTTTCTCGACCACCACAGATTTGGAGCGGCCGCGCGCAAAGCTTTGCTGCACGGTGCCTGACCCTCCGCGATTCAGCGAAATGGGCCGGCGGCCTGAACCACCCTGATTACGATCGTCGTTGTCGCTCATGCGAACCTTTCAACACGGCCTATTCCGGGGATGTCGCTGGCGGCCGATCAACCAACGTCCCGTTTTCAAGTCATCGAAGCTTGAAAGCCCGCTAAACTAGCCAGCTTCAAGCCTGATTCAACCATTCTCATCCGCTTTCACCACCAGATCCATGATCCGGAAGCCCGAAAGCTTGTTCACCACTTCGCCAAAGGCCCGCCCTTGCGGTCCGTTGGAGAGCGCCGCATGGACCACGCTATCGCGCCCCACGGCTTGTCCCAGTTCGGCGGCGGTGAAACATCCTGCAACCGGAATATCACCCCATATCGCCTTGGCCAGTCGATCCAGTTTGCCACGGCCATCGGCCGCGCCATCGCTGGCTTCAATCCGCCAGGCCGGTCGTCCAGCCTTCAACGAAATACGAACTGCATCCGTACCCGTCGCCAAAAATCCGGCTTTTCGCGCCAGCCCGATAAAGGACAAGGCGCGGATCGCCAATAATTTTTCGACCTCATCTGCGAGATCGATGGTCGCTTTCGCGCCATCAAGCGCCCGAGCCAACTTGCCTTTCTTGACCGCCAGCGCGAGCGATTCCCGGTCCGCGCTGACCCAAGCCCCACGTCCTGGCAATTTAGCGGCGATATCCGGCACCACATTTCCTTCTGGGTCAGCCACAAAGCGGATCAATTCGCTTTCCGGACCACTTACTCCCTTGGTAATGCAACGCCGCTCGCGCATATCAGGCTCGCCGCTCAGTCTTTGACCTCTTCTCCGTCAACTTCGGTATCGGTATCTGTTTCAGCTTCGGCCTCTGCTTCCATTGGCGCATCCAGATCAACTCCCAGAGCCGCCGCTTCCGCTTCAAGCGCATCGAGATCCATGTCGGCGATATCAATTTCGCCTTCAGCTTCTGCGCCTTCTTCAATTTCCTCGACTTCCGGCTGAGGCAAGTCCTCTTCAGAAATCCAGCCGGCGGCAACACGGGCTTTCAAAATCAGCATTTCCGCAACTTCCTGCGAAAGCTCGAATTCTTCCAGAATGCCCGGCTCGCGCACACGCTCGCCATCCTTATTCTCGAACCAGCCACGTAAATCATCTGGCGTAAATCCGGCAAGATCGTCGGCCGTTTTGACGTCATTTTCGCCCAGCTTGACCGCCATTGGCAAATCAACGCCTTCGATTTCAAGAAGCGCATCCTCCACGCCGAGTTCGGTCCGCTTGGCATTTTGAGCCGCTGCGAGCTTATCGAGGTGCTCCTTGGCGCGAGTCTGGATTTCGACCGCCGTATCATCATCGAAGCCCTCAATCCCTGCGATCTCGGTCAGAGCCACATAGGCCAGCTCTTCAACGCTCTCAAAGCCTTCAGTTGCTAGCAATTGAGCGATAACTTCATCCACATCCAACGCGGCCATAAAGATACCGGTCCGCTCGGCGAATTCTTTCTGCCGACGTTCGGATTCTTCTTGCTCGGTCAGAATATCAATCGACCAACCCGTCAGCTGCGATGCCAGACGGACATTTTGCCCGCGGCGACCAATAGCCAGAGATAATTGATCATCTGGAACAACAACTTCAATACGCTGATCTTCTTCGTCCAAGACAACCTTGGCCACCTCTGCGGGCTGTAGCGCGTTCACAATGAAGGTCGCTGGATCGCTATTCCATGGAATAATGTCGATCTTCTCACCCGCAAGTTCAGACACGACGGCTTGAACACGCGATCCGCGCATACCCACACACGCGCCAACCGGGTCAATCGAGCCATCATTGGAGATCACGGCGATTTTTGCCCGCGAGCCCGCATCACGAGCCACGGCCGGAATTTCAATAATACCTTCGTAAACTTCCGGAACTTCCTGTGCGAACAGGGCCGCCATGAAGTCAGGATGGGCACGTGACAGGAAGATTTGTGGACCACGAGATTCGCGGCGGACATCATAGATATAGGCGCGAACGCGGTCGCCATTCTTCAGGTTTTCACGCGGTATGCCGTCATTGCGACGAATAATACCTTCGGCACGCCCCATATCGATAAAGACATTGCCGTATTCGACGCGCTTGACGATACCATTGAGGATTTCGCCGACGCGGTCTTTGTATTCCTCGTACTGACGCTCACGCTCAGCATCGCGTACTTTTTGAGTGATGACTTGCTTGGCAGCCATTGAGGCCACACGGCCAAATTCGATCGGCGGCAATTCTTCAGAAAACACCGTGCCAATTTCGGCGTTGGCATCGATCTTCTTGCCCTCGGCGAGGTCGATTTCCTGGGCGTCGTTTTCAACTTCCTCAACCACTGTCGTGTGGCGGGTAAGTGACATCTCACCGGTTTTAGGGTCGATCTTGGAGCGAATATCCAGCTCAGCACCATAGCGCGAGCGCGCAGCCTTCTCGATTGCCTCTTCAATGGCTTCGATGACGATTTTCTCATCGATGGACTTTTCATGTGCCACAGCCCGGGCAATGGCGAGCATCTCGGTCTTGTTTGCACTGACGCCGATATTCATGGCGTGTCTCCACTTGTTTCATCCGAGCCGGATGGCGCACCGCGCGCCGCCAGGTCAGCCTTGATCAATTCATCGGTGAGAACGAGTTTGGCATCAGCGATCCAGTCAAACGGGATCAATGCCGTTTCGTCCTCTTTGGGCAAATCCATCAGCACCGAACCATCTTCGAAGCCAACCAATTGCCCGGCAAATCTCTTTTGTCCCTCGACCAGGCGGTCAAGTTCCACTTTTGCCCGAAACCCCTGCCAGCGCGCGAAATGCGCCGGCATGGTCAAGGGGCGATCGATTCCGGGAGAAGATACTTCAAGAGTATATTCACCCCGGATCGGGTCTGTTTCTTCCAGAATATCGTACAGGCCGCGCGACAATTTCGCGCAATCTTCGACATTCATCGTACCGTCCGATTTTTCCGCCATGATCTGAACGATCTGCGTCTTACCCGACTTCACACGGATGCGGACAATTTCCATGTCCAGCGCTTCAGCCACCGGCAGAACCAGCGTCAGTATCGCGTCATCCGTTGCGGTTCGGGTGCGCAAGGGCGGCCCTCCGTTTCAGCCAACAAAAACGGCGGCCCCGGTGAAGAGCCGCCGATAAGCGCAATCCAGCGCTAATCGAACGTGTGCAGGGGGATATACGCGCTACGTGCAGATTGCGCAAGGCGGCGCTCACATTCGAACAAAATCAAAAAACACCGGGGCGCAGTCTCCCAGTTGTTTGGTCTCATAGCGCGTGGTCAGGTGATCGGCAGGGGGCATACGCCAGTCCGCGGCAGAGTCCGCTTGCCATTTGAGCTCCGGGGTGCTCCGTAGAACACCCAGAGCGTGGTCAGCATAGGCTTTAACATCAGTAGCGACGCGTAGCGCTCCGCCGGGCTTTAACAATCGCACGAATTCACGTGCGGTTTCATCCTGGACAAAGCGGCGCTTGGCATGTCGTGCTTTTGGCCAAGGATCAGGAAAGAGCAAAAAAATCCGGTCCAGACTTTGGCCCGGCATCCGTTCCATGACGTCGCGCGCATCGCCCTCGAGCAGGCGAACGTTTGCAAGCTTGCCCTCTTCAATCTGGGTCAGCGCCTTGGCGACACCGTTGATAAAGGGTTCAACACCTAGGTATCCAATATCGGGATGGAGAGCAGCCTGTCCGGATAAGTGCTCTCCACCACCAAATCCGATTTCGAGGACATGGGAGGCCTTCCCTGGAAGAAGGTCTGCAGGACAGACTTCGCCGACGGCGGGAATGCCAATCTCCGGGAGAAGTCTATCAATCAACTCTTGTTGTCGATCGGACAGCGTGCGTGACTTGGTACGGCCAAAAGTGCGTAATCTATCCGTCATGGAAAATTGCCGGGCCCTTCGGCAAATTGGCGCAAACGCAGATCACCAGAATGAGATATCCTTGGATGTCCAATTTCGGCGTCACCGCTAAGTGAGGGTTTTGAGTTGATCGACCAGATCAAGTTTTTCCCATGAGAAACCGCCATCATCATCCGCCTGACGACCAAAATGACCATAAGCCGATGTCCGCGCATAGATCGGACGAGATAAGCCGAGTTGCTCGCGAATTCCGCGCGGCGAAAGATTGGCCATCTGCTTCAGCGCGTCTTCAACCCGCACTTCATCAACCCGGCCCGTGCCATGAAAATCTACATAGAGCGAAAGGGGCTTGGATACGCCAATCGCATAGGAAACTTGAATGGTGCATTTCTGCGCCAGTTTCGCAGCGACAACGTTTTTGGCGAGCCAGCGGCAGGCATAAGCAGCTGAACGGTCAACCTTCGTAGGGTCTTTGCCGGAAAACGCGCCTCCGCCATGTGGGGCCGCACCGCCATATGTATCGACAATGATTTTCCGTCCCGTCAGGCCTGCATCTCCATCCGGGCCGCCGATGACGAAATTTCCGGTCGGATTGACGTAGAATTCGTCTTCCGGCGGAAACCAGCCCTCGGGCAGGACGTCAGAAACAATTGGCCGCACCAGTTCGCGGATATCTTGCGGGCTGAAACCCGCCTTGTGCTGGGTGGAAACCACAACAGACGTCACGCCGACAGGTTGGCCGTTTTCATAGCGCATCGTAACCTGAGACTTGGCATCAGGTTCGAATTCCGAGCGCATGCCATTTTTACGCTGGCGCGCCATTTCTTTCAGAATTTGGTGCGAATAGGTGATCGGCGCCGGCATTAATTCCGGCGTTTCATCCGTGGCGTACCCGAACATAATGCCCTGATCGCCCGCGCCTTCATCCTTATTGCCGGCAGCATCCACACCCATGGCAATATCAACAGATTGCTCGTGCAGGTAATTTGCGAAATCCAGCTTTCGCCAATGAAACCCATCTTGCTCATAGCCAATGTCACGAACAGCGGCTCGCGCAACGCCTTCGACTTCATCGACATGAACCGGATTAGCAGAGCGAACTTCGCCAGCTAAAACGATGCGATTAGTCGTCGATAGCGTTTCACATGCCACCCGTGCTTCAGGGTCGCGACCGAGATACAAGTCCACCACCGCATCAGAAATGCGGTCGCAAACCTTATCGGGATGGCCCTCTGAAACACTTTCGGAGGTGAAGATATAGGATTTTCGACTCACAGCGCTCCGCCTTTCATATAAAGATGTCTTTATATGATGTGCCGATTACGCGCTTCCAGCCCCGCATGCAACCGAATGACAGCAATTTGCCGTAAAATTATCAGTCGCCGCCATTATCGGCTTCATCTTCGTCGGCCAGTGACCGAACAAGTTCCAAGACTCTGCGCCGAACTTTCGGTGTTTTGATCCTGGAAAAAGCCTCAGCCAGCGCAACGCCATCCGAGCTTTGAATGAAGTCGTAGACGATCGGACTTTGTTCGGTCTCCGCAACGCCACCAGCGGCAACTCCCGTCAATCCCTCAAAGAAGAAATTGACTGGAACATCCAGAACATTCGCCAAACTGAACAAACGACTGGCGCCAATACGATTGGCTCCGCGTTCATATTTTTGCACTTGTTGAAATGTCACACCAAGCGCGTCTCCGAGCTTTTCTTGACTTAATTTCATCAATTGACGCCGCAGGCGAACTCTCGAGCCGACATGTGCGTCGATCGAATTGGCTTCGCGTGGGTTTCGTTTCATAGTCACCCCCCGGTTATGACTAGTATATCACAGGTCCCTGACCATATGAAGTAAGCTAAATTTTTTGTAAGACTAGGCATAATTACAGACTCGGCTGTGATTTTTTACTTCTGGAATTGACGATGAATTACAATCGCAACAACAACGAATATACTTAAGATGTACATGAACCAAAATAGAGAACCGTAAGTAATCACGTAAAATGTTCGTGATACCGGCTCCGGAAGCTCAACGTCTGTGACTCCGTTAAATCGGCGATCAACGCGCACAGGCATTCGCCCGAAGGAATCAATCACACCAGAGAACCCGCGAGAGGCCGACCGAATAATCGGCAACCCGGTTTCTATGGCCCGATAACGCGTGATGTTCAGATGCTGGCGTGGACCGGCTGTGGGACCAAACCAGGCATCGTTTGAAATGTTGAGAATCCACTGCGGGCGCTGCGCGCCACTCGGAACTACACCGGTGAATACGACCTCATAACAAATCAGCGGTGAAAATGCCGGCGCCCCGGCAGTATCTATGGTGATAAACTCGGGCCCGGGCGAATAACCGGCAACAAGCTCCTGTAGTGACTGAACGCCAAACGACGATACCAAATTAGACAATGGAAAGTACTCGCCAAACGGCACAAGTAATACTTTGTCATATAGACCGAGTACGTGCGGGCGGTCTTCTGAGAACCGAATGGCCACCAAAGAATTATAATATCGAACATTTCCCGCTTCTGTCCGTTCCCGGCGCGGCGTTCCGGCCAACAAAACCTGATCTTGTGTTAGAATTTCTGTGAGTGATGCAATGGCCACGCTGTCCTCAATCAGAAAAAGAGGTAAGGCGCCTTCTGGCCACACCACGTGGGTCACGTCATCAACGCCCTCAGACGCGGTTAATTCAAGATAGCGGCTCCTGACAAGATCTTCGCCCCCGGGCCCCCACTTAGCTTGCTGATCGACATCGACGTTGACGAGACGAAATACAAGACCTGGCTGATAGGTGACATCCGCCTGACCCAATCGGTGTGTTCCGCCAGCATACAATGCGGCCAGCACTAAAAGACTGATCAAAACCGGCAATCGACGCTGAACTTCCGACCCCCGCCCGGCCAAGGCGGCTGGGCTGGCAAACAGGATAAGCACCAGAAAGCTGAGCCCCCACGCACCAACCCATGCCGCCGATTGGGACACGGCTCCGCCCGCCGGAAAGACGTGGGCGGGAATGTTCCAGGGAAACTGAGTGAAGGGCAGGCCCTTTGCCGCCTCAGCGGCAAGAATAAGCACGGCGAACGCCAATATTCGAACCGGTCCTGTGATCTTGAGTTTGGCGTAGATCGCGCCAGCAACGCCCCAGAAAGTCGCCAGAAAAGCACCGCCGCCAATGGCGACCAACGGGCCAAAAAACACGAATGCACCGCCGCGATTCCAGAATGCGAAGGCGACCCAGAACACACCAATGCCCAGATAGGCCCATGCGAACAGAAACGCGCGCCAAAACCCAGATCGACCCGGGTTTTCGGATTCAAACGATGAGTCCATTAACCAAACAAGGCCTGTCAGTCCAAAAATCAAAGTGGGGAAAAAATGAAACGGTGCAGCCGATAAGCCGGAAAACAGGCCGAGCATTACTAATATGATCCAAGCATGCCTCGACCGAAGAGACATCAGGCCATTGCGAAGCTTGTCGGGCGTAAATTGCCCTAAAAATTGCCAGACGCGAGCGCCGGTTGTCATGCGGGCTCCCAGGTATTTTCATCACCACCTTTACGGCGTGTCCGTTTGCGAATCCTCAACCGCTTGATGCGGCGCGGATCAGCATCCAGGACTTCAAATTCAAACCCCGCAGGGTGGAGGATCATCTCTCCGCGTTCTGGGATGCGTCCCGCCAGCATGAAGACGAGGCCGCCCAGCGTGTCGATATCATCATCCTCGCCATCTTCAAGAATAGCGTGGCCCGCCACTTGTTCCATTTCTTCAATGGTGGCACGCGCATCCGCCACCCAAACACCATTGCCCTTTGGAACAATGCCGGGAGTTGCCTCATCATCATGCTCGTCTTCAATATTGCCAACGATGGGCTCAAGCAGATCTTCCAGCGTCACCAGCCCATCCGTTCCGCCATATTCATCGACGACCAATGCTAGGTGCATTCTGCGCGCCTGCATACGCAATAGAAGATCGATGGCGCGCATTGATGGCGGCGCAAACAAAAGCGGTCGGCGCACATCTTTCAATATCTGGCGATCTGCCCAGTCCTGATTGGGTTCCGAAACAATCGGCACCAGTTGAGCCATCACATCTTTGATGTGAACAACGCCCAAGGGATCATCCAGCGTCTCGCGATAGATCGGTAATCTGGAATGCGCAGCATCGGCAAAGGCTGGGATCAACTCGCCCAAGGGCGTGCCAACTTCAATTCCAACAATATCAGCACGAGGAACCATCACGTCCGCGACCTGCATCTGGTCAAAAAGTTGGACGTTGGCCGCAAAGCCATTGCGATCATCTTCTGCCAAATTAACTTGCGGGGGTCCGGCCATCAGACCCGCCAGTCGCGCGCGCCAACTTCGTCCGCTTGGACCGTCACTCATTGCTGATCTCCCTGATAAGGATCGGCAATGCCAATATGTTGGAGCGCTTTGCGCTCAATGGCTTCCATCTGCTCCGCTTCCGCTTCCGTCTGGTGATCATAGCCCTGAAGATGCAGAAATCCATGCATGACCAGATGCGCGATGTGGTGAGTGACCGGGATAGACGTTTCTTGCGCTTCACGGAAGACCGTTTCCTGTGCCAACGCAATATCGCCCAAATAGCTGTCGTCATCAACGTTGGCAGGAAAGGACAATACGTTTGTCGAGGTCTGACGGTCACGGAATCGCGAATTCAAATCCTTCAACGCGCCATCATCCGTAAATAGTAGGCAGAATGGGTTGGATTTTTCAACGTTAAGCTCTCTATTCACAGCGTCGATTGCGTCAGCACAGAGTTGACGCAATTCATCTTCACTAGGCCAACCTTCAGCTTCCACAATCAAATCAAAAAACGGAGTCATTATTTATTTCGTCGCATCCCGACGCTCATAGGCATCCACAATACGTCCAACCAGATTATGTCGAACCACGTCTTTGCGTTCAAAGCGAATGATCCGAACGGCAGGGTCGCCATCAAGGATTTCTAGCGCCTCGGGCAAACCCGATGGTTGACGATTGTCCAAATCCGTCTGGGTTGGATCGCCGGTGACGATCATCCGTGAGCCTTCGCCCAACCGGGTCAATACCATTCGCATCTGAGCCCGGGTCGCATTCTGGGCCTCATCGACAATCACGATGGCGCGGCTCAATGTCCGGCCTCTCATAAAGGCCAAAGGCGCCACTTCAATCCGCTTGTCTTCGCGAAACTTTTCCATCTGGGTGCGGCCCAAAGCATCTGTGAGCGCATCCCAAACCGGCAGAAGATAAGGATCGACTTTCTCGGCAAGGTCGCCGGGCAGGAAGCCGAGTTTTTCGCCAGCCTCGACGGCAGGGCGGGTGATAATCAGACGTTCCACTGATTTCATTGCCAATTGGGACGCCCCATAAGCCACGGCCAACAGTGTCTTGCCTGTTCCTGCTGGCCCAACACCAAAGATCAAATCGCTATTTCGGGGGTCATTCAGCGCGCGGATATAATCGCCCTGGCGCGGCGTTCGCGCCATAAAACTGGCACCACGCGGCACGCGAATGACAGTTGAATCTGCCAATGCCGCTTCACGATCATCGAGCATCAACACCGAATGCACATCAGCTTCATCGCACGTCATTTGTTGCTCAAGGCGCGAATATAGGCGGTTGATCACCCGCTTGGCCTCCAACCGGGCCTTGGGCGCGGCGCCAGAGATTTGTATCTGACCACCACCCGGCGCAGCCAGACGCACTCCGATATCTTCCTCAATCATGATCAAATGCTTGTCTGCCGTACCTGCAAGCACGCGCACCCGTTCGCTGTCATCGAAATGCAGCGTCTCGACGGGATCTTTACGAGGTTTGGTGGAGCGGGTTTTTTTGGAACGAGAGACGGTCAAGCAGCATCGGCCTTTGCAATCAATCGACCCGTCAGAGAGTTCCGGCTGGCATCTGTAATGGTGACATCGGTAATCTGTCCGATGAGCTCGGCAGGCGCCTCGCAATGAACCGACTGGAGATAAGGCGAGCGTCCGTGAAGCTGCCCGGCCAGTCGGCCTGGCTTTTCAAACAGAACCGACAATCGTTTGCCAATCTGGGATCGGTTGAAAGCCGTTTGTTGTTCTTCTAGCAGGGCCTGCAGCCTTGCGAGGCGTTCCTTGGCAACCGCGTCTTCAACCTGCATAGGCATTGAAGCTCCCGGCGTTCCAGGGCGGCGGGAATATTTGAACGAAAACGCCGAGGCGTAATTAATGTCGCGAACGCCTTGCATAGTTGCTTCGAAGTCGGCCTCGCTTTCACCCGGAAAGCCCACGATGAAGTCGCCGGAAATGGCAATATCCGGGCGGGTTTCCCGAACCTTTTCAATCACGCGCGCATAGCTGTCAAACGTATGCTTGCGGTTCATGGCGTGGAGAATTTTGTCGGAACCAGATTGAACCGGCAGATGCAAATAGGGCATCACACACTCCAGTTCACCATGAACAGCGATCAGGTCGTCATCCATGTCATTGGGATGAGAGGTCGTATAGCGGATCCGGTCCAGCCCACCGATCATTGAGAGGTGCCGCAATAACTGGCCCAAGCCCCAGGGGCCGTCGGCCTCGCGCCCTAAGGGCGGCGCACCATGGAAGGCGTTCACATTCTGACCCAGGAGCGTAATTTCGCGCACACCCTTGGACGCCAACATCCGTGCTTCGGCGGTAATTTGATCGACCGGACGAGACCATTCCGCACCGCGCGTATAGGGCACGACACAGAAGGTGCAGAATTTATCGCATCCTTCTTGAATGGTCAGAAACGCCGTGTAGCCATCAACAGCGCGATCGCCTGCCAGCGCATCAAATTTGGCGACGGGTTCAAACTCTGTTTCCAGCCGCTCACCGCGAGCGCGGTGAGTTTGCGCGATCAGCTCGGGCAGTTTGTGATAGGTCTGTGGGCCGACCACCAGATCAACAACCGGCGCTCGGCGCATGATTTCTTCGCCTTCCGCTTGCGCAACACAACCCGCTACAGCAATGGTCATCGGATCGCTTGTTCCAGCCTTGGCTTCCTTGTGAGGACGCAATCGGCCGAGTTCAGAATAAACTTTCTCGGCAGCTTTCTCTCGAATATGGCAAGTATTCAAGATCACCAAATCTGCGTCATCGGGCTTGTCCGACGGCTCATAGCCCAACGGAGAGAGCACATCACGCATGCGCTCACTGTCGTAGACATTCATTTGACAGCCATAGGTCTTGATGAAGAGCTTTTTGCGCTGTTGCGCCATGGTGGACCCGTCGTTTTTGAAAGAGGCGCGGGTTATGATGGAAAGCCGGCCCAATCGCAAGCCCCGCCTAGGCCATCACCTCATTTCGGCCAATCACGCGTGCGATAATAATCACGGCGAGAAGGGTCAATAGGCTGGCAAGCGCAAAGGGGGCTCCCGGAAAATAGACGGGCGCATCCTGTTTCGAGAAGAAGTAGAAAATAAACGTCATCATTCCCGGACCGAAGACCGTCATGAGAGAAGCAAGGCTTGTCGTGGCGCCAGACAATGCGCCTTGCATATTGCCGGGGACCTGGTTGGACATGATGCCTTGCAAGGCCGGGCCGCCTATTCCCGCAAGCGCGCCGATAACGATGATGACGTACATAGCGACTGTGTTCGGCGCGAGCGCATAGCCCCAATAGGCAACAGCAGCGATTGCAAATCCGATCAATGCCGCACGTTTGGCGCCCAGTGCCGGTATGGCTTTGCGGGCCAGCAGCCCTTGAACAATAGCAGCCGCTAGTCCCACCACGCCGAGCGATATTCCAACCTCCAGGTTCGACCAGCCATATCTCTCAATGCCATAATATGCCCAGACAGCAGGTAAGGCAGTATGCCCGAGTTGGTAGAGCGCAAGCGCACCCAACAGCCCAAACACAATCGGAAATTGGCGCATTTGAAACAAGGCATTGAATGGGCTTGAGTTGAATACACGGAACGGGCGGCGATTTTCTTCGGTTAGCGTTTCCGGCAAGACGAAATAGCCATAAATGAAATTCGCCAATCCCAGCCCGGCCGCTGCAAAAAAGGGTAAGCGATGATCAAACTCACCAAGAACGCCACCGATAACCGGCCCGATAATAAAGCCCAAGCCAAACGCAGCGCCGATCAGGCCAAAATTGGCCCCGCGTTTTTCTGGCGGTGATACATCGGCGATGAAGGCCCCGGCCGTCGTATAGGTCGCGCCAAAAACTCCGGACAAAAGGCGTCCGATGAATAGCACCCATAAAACGGGTGCCAGCCCCATAATGAGATAATCAAGCGAAAAGCCGGCGAGAGAAAACAGCAGGACAGGACGGCGACCAAACCGGTCTGACAGATTGCCGACAATGGGCGCGCACACAAATTGCATAAACGCATAGAGGGACGCCAGTGCGCCGCCCCACAAAGCGGCACTCGCCAGCGTCAGCCCGGTCAGGTCCATTATGAGTTGCGGCAATACGGGTATGATGATCCCGAGCCCAATCATGTCGACAAGGACAGTGATGAAAATGAAAGCCAGGGCGTTCCGGCCAGGCGTGCGAGGTGCGGTCAAAATCTCGCGCGCGCCCTAGTTGCGATCCTTGGCATCCAGTGGCACCGCATACAGCTCCAGCCTGTGATCAACCAGACGATAGCCAAGCTTGCGAGCCACAGCTTCCTGAAGCCGCTCGATTTCCTCATTGACGAATTCAATGACTTCACCGGAGCGCAAATCAATTAGATGGTCGTGGTGATCGTCGCTGGCCTCTTCATAGCGCGCGCGTCCATCGCGGAAATCATGGCGCTCGATTATACCGGCTTCTTCGAACAATCGAACGGTCCGATAGACGGTGGCCAGAGAAATCCGGTCGTCTTCCGCCGCCGCTCGGCGATGTAATTCTTCCGCGTCAGGATGATCTTCGGCATCCGATAGAATGCGCGCAATGACACGGCGTTGGTCGGTCATCCGCAGACCTTTTTCAACGCAGAGTTTTTCGATCCGGTCTGGCATGGACGCTCCCCTGAAGATCCTTCTCCTCTGACATAAGCCTGTCGCAGCAATACGTCTATTCGCCGAGTGTTTTTTCCATGACGATCGCATCGCTGCCGTCAGCATAATAGGCTTTACGAAGCCCGGATTCGCGAAATCCATGGGAAAAATAAAGTTGAATGGCGGCATCATTATCTCTGGAAACCTCAAGCAATACCCGCTTGATGCCAAATTGCCCACATACAATCAAGGATTGCGCTAACAGGGCTTGACCCACACCCGAGCGTCTGTGAGCAGGGTGAGTGGCAAGCGTCAAAACTTCAGCTTCGTCTGACACCATTCTCACCAAAATAAATCCGTCTGGGTCGGGAGCGCCAGAGGTCAATGCTATCACGCCTCGCTCGCCGGACAGGCGCGCCAATTCCGCAGCAGACCATCCTTTGGGAAAGGCCGTCGCGTGCAGCGCGGCCAGCTTTCCGCAATCAGATTTGACGATCGCCGAAATGTTCATATGGAAACTCGTCCACCAGGAAGCTTCGCATCGGGTGGGCGTGCATAGAAAGGTTTGGCAGGGGTAAAGGGCGAATTCGCTCTATCTGCCCGGTCCAGCAAGTTGATCATGTTCAACTGAGGCATTTCACCAACCAATGTCGTGTCCAAAACTAAGGATACGCCAGAACCGACAAGCACGGGCTGACCTTCTGGTCGCGCAGTCAATTTTTGGTCGGACACAAACTGACGAGCCGCCTCGACCGACAGGGTCAAGGGATCGCCTTCGGGTTCACCATCGCAGAATAACTGAACGACAATGTCTCCGCGACGCGCATCGTGCGTAGAAATAACGTGACCGGTCACATCGCCAGTCCACCACGCCAAATTGGAAATGCCAACAACATCGGCCCCTGTCGCCAGCGCCAGCCCACGCGCAAAGGCGACGCCCACTCGCGTTCCGGCAAAACTACCCGGCCCAGTCGTCACGCCAATCCGATCGAGATCGCGCGGGTTAAGCCCAGCCTCAGCTAATACGTCTTCAACCATAGGCGCGAGCCGTTCGGCTTGCCCACGAGACATGTCTTCCGAGCAAACAACGTCTGCCCGTCCCGGCACACGGAGTGCCACAGAACAGGCTGGACCTGTCGTATCTATCACCAGCAATCGCATGGAGGAAGATTTAGAGGATTGCAGCGGCCTCGTCGAATGAAAGCCTCGGCCCGCGCGGAAATTGGTTTTCGCCGGAGCCATGACCGAGATTAACGAGGAAGTTTGCCGTCCAGCTCTTGCGCGCCGGATCGCTGGCAAAAAACTCCTGATCCACGCCATCAATCGAAAAACCGGACATTGGCCCCGCATCCAGACCGAGCGAGCGAGCCGCGAGGATCAGATACGCGCCCTGCAACGTTCCATTACGAAGGCCATTCGCCTCGGCCGTATTTTTCATCATCGCCCGCGCGGTTGGCGAATGCGGGAAAAGTTTCGGCATGTTTTCGTAAAACTCTTTGTCCCATGCGACGATGACCGTCACCGGAGCCGCCATGGTTTTATCAACATTCCCTGGAACGAGATGCGGCCTGAGCCGTTCTTTGGCGGCATGAGATGTCAGAAATACAAACCGCGCTGGGGAGTTATTCATGCTCGTCGGACCCATTTTCATGAGGTCATAAAGCGCCCGCAACTGAACATCCGATACCGGCATGTCGGCCCACGCATAATGCGTGCGAGCCTCACGAAAGACTTGGTCTAGTGCGGCGTCGGTCAGCGGGCCTGGAGCGGCGGAGGAATCGAGCATAAGGAAACCTGTTCGTTATTTGTGACGAACAGGGAGATAGTGCGGATACGGCTGCTGTTTAACCGCGAATCTGGAATAAGTGATTATCCAACCGCAACGACTTCGCGAACTTCCGGAACGTAATGCTTCAAAAGATTCTCGATGCCGGACTTCAGCGTCATGGTTGAGGATGGGCACCCCGCACACGCGCCGCGCATCACCAAAGCGACAATGCCAGTTTTTTCGTCAAACCCTTTAAAGATGATATCGCCACCATCGCGCGCGACGGCGGGACGTACACGCGTATCGATTATTTCCTTGATCTCTTTGGCTGGGCCGCTATCGGGCTCGAAATCAGCTTCGCCACCATCGGCTTCAAAAAGCGTCGCGCCGGACTGCAGCACGTCCATGATCGTGCCGAGGAGGGCGGGCTTGATGTGCGGCCAGCCAATAGTTTCGTCTTTAGAGACAGAAATATAGTCTGCTCCGCAAAACACGCCGGTGACACCATCCACCGCAAACAACTCCCGCGCCAGCAATGAGGCCTCCGCCTCTTCCGGCGTTGCAAATTCCCTTGGGCTTTCTGGCGCAATCTCGCGGCCCGGAAGAAATTTCATCGTATTGGGGTTTGGAGTGTCTTCGGTCTGGATAAACATTGTGCTGGCCTTATGTGCGTCGGCTTTCACATGGCGCTTAATCGCTCAGCCTGCAACCCTTCATCATGTGAGGGCATCTATGGCTTCACGCGACAATCCGCCCGGCACCACGGTGATCGGGATCGGTCGGGTGCCGGTCAGGCCTCGACCCCGGGCCAGAGCTGAGACCAAAGGGCCTGGTCCTTCACCGGACTCGGCCGCCCCCAAAACCAGAATGGAAATTGTGGGGTCTTCTTCGATCAAGCTGGCCATAGCAGCGCGTTGTTCGTCCTCACGCAATATCAATTCGGGCCGCTCTCCCATGACCGCCTCGGCATCTTCAGCAAGTGATTCCAGAAGCTCGGTCGCTCCCTCTTCGGCTTCCCGGCGCATGGTTTCCGAAACCCCGATCCAGTGATCAAAGTTGGAAGGCTCGATGACGGCCAACAATGCCAGGCCACAATCGGTAGCCTGAGCACGCTTGGCGGCAAAGTAGAGTGCCGTCCGGCACTCCTCGCTTTGGTCGGCAACGACCAGAAATTTACGGCGGTGTTCGCTCATAGTGCATAGAATTGGCCTGACACGGGCCGTTCGTCCAGATAGGAATGCGCCCCATGATAGCACCCACCTATTCCGACCGGCGTAGCTCAACCACGCCAGAACAGACTATAATGCTGGAATCAAAGCGAATTTCTGTAAGCGAGAACGAAGCGCTGAAGCGCGCCATTACAATTGACGAAATTGTGGAAGTTCGCATGGGCGTCGAAATGGCGGGCCGTGACAGCCAGGTTGTCTGCCGCATCACTGCAAAAGACGGCACCAAAATCGCCTTCGGATCAAGAAGCTGGAAAAGCGTCGGCCATTGGGAAAACCGGGCCGATCTATTTCTAGCATTCAATGCCGCGCTACATCGCGCCCTCTTGCCCCACATGACCACAATTCGATTTATCGAAGGTCATCCGCTCTGGGTCGGTTTCATGATGTCAGGACTGGGTCTATTGATCGCCGCTCTGGGTGGCGGATTCGCGATCTATCTATTGTGGGATGACAATCTGATGGGGTTTGGCGGCGTGCCAGGCTTCATCATCGGGCTCTATCTCGCCTGGATGTTCCGCCCACGGGCCACAAAACCCTATGACCCCGCTCTCTATACCCGCAAAGCCTAGTAATCCGTCATCTGTCCCGGTGGCATGGACCGCACCTCAAACTCAACCGGCACCCTGCCGGCATTTTGAAATATCAAATGACCGCTCACCGTCTCGCCCTCAGCGACCGCAGGCAGACCAAAGACCATCAAATGCCGCGCGCCGGGTGTGAAGATCAGCGGCCCCGCATCAGAGACACGTTGCGGGCCAATCTCGCGCATCTGCATGACACCATCAGACGTCACGATATGACCATGGAGTTCGACACGTTCTGCACCGTCAATTTCCACGGCCTGCAACAGATCTTCAGACCCTTCAGACAAATTGACCACAACATAAGCGGCCGTCACATCGCGCCCCACCGGGTGAGGGCGCATCCAGCTGGCACGGACATCAATCGCCGTCGCCTGCTGAGAAACAATCTCTGTATTTTCTACCCCAAAGGCGACGCCCGGCATCCCCTCGTGATTGGCCTGTTCGTTCCCTCCAACCTGTTCGGGATCGGAGACGCCGCACGCCGAGAGCGCAAAGATAGGGATCAGGGCGAAAATAATACGCATGGGAACACCTCTTCTTTGCGTCTTGCTAGCGTCTCGTGAGCGTTCTGACCATGTGACGGTTTATCCCCAAAAACCAACTTTCGTCTTAACCTGTTTCATCACTGGGTCGGCAACGGCGCGGGCGCGCTCAGCGCCTTTGGTCAAGATGAGGTCCATTTCAGCAGGATCGGCAATCAGGCGTGCATATTCGCCGGCAACGGGCGCGAGGCGCTCAACGGCGAGCTCTGCCAGTTTCGGTTTAAAAGCACCAAACCCCTGACCACCGAATTCGGAAATGACCTTTTCCTTGGTCGAGCCCTCCAGCGCAGCATAAATACCAACCAGATTGAGCGCCTCTGGACGATCGCTCATTTCTTCAAGCGAACCCGGAAGAGGTTCGGGGTCGGTCTTCGCCTTCTTGATCTTGCGCGCAATCGTATCGGCATCGTCGGACAGATTGATGCGGGAAAGATCTGACGGATCAGATTTTGACATTTTTTTTGAGCCGTCTTTCAACGACATGATCCGCGTTCCCGGGCCTTGAATATAGGCGTCGGGCAGCGGGAAAAACCCTTCACAGTCAAAGTCGCGCATGAAGCGTGCAGCAATATCGCGCGCCAGCTCAAGATGCTGCTTTTGATCTTCCCCGACCGGCACATGGGTCGCTTTATAGACCAGAATATCGGCCGCCTGCAGGACGGGATAGGTGAACAGGCCAACGCTGGCGCGCTCTTTGTCCTTGCCGGCCTTGTCTTTGAATTGCGTCATACGTTCCAACCAACCCAGCCGGGCCACACATTGAAACACCCAGGCCAGTTCCGCGTGGGCCGTCACAGCCGATTGGGCAAAAACAGCTGATTTTTCCGGATCAACACCGGACGCGATATAAGCAGCGGCAGCGCTGCGAACGGCATCAGGTAACGCCTTCGCATCATGCGGCATGGTGATCGCATGCATATCCACGACGCAGTAAAAACACTCCGCGCCGCTCTCCTGCAGTTTTACCCAATTCACGAGAGCACCCAGATAATTTCCCAAATGAAGGCCGCCTGTTGGCTGCATACCGGAAAGGATGCGTTCAGGGCCGGAATAGGATTGAACATCAGTCATGGCTTGAACTCGTCTGGTTTCAGAGTGGAGACAGGGGTTTAGCCGCGGGCCAAGGCCGCACGCAACTCCGAAATCCTCACTCCGCCTGTGACCATCGCAAAAATGCTGTAGGCGAAAAGCCCGATTCCCGAGGCCGCAATCGCTGCCAACAGCCGCGAATTCAACATCCAGCCCGTCAACATTTCTGAATATTGCGCCAATCCATACATCGCACCTCCAGCAAGAACCGCTGCTATGACCAGACGCGGGAGGGCCCGTTTCAGTCTTTTGTCGAGATTGAAGGCGCCGCGCCGAGCGAGGAAGAAAGCAAGCAGACCCGCATTTACCCACCCGGCAAACGATGTTGCGGCCGCTAGGCCGACATGTCCCCGGTCAGGGGCAAATTCGCGAATCCAGAAAAATGCGGCCGCACCGATGATGATATTCAGCGCCATTGAAATTGCGGCAAAAATCATCGGCGTCAACGTGTCTTCCCGCGCGAAAAAACCCGGTGAAAAGACCTTGATCAAAACGAAGGCGGGTAGCCCAATCGCAAACGCTTGTACGGCCAGCCATGTCGCTTCTGCGTCTTCGGCAGTGAAGGCGCCGCGTTGAAATAGCCCTTCGACAAGAAGGCCCGGCATGGCAATGAGCGCAGCGGTCGCCGGGAGGGTCAGCGCCATGGAAATTTCCATTGCCCGATTGGTGGCATCATTCGCTCCTTGATCGTCGCCCGCTTTCAGATGTTTGGAAAGTGTCGGCAGGAGCGCAACGCCCATCGCAATACCGATCACGCCCAACGGTAATTGATAAAGCCGGTCGGCATAATAGAGCAGAGCAACAGCTCCATCCTGTATGGTCGCAATCAACTGACTAATGACGATATTGATCTGGGTGACGCCGCCTGCAATAGCGCCCGGTACACCCAGCACAATCAAACGCCTGACTTTCGGTGTCAGCCGAGGCAAGCGAAGAGACAATTGAATTCCGGCGCGGCGGCATCCCCAATACAACATCCCGGCTTGAACAATGCCCGACACCGGTACCGCTATGGCAATCCACAACCCGGTCGTTTCAGCATCGCTAGGCGCGGCCAGCAAAACGCCGATCATCAAAATATTAAGCGCGATGGGAGCCGCCGCAGAAACCGCAAACCGGTCATGCGCATTCAGCGTACCGCCCATCATGGCCGTCAACGAAACCAGCAACAGATAGGGCATCGTGATCTGCGTGAAGAGCACCGTCATCTCAAACAGACCCGGCTCATCTACAAACCCCGGCGCAATTCCCCGAATAATCAGCGGCATGAAAATTTGCGCCAAAACTGTCAATACCGCCAACACAACGATCAGGACTGAGAGGGTGTCGCGGGCGAATTGTTGAGCTTCGCTGCGCCCCTCGCCTTCCAGCGTTCGCGAATAAAGCGGGATAAAGGCCGAGTTGAACGCGCCCTCGGCAAAGAAGCGGCGAAACAAGTTTGGGAAACGGAAAGCAACCACAAAGGCCTCTGCGACAGGGCCTGTGCCGAGCGCGGATGCCAGCAGCATTTCGCGCAAGAAGCCGAGGATCCGACTGATTGCCGTGAACCCGCCAATAACAAAGGTGGAGCGAAGCAACCGCATCTCTAGCGCCCCGCGCTGGCCCGGGCGCGAGCAAGGCCGCGTGTCCGGGCTTTTTCTTCAATGCGGGCTTCTTCCTCCGCCAGAACGGCCAGTAAAGACGCCTTCACATCCGAGATGAGAGCCGAATCGGTCAATTTTTTTCCATTTTTCAGCACGTAGAAAACATCGGTTGCGCGTTCGCCATAACCATCAATCCGGGCCGATTGAAGCACCAGACCAGACTCCGCCAACGTATGTGACAGGTCTGCCAGAAGACCGGGACGGTCACGCCCCGCAGCTTCGATCAATGTCGCCGTTTCAGCCGCCTTTTGATCGATGGAGACTGAAGGAATAACGGTGAAGGCAGTTGCGCGACGCGTCAGCTGCTGTGTTGGGCGTGTTGTTATTCGCGTTTTCGTTCCCGAGGCAGCACGACGCACCCGCTCAGCGAGAACATCTCGCGCGCGTTCCCGCTCAAAACCGTAAGGTTGCCCAGATGCGTCCTGTACATAGAAAACGTCGAATGCGTCCCCGGATACGGTCGTCGAAACCTGAGCGCCCACGACGCTGGCGCCTAAATTCGCCAACACAGCCACAATATCCGCAAACAACCAGTCACGGTCCGGCGCAATTATCATGACCTCGGTCGCTGCTCGGCGCTTGTCGATTCGAGCGGCAGCCGCCACCAGATCACCGCGACTGCGGGCCGCCCTGACAAACGCGGCATGCCTTAGCCGATCTGCCTCTGAAAAAGACAGCCAATAAGAATCGTCCAGATCTGTCGTCCATACATTCGCAAAACCATCATCCACGCGCTTGAGTTTGGCGCGAAACGCCTCGCGCGCCTCGTCAGCCTGACCTTTGAGGAGAGCTCGAATTTCAGCATCCCCATCACTCGACGTGTCGCCATCCAGCACGGTGTGGGTCGCCGCATAAAGATCGCGAAGCAACTGACCTTTCCAACCATTCCAGATGCCAGGGCCGACCGAACGGATATCAATAATCGTTAGGAGGGTCAGGAGATTAAGCCGCTCAATCGAGCCAACTTCTCGGGCAAATTCGATCACGGTGCGTGGATCGCCAATATCACGTCGCTGGGCTGTGTCGCTCATTAAAAGATGCTTGCGAACCAGCCACGCCACGAGCTCTACTTCCGCTTTCGGCAAGCCCAGACGTGTGCAAGCCGCGCGCGCCTGTAACGCGCCTTCGACACACTGATCGCCCTTACCCTTGCCGGTATCATGCAACAGGGCCGCAAGATGCAGAGCGCGGCGGTTTTTGATGTCGTGGACAATTTTGGTCGCGATAGGATGATCAATAGGGTGATCGCCCGTTTCGATCTCCCGCAACAGGCCAATCAGTTGCAGCGTATGCTCATCGACCGTGTAGCGATGATACATATTGAACTGGGTGCGCGCGACAATACTTCCAAATTCCGGCAGAAACTCGCCGAGCAGCCCAGCTTCGGTCATCAATCGCAAAACCAGCTGGGGGGCAGCCGAATCGAGCAGGATTGAAAAGAACACACGCACAGCGCGGGAATCGGACCGGAAATCATCGTCAATTTTCCGGATATTCCGCCCCACAACTGCCATGGCATCCGGATGAAGGTCATTGCCCATCGCCGAGGCTGCCCAAAATAGGCGGAGCAGTAAAATCGGATCTTTTTCGATCATCCCCGGATCGACAAAATCAAGCCGTCCATCCACGAGTTTGAATGCGTTATCGACCGGTTCGTCCAACCCATCATTTTCTGGCAGGAACCGCGCCAATCCTCTTGGTCGAGATTTGCGATGATCGGCTTCCAGCTTGGCGCAGACCAGCCGCGTCAGACTTCCGACATCCATGGCCGTCAGAAAATACCGGCGCATGAAACGCTCAACGGCGCTTTCGGCTGCGGCATCATTGAAGCCCATCCGCGAGGCGATCTCCGGCTGGATGTCGAAGGTCAATCGGTCATCCTTGCCGCCGACAATGGCGTGAATGTGGAACCGTATCGTCCAGAAAAAATCAGACGCACTCAAATATTTCTCGACGTCGGAAACTGTCAACAAACCTGACGATACCCAACGTTCAAACGCATCTGCGCCATAGAGAAACTGGGCCAGCCAGCGCATCAATTGCAAGTCGCGCAGTCCGCCTTTGGATTCCTTGAGGTTGGGCTCAACAGTATAGCGTGAGCGCCCCGCTTTCGCGATCCGGCTATCGCGCTCGGCCAGTTTCGCTTCCACAAAAGCTGGTCCGCTAGACTGGGCCTCATCCCACAAAGCTTGACGCAAGGCCTCCGTCGGGGCGGGGTCGCCGGCCACATGGCGAAGCGACAATAGAGACGTGCGCTCACCGATATTCATGTTAGCAATTTCCAGAGTTTCACCGACTGTGCGGACCGCGCCACCGCCAATATCGAGCCCGGAATCCCAGAGCACATAGATCACCTGCTCCAGAAAGGCGTCCTGATCCTTGCTGGCGTGATCGGGTTTAATGAAGAGGATGTCGATATCCGAACTTGGCGCAAGCTCGCCAGCGCCATAGCCACCGATGGCAAGTAGCGAGATGCCGTTTGCTGCCTCATCTGCTTTTGCAGCGAGTGAATCAAAAACAGCGGCCAATACGGCATTCATAACGCTCGACAAAAACCGCGCGGCTTCGAGCCCGCCGGCCGCATTATCGAGTTTTTTAAAAGCCGCTGTGCGCCCCGCTTCAATGGCGGCCTTGATGCGCGCGATCGCGGCAAGGCGGGCATTGACGTCCTGCCAGCCCTTATTCCCCAACGCCGCAGCCAGTTCGGCGCGGAGTCTTAATCCATCAAGGGATGCCGGAAGGGCGGAAACAAGCATTGCGAATGTTTCTAGCGTGCGTCGGCTTTAGCGTCACTCACTGTCTTCGTCCGAAAGACGTTTCAGCTCGTACAGGCAGTCCAGCGCTTCCCGAGGGCTCAGCTGATCCGGGTTAATCCGCTTCATCCGCTCCGTCACCTGAGAGACTTTCGGCGGCGCCGCAACAGGCATTGCCGAAAAAAGTGGCAGTTCTGCCAATGCCGCAGCGGGCGCATCCTCGCTCTCCAAACGTTCAAGAATTGTCGTTGCCCGCGTAATTGCCGCCGCCGGTAATCCCGCGCGGCGCGCCACCTCAATGCCATAAGACCGGTCGGCCGGGCCTTCGGCCACTTGATGCAAAAATACCAACTCGCCTTTCCATTCCCGCGCTTTCAAACTGAGATTGCCAGCAGCAGACAATTCGTCCGCAAGGCGCGTCATCTCGTGATAATGCGTTGCAAACAAGGCCCGGCACGTATTGATCTCGTGAAGGTGTTCCGCCGCCGCCCAGGCAATCGACAGCCCGTCAAAGGTCGAGGTCCCCCGGCCCACCTCATCCAGAATAACAAAACTGCGCGACGTTGCCTGATTAAGAATAGCGGCTGTCTCCACCATCTCATTCATGAAAGTCGAGCGACCTCGGGCCAGATCATCCGCCGCCCCGACCCTAGAGAAAAGTCGATCAGCAATACCGACGCGCGCTTTCGCGGCGGGAACATAGAGCCCGGCCTGAGCAAGAATAATCATCAGGGCATTCTGGCGCAGATAGGTAGATTTACCGGCCATATTTGGTCCCGTAACCAGCAATAACCGCGCACCAGCTTCGCCTTCACCCGCCATCCGACAATCATTTGGCGTGAACCCGGCTTCTCCATCACGCTTCAGGGCTGCTTCCACCACAGGGTGGCGACCGCTTTCAATATTGAAGACTGCATCATCTGTGAGATGCGGCCGCGTCCAACTCGCTCGGCATGCCAATTCCGCATTGGCGGTTGCGACATCGAGCTCCGCGAGTGCGCGCGCGACAGCGCGGATCGTTTCGGCATTGTCCTCAACACGGTCGCGAAAACCTGAATAAGCCTCCAACTCAAGCGCCAAAGCACGCCCGGCCGCGCCGGCGATTTTCGATTCCAACTCGGCCAACTCGGTGGTCGTAAAACGGACTGCATTCGCCATCGTCTGTCGGTGGATGAAATCATCATGCGCCATAAGCGGGTCAGCGTTTTTGGCACTAACTTCCACAAAATAGCCGAGCACATTGTTATGTTTGACCCGCAAATTCGCGACGCCGGTTGTTTCACCGTACGTCTTTTGCAATCCTGCGATCAGCTTGCGCGCATCATCCCGCAAGGTCCTCGCCTCATCGAGCGCCGCAATCCAGCCTTCAGCGATAAAGCCACCATCGCGGGCAAAGAGCCCCGGCTCGTCCACCAATGCCGCGTCTAGATCAGCGATAAGCGCCCGCAATGCTTCAGATCTCTGGATATTCAGCGCATCGGTCAAAATTGACAGACGCCCTGGAATGTCGAGCCCTGGTGCTGGAGCGAGAATAGCCGATAGGTTTTGCGCTTCTGTCAACGTGCGCCCCAGCGCAGAAAGATCACGAGGCCCACCTCGCGACAAAACAAGGCGAGACAAAGCCCGCTCCGGATCACCAGCTGCCTTGAGCCGCTCGCGCACACTGCCTGCAGTGGGGGAGACCAGAAAGTGGGTTAGCAAATCGAGCCGTGAATTGATCTCCGCTTCGTCCGTCGACGGTCGGCTTAGCCGCGTTGACAGGAGACGCGCGCCCGGAGCCGTAACTGTCTCATCGATCGCATCCAGCAATGAGCCCTTGCGCTGACCGGCCAGTGTCCGGTCGATTTCGAGGCTCGCGCGGGTCGCCGGGTCAATCAACAAAGCCCCGCCACTGCGGATTTGACGCGGCGGCGACAGCTTCGCAGGCGCGCCGGCCTGTGCCAGCTCCAGATAATCCAGCAGGGCGCCCAGGGCCGCCGTCTCGGCCGATGAGAAATCACCAAATGCATCCAGTGAATCGACAGAAAAGCGCTCTTTCAGACGGCGCACAGCAGATTTGGCGTCAAATTTGGCGCGCGACAGTGGCGTCACTCGGCCTTGCGCAACCCATTCACCGGAAGCGACAAACATTTCTTCTGGTACCAGTAATTCCGCCGGATTTAACGCCGCCAACTCTGCGGAAATCTGATTTTCTTCAACGGCACTGACCGCAAATTCACCCGTTGAAACCTCCGCCCAGGCCACGGCCATGCCGCCAGAGGCCGATTGCGCATAGGCGGCAATACGGTTGGATGCGCGCGCTTCCAGCAGTGAATCTTCTGTCAGCGTTCCGGGCGTAACAATCCGTGCGAGGCCTCGGTTAACGGTCTTCGCGCCGCGGGCCTTGGCCGCTGCCGGGTCCTCCAACTGCTCACCGACTGCCACCTTGAAACCAGCCCGGATCAACCGTGCCAGATACGTCTCGGCCGTTGCCGCCGGAACACCACACATCGGGATCGGTTCGCCTTGATGCTGACCGCGCTGCGTCAATGCTATATCGAGAGCCGCAGCGGCGCGTTTCGCATCATCAAAAAAGAGCTCGTAGAAATCACCCATCCGATAGAAGAGCAGCGCGTCCTTCGGCGTTTCCTCCCGCAGGGTCAGAAATTGGGCCATCATGGGCGTCGCGCCATCGGTGTTGGGAAACTGGCGGTCGGAGAGCGTGGGGTCGGTCATGAGGCGTCGGAAATTGGCCGGGATTCGCGTGCTCTGCAAGCGGCCATGACGCTTGCGTCAAACGCACGCGACGTTAGGTTCAAATCAAACTTTCTCGCGACCCGTTCAGGAACCCAGATATGTCAGACCGCACAAGCCCCGTGGATGATGAAGACGCACTGCGATTCCATAGTCAGCCGACAAAAGGCAAACTTGCGCTCCAGCCGACCAAACCCATGGCCACCCAGCGCGATCTGTCGCTTGCCTACTCACCAGGCGTTGCCGCGCCAGTAAAGGCGATCGCAGCTGATCCCGAGCTCGTTTACGAATACACATCCAAAGGAAATCTGGTCGCCATCGTTTCCAACGGCACCGCCATTCTGGGTCTCGGAAATCTGGGTCCAATGGCCTCCAAACCAGTAATGGAAGGCAAGGCGGTCCTGTTTAAGCGTTTTGCAGACATAGACGGCATGGATATCGAAGTCGACGAGACCGATCCTGACTTGTTTGTGGAATGCGTGGCCCGTTTCGGGGAGACCTTCGGCGGAATTAATCTGGAAGACATCAAAGGGCCAGAGTGTTTCATCATCGAGCAGAAATTGCGCGAGCGCCTGGATATCCCGGTCTTTCATGATGATCAGCACGGCACCGCGATTATCGCAGCAGCCGGCATCATCAACGCTTGCGAGATCACCAAGCGAGACATTTCCAAGCTGAAAGTCGTCGTCAACGGCGCTGGAGCTGCTGGCATTGCCGTGCTCGAACTTCTGAAAGCTATGGGCGTGAACGCCAAGCATTGCATTTTGTGCGACTCTCGTGGCCCGATCTATCAAGGCCGTGAAGACGGTATGAATCAGTGGAAAGCCGCGCATGCAGCTCCAACCAAGGCGCGGACGCTCGCCGAGGCCATGAAGGACGCGGATTGCTTCCTGGGGTTGTCAGTTGCCGGAGCCATTGACGAAAACATGGTCATGTCGATGGCCAAAAACCCCATCATCTTTGCTATGGCCAATCCGGAACCTGAAATTCGTCCCGAGATCGTCCGTAAAATCCGCAAGGATGCCATCATGGCGACCGGACGTTCCGATTATCCCAATCAGGTCAACAACGTTTTGGGCTTCCCATATATTTTCCGGGGCGCTTTGGATGTCCGGGCGCGGACCATCAATGAAGAAATGAAAATTGCTTGCGCACGCGCCATTGCCAATCTGGCAAAGGAAGATGTGCCCGACGAAGTCGCCGCAGCTTATCACGGCCACCGGCCCAGCTTCGGCAAGGATTACATTATTCCTTCACCCTTCGATCCACGCCTGATTTCCTACATTCCGCCTTACGTGGCCCAAGCAGCGATGGATTCCGGCGTTGCCCGGCGTCCTATCGAGGACATGGCGGTATACAAGAAATCGCTGGCTCGGCGCCTAGATCCGACGGCCGCTCTACTTCAGCGAATTCAGGGTGCGGTAGCTGGCAAGGGCAAACGCATTGTGTTTGCCGAAGGCGAAGAACCATCCGTCATCCGAGCCGCTTATGCCTTCCAGATGCAGGAATTGGGCGAAGGTATTCTGGTTGGTCGCGAGGAGCAGACGCGCGCCAATATGCGTCTTGTCGGCGTTCCCGAAGATGCTCTGACGATCGTTAATGCACGCCTGTCAGAACGCAATGCAGATTATTCTGCTTTCCTGTATTCGCGCCTCCAGCGCGAAGGCTATCTGAAACGAGACGTGCAGCGCCTCGTCAATAATGATCGCAACATCTTTTCGGCCTGTATGGTAAAAATGGGCGATGCCGACGGCATGGTCACCGGCGTCACGCGTAATTACGACGCCGCGCTGAAAGACGTCGCGCGCGTTCTGGATCCGGCCGAGGGCGAACGGGTCATCGGCATGTCCATCGTTCTGGCCAAGAACCAGACCTTCTTTATCGCCGATACAAATGTCACTGAATTTCCGGATTCAGAGGCGCTCGCTGATATCGCCTGCGAGGCGGCTGCAGCAGCAAAACGCTTCGGCTTTGAACCGCGCGTAGCCTTCCTGTCTTATTCTACCTTTGGAAATCCGGCGGGGCAGCGCTCTGAAAAACTGCAAGCCGCCGTCCGTATTCTAGACGATAGAGGCGTTGATTTTGAATATGAGGGCGAGCTCGCCGCCGACGTGGCGCTCGATCCGGCCCACCGCTTGCTCTACCCCTTCTCTCGCCTGACGCGCGCCGCAAATGTCTTGGTGATGCCCGCCATACACTCTGCTTCCATCGCCACCCGACTGATGGGGGCGGGGGCTGGTGCAACAGTTCTTGGCCCGATGTTGCTCGGTTTTGAACGACCAGTTCAAATCGCGCGTTTGGGGGCACCCGTCACCGAGATCACCACACTGGCCGCCCTCGCCGCTTATGACCTCTCGGCAGAGGCGGAAACGGCGGAATAAGGCTACGCCTCTGCTTTGGCAGGTTGGGCAGTTGACGCCTGCCCCTTGGCGGCAGGCGACCCAAATATAATGATCA
>Ga0316204_10002800_pt1 | contig 37805 bp, 32 predicted proteins | sample 6monrhotite_MG_2_FD_205661 | JGI IMG/M metagenome (GOLD analysis project Ga0316204, IMG submission 205661) | Microbial mat bacterial communities from mineral coupon in-situ incubated in ocean water Damariscotta River, Maine, United States -... | ecosystem: Environmental > Aquatic > Marine >... | reverse complement strand
AAAAGAATGTCGGTGTTAGAGCAGGATCACAACGCTTGTAATGAATTCATGGTGTTAGAAACTGTAGTTAGAGGCAATAAGGAATTGTTCGCTATTAAATCTGAAATTGACGCATTGTACGAGAATTATACCGATGATAATGCTGAAAAAATTGGTGAGTTACAAGTTACTTTTGAAGAAATGAACGGATGGAGTGCCGATAGCGATGCGGCCGCCATGTTGTCAAATCTAGGTATTTCCGAAGAACATCATTACACCATGATGGCCGACTTAGATGGAAAGCAAAAAGTACGGGTCCTTTTGGCTCAGGCTTTATTTGGAAGCCCAGATGTCCTTATTATGGATGAGCCCACCAATGATTTAGATTATGAAACCATCTCTTGGTTAGAAAACTTTCTTGCCAATTATGATAACTGTGTCATTGTTGTTTCTCACGATCGTCACTTTTTAGACGCAGTTTGTACACATATTAGTGATATCGATTTCAGTAAGATAAATCACTATAGCGGGAATTATACATTTTGGTATGAAAGTAGTCAGTTGGCGGCAAGGCAGCGAGCTCAACAAAACAAAAAGGCCGAAGAAAAACGAAAGGAACTTCAAGAGTTTATTTTGCGTTTCAGCGCCAATGTAGCAAAATCAAAACAAGCTACCTCACGAAAGAAAATGCTGGAGAAATTAAACATTGAGGGGATAAAACCATCAAGTAGAAGATATCCGGCCATTATTTTTGATCGTGATCGTGAAGCTGGAGATCAAATATTACATGTAGAAGGATTGGGATCTTCTTTGGATGGAGATGTGCTGTTCCAAAATGTGGATATTAACTTGGCCAAAGGAGACAAAGTGGTGCTATACTCTAAAGATTCTAGAGCAACTTCAGCCTTTTACGAAATTGTAAACAGCAACCTCAATGCTGATGCTGGTGACTTCAAATGGGGGGTAACTACTACCCAAAGTTATTTGCCATTAGATAACCATGCTTTCTTTGAAAGTGAATTATCACTTGTAGATTGGCTTAGACAATGGGCAACTACCGAAGAGGAGCGTGAAGAAGTTTATATTCGTGGCTTCTTGGGTAAAATGCTCTTCAGTGGAGAAGAAGCATTAAAAACATGTAATGTGCTCTCTGGAGGAGAAAAAGTACGTTGCATGCTTAGTAGAATGATGATGCTCCGTGCTAATGTTTTGATGTTGGATGAGCCTACCAATCACTTGGATTTGGAGTCTATTACAGCATTTAATAATTCATTAAAGAACTTTAAAGGAACGGTACTCTTTACGACACATGATCATGAGTTCGCCCAAACGGTGGGAAATCGTGTGATTGAGTTAACGCCTAAAGGAATTATAGATCGATATATGACCTTTGATGAATACATGGGCGATAAAAAAATAAAAGAACTTCGTGCTAAAATGTACGGTACAGAAGTATAGTTTATTAGTTTAGATATTTTTAAAGCTGGGCTCCAAGCGTTACTTTACCATTTGATTTTTGGGTGGATACATTTTAGAAAATATCCATCCCGTGATCATGGCTATCGCAAAAGAGGGGGCCAAAACGTCCAATTCGACAAAGTAGGGACCAAGGTCATCCAATTCTTGCAGCAAAAACTTAAATAGCATCACCGATAAAAATCCAGAAATCATAGAGGCGATGGCACCTTTTTCAGAATAGCCCTTCCAAAATAGAGAAAGAATAATAACGGGGCAAAATGTGGCGGCTATGCCCGACCACCCAAAAATAATCACCCAAAACACCTGCCTATCGGGCGATACTAAGGCAATTACCATGGCGATACCTAATGCTATTAATGCCATTAATACAGTGACAAATCGCGATATCTTGGTAAGATCTTTATCTTTTAAATTTGGTCTGAATATCTTCTGATAAAAATCTCTAGTAATTGCACTTGAGGCAATAACAAGTAACGAATCAATGGTTGACATAATTGCCGAAAGCACAATGGCTACATAAATGGCTGTCAAAATATAAGGGAGGAAGTTTTCGGTCATTACATTCAGAACATCTGTAGCACCAATCCCGAACACCGCTTCTGGGTCTTGCCCAGATTCAGTAAATAATACACGGGCAAGGATACCAATGGTAACAGCGGCGGCATCTGTTAATAAAGTGAAAACCACAGCAACCCATCTTCCCTTGTTAATCTCGCCTACACTTTTGATAGACATAAAACGAACATATACCTGAGGCGATCCAAGAAAACCAAGTCCTATCATAGAAAATCCAAGAATGGTGAAAAGATTCATCCAACCATCGTCGCTTCCACCCCAAATACTAGTTAATGCGGGATCAATGGCATTGAGCCCTGCCGTAATACTCTGGCCATGATCCATAGAAAACCAAATTACTATCGGTAGAAGGATTAAACCAAAAAACATGAGTAAGCCTTGAAATAAATCTGACCAAACGGCGGCTACAAATCCACCAATAAATATATAAATGAGAACGATTACAAAACCAATTAAGGCTCCTGTAAAGTAATTTAACCCCAGAAAAGATTCAAAAGCAATACCTGTTGCATCAATTTGCGAACTCACATAGATAATCACAAAAATGGAAAGCACTGAAGCGGATAGTATTCTGAGCGTGTGTGTTGTTGATTTAAAATGGCTCTGGAGATAATCTGGTATTGTGATGGATCCAAACGAATCTGATCGTCGCTTGAACCGTTTTGCCATAAAAAACCAAGAGATAGCAACTCCCAGTAACTCTCCCAAAACAACCCAATAACCTGAGAAACCTGCCAACGCACCCATGCCTGTTAGTCCAATTAGCAACCAGCCAGATTCGCCCGTTGCCCGAGCAGAAAATGCTACCGCCCAAAAGCCCATATTTTTTCCTCCAACATAAAAGTCACTCATGCTCTTAATTCTTCGAGAGGCCAAAATTCCAATTAAAAAGAGAATACTTACATAAATTGCGAGAACGATAATTTTGGTCAGCATAAGGTGTAAATTGATTTATTTCCAATATAAGTATTAGAAATTTGTTCTCAATAAAAAGTGAATGTTTTATTAACGAATAGTTCTTTGGAAGATAACATCCACAAAATCAGGCAATCCAAGAGAAAAATAAGTTTGTTGCAAAAAAATGTACTATTTATGTACCTTTATCATCAAATTTTTTGAATTATGAAATTGAAACAATTAGTTGGATTGATAGTACTTTGTGTCGTAAGTTTTACGGTAACAAGTCAAAACTTAAGTAACGGAAGTATTGAACAGACATCAAAAAAATGGAAGGGACATACCTTTACATCTGCCAACACACTTAGTGAAAATATTGCGCAAAGTGACAAATTCTCTATTTTGAATAACATACTGGAAAATGAAAAAGTACGTAAAGTAACCGAAAATGGAGAAGAGGTAACAATTTTTGTGTTTTTGGACAGTGCTTTTGATAACCTTGAGCCAATTGAGCGGAAATCTATATTGGCTGGCAACTCGGCCTCATTGCGTGCTATGCTGATGTATTATATAATTCCTGGACATTTCGATAGTTATGAATTGGCTAAAAAATCCGGAAAGGGCATCGTATATCTGAATACAATAGCTGATAAGAGGCTTGGATTTAAAGTTGTAAACGGCCGTTTAAATCTTGTTGATACGTTTAATAATACCTCGGAAGTCCTACACACTAACTACCCTCATAAAAATGGAATCTTCCATATAGTTGACGGATTAGTATTCCCTGATAACAATGAGAAGGTAAGCGAAAAGAAAAACCCTAAGAAAAAGGGATAAACTACTTTTTTAACGCAATGTTGCCCCAAAGTCCTTTTCGAAACGGGCTTGTAACTTATTCATGATTTTGTCGATCTGTTTATCGGTGAGAGTTTTTCGCTCATCTTGAATAGTAAAGCTTAACGCATACGATTTTTTCCCCTTGGGAAGATTTTTTCCTGTATACACATCAAAAAGAGTCACCTCTTTTAAGAGATGTTGTTCGGTTTTTAATGCAGCCTCTCGAAGACCATCAAAGGTGATAGCATCATCAATTAACAGTGCGAAGTCTCGTTTTACCTGAGGAAACTTCGAAATAGATTTCATTACAAAATTTTCGGTTGGAATCTCCAAAAGGATCGCATCCCAATTAAAATCGGCAAAGAGCACTTCAGATTCAAGATCAAAATGCTTCGCAATCTTTTTTGAAATAATTCCGAATTCAACCAATGTATTCCGACTGTTTTGAAGAAGCAATCCTTCCGAAAAAACATCGCTTTTAACTCCTTTTTCAGAAAAATCACCTATCCCCAATCGATCCAGAACTGAAGTGATGATTCCTTTAAAATAAAAGAAATCACTCTTTTGAGAAGAATGGGTCCAGGTATCTTGTGTTTTCGATCCAGAGACTAGTAAACTCAAATGTTTTTTTTCATCACGCCCACTAGGGTAATTGTGATAGGTTTTACCAAATTCGAACAACTTAACATTGCTCATTTTTCGATTGTTATTATAGGATAATGCTTCAAGTCCGGAAAAAAGAATAGACTGTCGTAATACACTAAGATCTTGACTCAATGGATTTAACATCTCTATGTTATGAGAGACATTAAATGATTCACTCAACGCGCTGTATTTTGGAGACGTCAACGAATTGCATAGCATCTCGTGAAAGCCAAGAGCTGTTAGTTGATTACTTACATTGTTTTGAATGTTATGATCTTCCACTGGCTGAGTCACAGCAATAGAGGCGTTCAATTTTTGTGTAAAATCAATGTTGTTGTATCCATATACGCGCAAGACCTCTTCAATAACATCTGCCTCTCGCGTTACATCATTTCGATACGCTGGAATGGTCATTCCTAACCCAGATTCGGTAACATTGTTGATCTTTATGTCAAGTGAAGTAAGTATTTTTTTAATGGTCTCTCGTGGGATTTCTTGCCCAATAAGTTTGGTGGTATTTTCGAAACTTAGAAATACCTGATGATCATCAATTTTCTTCGGATATATATCAACAATGTCACTGGTAATTTCGCCTCCTGCAATTTCCACAATCAATATAGCGGCACGCATAAGGGCATACTCCGTAATATTAGGGTCAATACCCCGCTCAAAACGAAAGGATGCATCTGTGCTTAGCCCGTGACGTTTGGCTGTTTTACGAACGCTAACGGGATTAAAGTAGGCGCTTTCGAGAAAAATACTGGTTGTGTTTTCAGTAACACCGCTGTATTCTCCACCAAAAACCCCAGCAATACACATGGGTTTATCGGCATCACAAATCATTAGGTCTTCTTCATGCAATTCACGTTCTGTACCATCAAGTGTCACAAACTTAGTTCCCTGAGGAAGTGTTTTTACGTGTATCGCGTTCCCAGAAATTTTGACTGCATCAAAAGCGTGCAATGGCTGCCCTAATTCATGGAGAATGTAATTGGTAATATCAACAATATTATTAATGGGGGTTAGACCAATAGATTTTAATCTGTTTTGTAACCAAGAAGGAGACGCTTCAACTTTCAAACCACTAATGGTAACACCACAATATCGCGGGGCTAGATTATTGTCTTCAACAGTAACATCTATTTTCAAGGCGCGATTGTCAACCCTAAAATTGGTGGTTGAAGGGGTAATCAGTTCCAGAGAAAGATCCTGTTGTAACAACCCAGCTCTCAAATCTCTTGCAACACCTAGATGACTCATGGCATCCGCCCGATTGGGCGTAAGACCAATATCAAAAACTTGATCATTTTCAATATCAAAAACTTCGGCTGCAGGCGTCCCTGGAGTCAGTGTGTTGTCTAATATCATAATTCCATCGTGCCCGGCGCCTAAACCTAACTCATCTTCGGCACAGATCATCCCCATACTAACCTCTCCTCTAATCTTACCCTTTTTTATTTGCCAAGGCTTTCCTTCCTTATCATATAATGTGGTTCCTACAGTAGCTACAGGTACTTTTTGACCTACAGCTACATTGGGGGCGCCACAAACAATTTGAACGGGGTCTCCAGCGCCAAGGTCAACTTTTGCGACCTTAAGCCTATCTGCATTTGGGTGTTTATCACATTCCAAGACATGTCCTACAACAACACCTTCAAGTCCACCGGGAATAGAGCAAAACGTTTCTATGCCTTCAATTTCAAGGCCAAGATCCGTTAATAACTCTCCAGTTTTCTCGGCATTCCAGTCTACATTTACAAATTGTTTGAGCCAGTTGTATGAAATCTTCATTGGATAATATCATTTACAAAGCGCAAAGATACTATTTACCTCGTTTTTTGTAAGTAAATTTGATACTTTCGACATAAAGAATTTAAATTTTTCCAGATGAAGAACATATTTCTCCTAATTATACTGCTCACACTGTATTCTTGTGCTACCGAAACAACCACTCTTAAAGAAGGGGCTTGGCGCGCTTCGCTTGACGTTAAAGATGGGAAAGAACTACCGTTTACCATGGAGGTAGTAGGAGCCAAGAAGATTATTATTTATAATGCAGATGAGGTGATTGAGGTGACAGACATACATATGGAAGGAGATTCTATTACCATTCAAGCTCCTGTCTTTGAAGGAATATTTAAAGGGGTTTTTACTGAAGAACGTATTTCTGGAGATTTTATAAAACCAAGTTTAGATAGAGTTGTCCCTTTTGAAATGACCTTCGGAAACGCAGACCGTTTTTCAAACTCACCCGCGTCATTAGAAAATGTCGATGGAAACTGGGAGACCGTATTTAGTCCCAATTCTGAAGAAGATCGTTATATCGCAAAGGGTAGTTTTACACAAAAAGATGGAAAAGTAACGGGAACGTTTAGAACTACCACAGGAGATTATAGGTATTTAGAAGGTGTTGTCAATGGAGACTCATTAAAGCTATCTACCTTTGATGGTGCACATGCTTTTTTGTTTGAAGCAAAAGTGGCAGATTCTGTGATGAATGGTGTTTTTTACAGTGGAAATCACTGGGAAGAGCCCTTTGTTGCCAAGCGTAATGAGGCGTATACGCTCCCAGATGAAAACACACTTACTTACCTAAAAGAGGGATACGATAAATTTGAATTTTCTTTTCCAGACACCGAAGGAACCTTGGTGTCGTTGGAAGATGAACAATTTCAAAATAAAGTTGTCGTAGTTCAAATTATGGGTACTTGGTGCCCTAACTGTTTGGATGAAACCAAATATTACACAAAGTATTACAATGAACAAAAAACGGATGATGTGGCATTTGTTTCCTTGGCTTTTGAATACGCACCTACCATAGAAAGGGCAATAGCTTCCATAAATAGATTAAAAAATGCTGTTGGGGTTCCATATCCAATCTTGCTTGCTCAGTATGGAACGAGCGATAAATATGTGGCGAATAAAAAGTTGCCTATGTTAAATCATGTATTGTCATACCCAACCACCATCTTTATTGATAAAAAAGGAAGTGTGAGAAAGATACATACCGGCTTTAACGGCCCCGCAACAGGCGCAAAATATACCGCATTTACCAAGGAATTTGAGGCATTTCTCACTCAATTGAGCGCCGAATAGTGCTAGGCATGTAATCCGTTATTAGCTACTTGATGTGTATATTTTGGATGCGTATGCTATTTCTTGTTAAATAGCCCAGCTATAAGTAGTATTACAATGGCACCAATAAGTCCGTTCAACACATCCCCTAAAATGCCTCCAGTTATAGATATGTTGAGTTTGCCCATCAACCAATTCCCTACAAAGCCTCCAATAATTCCCAAGATGATGTTGATGATAAGTCCAAAACCACCACCTTTCATGATTTTACCTGCCAGCCATCCAGCAATAGCTCCTACTAACAAAGAATATAATAATTCCATAATAATTTGAATTTGGTTAGAATAAAAAGATAAGAAAATAAGAGATTCTGTCAGCAATTTCCAAAATCGTTAATTAACATTTCTATCAACATATTTAACATGGTCGTAACAGAACCCACTTTTATTTGTGCGTAATTTTAGAAAAACCTTAAAAACCAATAGATTATGATGAATTTTTTTACTCATGCGGTTATGGTTGTGGGATTTGCTGTTATGACGGCATTTCCAGCCATGGCGCAAATAAACCAACCAAGAGGCAGTCAGCAAGCAACTGTGTCTCAAACGGTTGGTGTATCTACCGTTTCCATTGATTATTCACGTCCAAGCGTACGAGAACGGGAAGTATGGGGAACAAACCTTGCTCATTATGGGTATCAAAACCTTGGTTTTGGCACATCTACGGCAGCGCCATGGAGAGCAGGTGCTAATGAAAACACAATAATCACCTTTTCACATGATATGAAAGTAGAAGGGAAGCCTATTAAGGCAGGGATCTATGGATTGCATATTGCTATTAACGAGGACAATACAGCCACGATAATTTTCTCTAATAACTCAACATCCTGGGGAAGTTTCTTTTACGATCAATCTGAAGATGCACTTCGGGTAGATATTACAACCACTACAGTTCCGCATACCGAAGTACTTACTTTTGATTTTGACGAAGTGACGGCAACTACAGCAAAAGCCGCTTTAAAATGGGAGAAAAAGGCTTTTCCATTCACCATAGAAGTGCCAGTTACGGATATTGTGTTAGCTGAAATACGGAATGGAATGCGTAATCAGCCAGGCTTTAATAGACAAACTTGGGAGCAAGCTGCAAATTATGCGTTAAACAACGGAGGCGATCTTAATGAGGCCATGACATGGATAGATGGAGCCATAGCTGGGCAGTTTTTTAGCCAAAAGACCTTTGCTAACCTTCAAATTAAGGCAGGTATTTTGAACAAGATGGGAAAACAAAGTGAGGCCTTGGCACTTATGGATGACAATATGGATGTTGGAAGTATTCTTGAGCTACACCAGTATGGCAGACAGCTTATAGGTTTAGGATTAAAGGATAAGGCCTTAGAAGTGTTTACGTTTAATGCCAAAAAGAATAAAGATACTTGGCCAGTACATTATGGATTGGCGAGAGCCCATTCGGCAAACGGTGACTATAAAAACGCGTTGAAACATTTAGAAAAAGCATTAAAAAATGCTCCTAATGATGCTAGCAGAGGGAGAGTAGCTGCGAACATTGAAAAACTGAAGAAGAGTGAGGATATCAACTAACGTCTTCAAGTTTTAAATAAAATGTGAGTTAGTAAAAAAGCCCCGTAAATCACGGGGCTTTTATCATAAACTGTAATTCATCAGGTTATGATATATAATTCCAAATGTTCTTATACTTCATGAGTTGCGAAAAAGTAGTTCTTATAGGCAGATTGTCTGGTTGCGATAGTGAAGGGTCATTTTTTAGTGTTTGTGAGGCATAACTGCGAGCGATTTTTAATATTTCGCTATCCTTTATGATATCTGCAATGCGTAAATTAAGTACTCCGCTTTGTTGAGTACCCATAAGATCGCCAGGCCCTCTCAGTTTTAAGTCTACTTCTGCAATTTCAAAACCATCCGAGGTGCGCACCATGGTTTCGAGTCGAGTTTTTGCATCATGTGTGAGTTTGTGGCTGGTCATTAGAATGCAATAACTCTGTTCTGCACCACGACCTACTCGCCCTCGTAATTGATGTAGTTGAGACAATCCAAAGCGCTCGGCACTTTCAATAACCATGACGCTGGCGTTAGGAACATTTACTCCAACTTCTATAACCGTAGTGGCGACCATGATCTGAGTTTCACCTCGTACAAAGCGATTCATTTCATATTCTTTATCGGCTGGTTTCATCTTTCCATGTACAATTGAAATTTGATATTTTGGCATAGGAAATTCGCGCACAATACTCTCATACCCATCCATCAAATCTTTGTAATCTAAGGCCTCAGATTCTTGTATTAATGGGTACACAATATAGACTTGCCTGCCCTTCAAAATTTCGTCCTTTAAAAAGCGAAAAACCTTCAGTCTATTTGCGTCAAATCTGTGTACCGTTTTTACTTCTTTTCTACCTGGCGGAAGTTCATCAATAACACTAATATCTAAGTCGCCATAAACGCTCATTGCCAAGGTGCGCGGAATGGGGGTGGCGGTCATGACAAGAACGTGTGGCGGAAAGTCATTTTTATGCCATAACTTGCTGCGTTGTGCAACGCCAAAACGATGTTGTTCATCAATAACAGCGAGTCCTAAATTTTTAAATTTTACCTTATCCTCGAGTAGGGCATGGGTGCCAATTAGGATGTCTAAAGTGCCATTTTCTAGCTTTTCATGAATTTTCCTCCTATTTGAAGTAGTAGTTGAACCTGTTAATAATAAAATACTGATTTCAAGTTTTTTACACAATTCACTTAACCCATTGTAGTGTTGGACTGACAAAATTTCAGTCGGGGCCATAAGACAGGCTTGAAAACCATTGTCAAGTGCTATTAACATTGACATGAAGGCAACAATGGTTTTTCCACTACCTACATCTCCTTGCAGCAAGCGATTCATTTGTGCTTTGCTCCCCAGATCATTCCGGATTTCTTTGACTACTCTTTTTTGAGCGTTGGTTAAATCAAAGGGTAAGTGATTTTTAAAGAAGGTATTGAAATGATCTCCTACGGTGGCGAATGTATACCCTTTTATTTTGCTTTTATGGAGTAAATTTTTCCGAAGTAATTGCAATTGGATGTAGAATAATTCTTCAAATTTTAGACGGTATTGAGTCCGAGATAATAGGGTCTGATTTTTTGGAAAATGAACGTTCAAAAGTGCTTCGTTTTTTGGTAGCAATTTCAAGGTGTCTAAAAGCGATTTTGAGAGTGTTTCTGAGAACCTATTTTTGGTGTCTACAAAGAGCTGTTGCATCAGTGTATTTATAACCCTATTTGTGATGCCGTTACTTGACAATTTTTCGGTCGAAGGGTAGACCGGTTGCATGGCCGATCTCAGACTTTTTTCATGAGCACTTTGCAATTCCATTTCCGGATGCGGCATGGAAAAAGTGTTGTTGAACCAATTGGTTTTTCCAAAAATCACATAGGGAGTATTTATCTTTAAGTTTTCCCGAATCCATTTATGACCTCGAAACCAAACCAACTCCATTTTGCCACTTTCATCTTGAAATGTAGCAACCAATCGTTTCCCTCTTTTCTGTTGCACCGTTTTAATATGAATAATTTTTCCAACGATCTGAACTTCGGCACTTGTTTTTTGAAGTTGCCCTATTTTGTAATATTGTGTTCTATCCAGATATCTGTTTGGAAAAAGGTTTAACAGGTCTTGAAATGTATGAATTCCAAGCTCTTTTTTAAGCAAATCTGCCCTATTAGGTCCTACACCTTTGAGATATTCGATAGGAGTTTGGAGAAAATTGGCATTCATAGAACGAATTTAGTTAATTTGGCAAAACAATTGTGAGATACTGGGTATGAAGAATAGAATTCTCTTAGGATTGCTTTTAATAAGCATGATAAGTTATAGTCAACAAACAGACATTGTTGATTTTTTGAGTATAGAAGCTCAGGTACAACCCGTAGTTTCAGAAAAAAGCATCAAGGGCGTTGTCAAAGTGAGTTTCAAAATGTTGCAACCGGCCAATTCGGTGTATTTAGATGGTGTTGAGATGATCGTAAAAGAAGAGGATTCCCCCTCAGTTACGGTTGCCACGAGGGTGAATAAAATTTGGTTATCAGGTGATTTCAAAGAGGGTGAAGTATACACATCTACGTTTTCGTATATAGCTGTACCTAAGCAAACATTATATTTTACAGGAGAACAGATCTGGACACAGGGACAAGGAAAATATACGTCTCACTGGCTGCCAAGCCTCGATGATATGAATGATAAGATTGAATTTGACCTCTCTGTGATCACTTCGGAAGAGAAAACAGTAGTGGCCAATGGAAAACTTGTGGGAGTGACTAAAGATATTGAAGGACGGAAATGGACTTTCAATATGGAGAACCCTATGTCAAGTTATCTGGTGGCTATGGTTATTGGTGATTATAATAGAAAAAGCTTCTTTACGAAGTCCAACGTACAAATAACAGTATATCATACACCTAGCGACGTGGCTAATGTTGAACCAACATACCGCTATACGCAGGAGATTTTCGAGTTTTTGGAAGATGAAATAGGTGTTTCCTATCCTTGGCAAAATTACAAACAGATTCCTGTTCGAGATTTTTTATACGCAGGAATGGAAAATACAACTGCTACTATTTTTTCGGAAGCCTTTGTGGTAGATTCCATTGGTTTCGTGGATAGAAATTATGTGAATGTGAACGCCCACGAGCTGGCACATCAATGGTTTGGGAACCTAATTACGGAAACTTCTGGGACGCATCATTGGCTTCAGGAAGGGTTCGCTACATATTATGCGATACTTGCCGAAAGAGAAATTTTTGGAGACGATTATTACTATTGGAAATTGTATCAAACCGCAGAACAACTAAGAGAACTTAGTGATGAAGGGAAAGGAGAGTCTTTACTGAACCCTAAAGCGAGCTCGCTTACGTTCTATGAAAAAGGAGCCTGGGCGTTGCATATTTTGAAAGAAGACATTGGAGAAATGGCCTTCAAACAGGCAGTACAGGCTTATTTGGAAAAATATCAATTCAAAAATGTTACTACCCAAGATTTTTTAAACGAAGTGGAAATCGCCTCGGGAAAAAGTATGAAAGAGTTTGAAGCGGACTGGTTAAAACAATCTGCATTCAAAGCCGAACAGGCATATCAATCATTGATACAGTCTGAGTTTATGAAACAGTTCTTTAGAATATCTGCCCTGCGAAGTACTGCTATTGCTGAAAAATCTTCCGAATTAAGCGGAGCACTCACTTTTCCGAATGATTTTATAGGTCAGGAGGCCATCTATCAACTCATTGGCGAACCACCTTCTGAAACGGCGTCCTTTTACAAAAAAGGCTTTGAGAGTAATAACCTTTTTGTGCGACAGGCAATTGCGAATACACTTTCAACCATCCCTGAAGAATTGCGTTTGGATTACGAGTCTTTGCTTAAAGATGAATCATATATCACTCAAGAGGCTGCTTTGTATAATCTTTGGATCAACTTTCCGAAGCATAGAACTGCTTATTTAGATCAAATGAGCGAGGTTATTGGGTTTAGAGATAAGAATATTAGGCAATTGTGGCTTATACTAGCGTTGGTAACGGAAGGATACAGACAAAACAACAAACAGGACTACTTAAAAGAAATGGTATCCTACACATCACCTGAACACAGTTTTGAGATCCGGGAACGGGCTTTTGGTTATTTGAATGAGTTACAAGTGTTTCCTGGGGAAAGCATCAATTACCTCGTTGATGCCTGTGTGCATCACAATTGGCGTTTTAGAAACGCAGCACGAACCATACTAGATACGGTACTGGCTAATGAGGCCTATAAACAGCAAATTACCAAGAGTTTTGACTCTTTTTCTGAAAAGGAGAAGAAATTTCTAAACGCAAAGCTTTTCAACTAAACAAGGTAGCCTAAGTATAGAAAAAGGTGTTGCATGCGCACAACACCTTTTTACATGGTATTCTTCTTACTTGATTACTGGTTTGATTACTAGTCTAATTTTACCAATTAGGTTTGGATCAAACGATTCGTCCCGTTTCGAAGCGGGATTCGCAACGCTCACATTCACAACATCACCCAATACAGTATCCTTGGGAGCCTTAGCTTTTGCTCGTTTTGCCGTTTTCTTCGGAACCGAGGCCAGATTCAACGCTCCTGCAGATTGCATCGTTTTTTGAATGTCCCTTGTAAAAGGAACATCAATTTGCGTGATACCTACTGAGGCTATTCCTGACGACTTTGCTGGGATATCCTTTATGTTTATTTTCTTTTGCGCTGTATCGAAAATCAAAGGTATCTCAACGTCTACGGCTTCTAAAGCAAGCTGAATTTCAGAATTTGTTTCTTGATTGAGCTCGCTTTGCATTTGCCCAGAAAAGTCGAAACTTTTTAATACTTCATATTGAATTAATGATAGAAAATGTGCTAGTTCCATAACTTAATGTATTTAGAGATTAGTTCACGTCATGCGATGGGAAGGTCTCGCTTCTAAAGTTGATAGATACGCTTCCAATAATATCGGCTTTTAAGTTTACGGCCGATGATGACTTCTCATTCACTACCCGTACTTTGATTTTGCTAGAGTTATAACCAAAACTCCCCTGTGCCTTACCCCAACCCCAACGAGCGGACGCGGATGCTTTCACGCCCCAATTACTGGCTTTGGATTCAACATCTTGAACACTGCTACTTTTGATGTCACTAGAATCGACATGAAAGACTAGTTTTGTGGAGATATTTCCATCGGTTACTACTACCTTTTGCATTCCTAATTTTAGAGTAGTTACCAACAAATTGTAAGTGCTTTGGGTTCTTTCGGCGAGTTTTTGATAGACAAATTTTTGTAAATCAGCTTTCGTGATCGCTTCGGCATTCTCGTCTCCCGTAATTGCTTCAGTAATTGTCTTTGCATCTTCGCCGGAATCAATTGTGAGACCACTAAAATGTGCAGTTACGCTATCCTTTTGATCTGTTGTTAGTGCTTGGTTTTCTCCTTCGGTTTCGGTATCTAACAACAATACTTCTTTGATGTAATTATTTAGTTGAGGGAGATTGTCCTCATGCAGGACATCTGTATTGCTAAAATCCACTCCCGTGACTTCTTTTTGATAATCGGTTAATGATTGAGATACGGTTTGAACGAGTTCTCCATATGCTTTTAATTGTTCCAAAGCGGAGTCGGTAATTACACTATAGACATTACTTACAAGGTCTGTGGTGAATTCTACAAAACCTAAATTTTGTACATCTGCTAACGCTTTCATAGCGCGGTCTTCTGGTGTTGCCATTTTATTTTTAATTTAAATAATACCTACTCTCTTTAGTATGGGCTTTTCGGTTTCCGCCTTTATGTACATTGAAGTACAGGTACAAAGTTGATGCGGAGAATGCCGTGGTACAAGGGGTTATACGCGCATATGGAAGGGGAGAGGCGCCTAAGTTTTTATCGGTCTATACGAGATATTTTGGGTTGTGCCACCCACTTAGAAAGGGGGAAAAGCCCCTTTTGCCGTGTCTTGGTTACCAATACTTTTACACCGTATCATTTAAAACAACAATCATGAAAAAAATACTACTAATCATACTTTTACTTGTAATAGTAAAAATACAAGCGCAAGAGAATTCTGAGATCGCGGCTAAAAACGTTGTTAAGTTTAAATCAGGAGCTAGTTTTAAGAATTCTTTAAATTTTGATGTTACCTATGGAACTACAGCTCCTATGGGAAGTTATCGATCCTATACTAGGGCATTTGAAGGAGGAGTTGATTTTTCTCGCCGTGGTTTCACTCAAGAAACTTCAGGTCAATATCAATTCAATATAGATGCTTCATATACAATTAATGCTTTTGCAGCTGGAGCAAGTTTTGGGGTATTTAATCATGAAATTTCTTCCTTTAATTATGAAATAGATTTCCCATTACTGTTGGAAGGAGGAGGTATAAAAGGCACTTATTTTGGAATCGGTCCTGAATATTATATGTCAATTAATAAATTTGAAGTAGTTGGTATACTTCGTGGGGGTTACATGAATGTTTCCGTATCGAGATTAGGGGTAAGCTATAATGGAACGGATACGGTAATACCCATAGATATTTTTACAAGTGACAGTAATTCTGAAACCAAGAATTCCTTGGCCTATGCCTCTGCCGGATTAAAATTTGCTTACCCGATTTATAATGGATTAAAGTTAACAGCAAGGGTTGACTATTTTACATCCTTTGGATCTGGAATAGAAGTTAGAGACACCTACGCACCTCCAATAGATTTTAATAGCGACGGAAATATTACTATAACAGATGTAGAGGATTTTGTGCTTGACGGAAATGTTATTTCAGAAACAAGAAGACTAAAACCACAAATGCTTAACGTAGGTATAGGCTTGCAATACTCTTTTGGAAGAAAAGAAAGAAAGTACAACCCCAACGATATCAGCAATCGACGAGGCAAAGGAGAGGACTACGCGAAAAATGCTATCTTGGCATACGAGACTTCTGGGCATAGAATTACTATTGAGCAGGCGGAGAATATGTACAACAATTATAATACTATCTTAAAGCCACAAGTAGAAGAGCTCCAGAAGGAAAGACGCCAGGATACAAGTTATAAGGCCACCGAATATGCCTTTATTAGCATTAAAGACTTAAAGTATTACATTGCTTTATTAGACAAGGTAGAAAAAATGAATCCAGATCAACCAGACCTTTCAGGAATGATAATCGCTTTTGGGGCATACAACATGGATTACGATCCAAACGATGAAGATGATGAAGTAACCAATATAGGTGGAGACGATGATTCTGATGAGGTCATCGGAAGGCCAGAGAAGTACGGCGATTACAGAGGAAGACAGACGGTGTTTTTTGCACCTACATATTACGATGACGATCCAAATTTAATTGGACAGGACGAAATATTTAAGCACCGACCTTTTTATATTAAACGAAATTCAGAGAGTAACAAATATGTAGGAACCTATGAGCCCGTACCTTTCTTAAACTTTGTAGAAAACACGCAATTTGGAGACATGCATAGGGTTACCCGAGACTTTTTTGGTAAAAACAGTGTGGGTGGTCCTAACAATAATATGAACATGCAAGAATTTTTAATATACCTAGACAGTCAAGATACAAATACAGGTTTGTTCTTTAACGATTTAAATAATATGCCGCCAAAAACTGGAACAGGAAATGGAACGGGAAATAACTAAAAAATGGAGGATATATTTGATAATATAGTTAGAAGTCAAGGGTTTACAAATTACCTGTTTCTATTTACGGCCATCGTAGGGGTCATTCAATTTAAAAAGTTTAAAGAGATATCTATACGTTGTTTTATAATAGCCTTCGCGTATTTGGCTTTAAGTGATTATCTATCACTTTTTTACGGAAGAACGGTAGGAGGAGGTTCTAATAGCATAGTCTTTAATATCTCCTATATTGTTTCGTTCACGGCGCTATTCTATGTTTTTCATGCTCATATTGAGAACAAATACTTTCGAGCTTTTATTAAAATAATGTTCGGCGTTTATGTCCTCTTAGTTTTTATAGATATATTTTTTCTGAAAATTGATTATAACATCGAATATCAGGCATGGCCTTATGTCATTGGAGGAATTACCGTATTACTTAGTGTTCTTTTCTATTTTTATGAAGTTCTAAACTCTGAAAAGCTTATTGCTTTAGAGCGAAATATGATTTTTTGGATTGCCTTTGGTCATTTTTTCTATTTCTTGGCAAAAGTTCCCCTTGTAGTGCGGAAAAATTTATATGTATCAGATTCAAGCTATCATCCGCTACTTATTACACTTAATGAGGTAATGACAATGATACTATGTGTTTCTTTAATAATAGGATTTTTATGGAGCCGTCCAAGACTGAAGAATTAATCGTTTTTATTGTTATACTTGCTATTTCTGGCTTGTTTTTGATGGTGATCTTTTTTATTTTTTTAAAAAGAAAGAATAAACTCATTGAAAAACAACGAATTACAGAAGAACGATTTGAACGCGAACTGATTGAAACTCAAATAGAAATCCGTGAAGAGACCATGCGAAATATTAGTTGGGAACTTCATGACAACATAGGTCAAATTATGACCTTAGCCAAGGTAAAAGCACAAAACGCAGGAGAAGATCCTGAGAAAATGAAACAAGCGGCCAAAATTATCGGGCAGGGCTTAGAAGAATTACGTAACTTATCGAAAATTATTGACCCTGAAACACTTAAGAAGCTGAATCTTGATACGGCTTTGCAAATGGAAATGGATCGCTTCAATCGTCTGCGTTTTATTGAAACTCATCTCAATATAAATGGTCTCCCCTTTGACATTGACAATACATCACAGACCATAATTTTTAGAGTACTACAAGAGTTTTTTTCCAACACAATTAAGCATGCACAAGCGACCACGTTAGATGTTGCGCTGCACTATGAGAAAGACATGCTTAAAGTAATAGCCAATGACAATGGAGTTGGCTTTGAAGACTCCGAAAATAGCCTTGGTCTGGGTCTTAGAAATATGAAGAATAGAGCAAAACTAATTGGGGCCGAGCTTCAAATTTCTTCGAAAAAAAATAGGGGAACATCGCTCTCTTTGGTTTACCCCAAAGGGACAACATAAAGAAGTATAGAATGAAACATTCAGTAGTAATTGTAGATGACCATGTGTTATTAGCACAGGCAATCGAGGAACTTATAAATGGGTTTAACCGCTTCAAAACGCTATACCTTTGCAAGAACGGGAAGGAGTTGCTGGACAAAATGAGGATGCCGGCCAATGTACCTGATGTGATTTTGATGGATGTCAATATGCCTATTTTAAATGGAATTGATGCCACCAAAATGGTCAAAGAAAATTTTCCCAATGTGAAAGTGGTAGCCTTGTCTGTTGAAAAGGACGAAGATGTCATCTTAGGAATGTTAAGAGCTGGGGCTGTAGGGTATCTAATGAAGGATTCTGAGAAAGAGGTTTTGCTGAAGGCCTTAGAACAAGTTGTGGACGAAGGATATTACCACACCAATACAGTCACACGTCTTTTGGTGGGTAATTTAATAAAAGGACCCACGGGAGAAGAGTTAAAAGAACGGGAAATTGAGTTTATCAAGTTGGCTTGCACCGAAATGACTTATAAACAGATTGCTGAAATTATGTTTGTAAGCCCGAAGACAGTAGAGGGGTATCGTGATTCACTTTACGAAAAACTAAATATCAAAAACCGTATTGGCCTCGTGCTCTATGCCATCCGAAGCCATCTATTTACACCTTAAAGAATTAACCGAACAGCTCGTTCACTTCTTTTTTTAAGTACATCATTGCTTTTTGTGAAGGAGTGATTTCACCCATAAAATGATTTAACAACGACTCCCGAAGTTTATCCGCATCATCTATCTTATCACTCATAGCCGTTTGCCGTATTATATGCATCGTGGCATTTTTGGCTGTTTGTATTAGATTCCAACATTCAGGTGAAATATATATTTGTTGAGAAATATTGTGTTCGTATTCCTGATCAATGTTTTTAACAAGCAGTTCTTCGTATTTTCCAATCTCATCAGAAAAAGGCTTTACTCTAATCAACAATTTATTGGGATCAATACGTTCCAGAAACAGCGTCATGCGCTCATATGCTTGCAAGCGCATGGGCAGTACCTTACTATAGGTGTCTTTTAGAATTTGAAAATGCCTTCTTTTTTCTTCATCGGCCATATATCCTTTAAAGAAATAAAAGGCAATAATAGCTACAATTACAGCTGGGATTAAATAGGCTAAGTAGTTGAGGATTTGTGTTAGTTCCATAAATTTAGTATCGTATTAAGTTTTTTTCTTTTGCTTTTTTTACTGCTTTTTTTGCCTCCTTTGGTTGATAATTTCCACCAAGATATTCACAAGTCATACAATTAGAAACACCTTCAAACGGGACTATTGTCTTGTTATAACCAAATGAATCAGCCAGGGTCTTTACCAAATTCTTGTCCCCCAAACTAAACTCTACATCTTCCATTGTAAATTGAACTGGATGTTCATAACCACAGGCATGTGTTATTTCCAATAATTCCTTGCGAAAGTTCTTAAAATAATAATGAGTTCTTTTCGATTTATCTTCCACATTAATACCTCGCTGCTTCCATTTACTCTGAGTAGCAACGCCGCTAGGGCAAGTATTATTGTGGCATACCTGAGCTTGAATACATCCAATGGAAAGCATGGCTTCTCTGGCTACATTGATACAATCTACCCCCATGGCAAATGCCATAGCTCCCTTCGCCGGAAACCCGAGCTTACCACTTCCTATAAAGACAATACGATCACAGAGATTGTGTTTTTTAAATATTTTGTATAATTCACTAAAACCAAACACCCATGGTAAAGCCACATGATCAGCAAAACTTGGGGGAGCTGCACCCGTTCCTCCTTCGCCACCATCAACAGCAATAAAATCGGGTCCTTTACCAGTTGATACCATTATATCTGCCAGCTTTTCCCAGTCGTCTAACTTTCCAATGGCAGATTTAATACCTACAGGAAGCCCAGTGGCTTCAGCAATTTCTTCAATAAACAAAATTAGTTCTTCAATCGTACTAAAAGCAGAGTGTGTTGGCGGCGAAAGCACATCTTTTCCTATAGGAACGTTACGTATGTCTGCAATCTCTTTGGTAATCTTTGAAGCAGGAAGTACACCGCCTTTACCTGGTTTTGCACCCTGCGACAGCTTGACTTCAATGGCTCTAACCTGAGGATTGTCCTTTACCAATTGAATCATTTTTTCCATAGAAAAATTTCCTTCATCATCACGTACCCCAAAATAACCCGTTCCAAAATGAAAAACTACGTCACTACCAGTTTTGTGATAGGGAGAGAGTCCTCCTTCTCCAGTATTGTGATAGGCATCGGCCATGCCGCATCCTCGATTTAAAGATTCTATGGCTCTCGCTGAAAGCGATCCAAAACTCATGGCGGAGACATTTATCACAGAAGCAGGACGATACGGCCTACGTCTCTTACTGTGCAACCCCATTACTTTAGCGCAGGGTAAAAAATAAGGGTCATTGTAGTTGGGGTGTTCTTCTTCCACCTTATACGGAAGCATCGCATTATTTATGAAAATATAGTTGGCTGCATAAATATCTCTATCCGTTCCAAACCCCTCGTAATTGTTCTCATTTTTTGCGGAAGCATAGATCCATCCACGTTCAATACGATTAAAGGGTAATTCCTCTCTATTGTTGGCAACAATATATTGGCGCAATTCAGGACCTATACTTTCAAGCATATATCTAAAATGACCAACAACGGGAAAATTATGCAATATGGTGTGTTTCTTATTAAGAAAAACATCGTAGAACGCGACTAGTGCGATTACCGCAAGAATCCAAGCCCACCAGGGGATATTTACTATAAAATTCCAAATTGCTTCCATATACTTTCTATTCTCCTAAATAATCCAAGGTAAGATGAATGAAAGCTTTAACTCCTAGGATCATTCCGCTTTCGTCAATACGAAAATCGGGAGTGTGGTGGGGTGCAGGGCTATTATCATTCAATGCCTTTCCGCCTAAAAAGAAATACAAACCAGGTACTTCTTGTGCAAAAAATGAAAAATCTTCAGCTCCAGTAATGGCTTTTATTTCAAAAACGCGCCCTTTTCCGGCTGCTTTTTCAAGAGAAGGAAGCATTTGAGCTGTTAATCCTGGATCATTATAGGTTACTGGATATCCTCGCTCAATTTCAATAGTGGCTTCTGCACGGTATGCCGCAGCGATAGCGGGCACCATTTCTTTCATTCGCTTGTTAATTTGTTTCTGCATACCAACATCTAAGGTTCGTAAAGTTCCAATAATGGTAGCCTCTTCAGGAATAATATTACTACGAACTCCACTTGTAATTTTACCAATAGATAGTACTGCTGCTTCTTTGGTTAATTCAGTCTCGCGTGAAATAAGGGTTTGTAAACCGTCTATGATTTTTACAGACGCCATGATGGGATCAACGCCGCCCCAAGGAGCAGAGCCATGGGTCTGTTTTCCTTTTACCGTAATTTCGAAGCTCTGAGACGCCGCCATCATTCCTTTAGGCTTATATGCAATAGTTCCAATAGGTTGTGAAGAGCCAATATGTAGTCCAAAAACGGCTTCTACTTTTGGGTTATCTAGAACTCCTTCTTTCACCATGAGTTCGGCGCCACCTTCCTCACCTGGAGGAGCTCCTTCTTCGGCAGGTTGGAAAATAAACTTTATAGTTCCTGCAAAATCATTGTTTTTTGAAAGTACTTCGGCAACACCCATCAAGATGGCGATATGTGTGTCATGGCCACAGGCGTGCATAACCCCTGTATCTTGACCTCTGAAGGTAGTTGTGACTGTTGATTTAAAAGGTAGGTCAACACGTTCTGTAACAGGTAGGGCATCTATATCTGCTCGTAACGCAATCACTTTACCTGGACGTTTTCCTTCCAGAATGCCAATGACTCCGGTATGAGCAACTCCGGTTTGGACTTTCAGTCCTAAACTTTTTAAATGCGCTGCAATTTTTTCGGCGGTTTTAAATTCTCGGTTTGAGAGCTCTGGGTTTTTGTGAAAATCCCGACGCCATTCAATTACTTTTGGTTCAACATCTGCAATGGCTTTCTCATAGCCTGTTTGGGCAAATGATGAAAAAGAAATTAGAAAAACGGTAACTGCGATGAATCTTTTGTGCATGGTTTCGTGTTTTTAAATACTATTATTGTGCGTCTAGATAGTCTAATGCTAGTTGTGACAATGCCTTAACTCCCAGTTTTAATCCGTTATCATCAATAACAAAATCTGGAGTGTGGTGTGGAAACGGAGTTGTATTTCCAGGGGTCATTCCGCCTAAGAAGAAATAGAATCCCGGCACTTTTTCCTGAAAGAAAGAAAAATCTTCTCCTCCTGTAGTGGCTTTAACTAATAGGACATTCTCTTTTCCTGCTACTCCTTCTAGTGTAGGAAGCATTTTGGCTGTTAGCGCAAGGTCGTTGAATGTAATGGATGTGTTATTTTGCCATTCAACAGTAGCCGTTCCGCCATAGGTTATGGCTATGTTTTTGGCCATTTCAGTCATACGCCTTATAATAAGTTCTCTCATGGAAGGATCCAAGGTTCTTACAGTCCCTATTAATTCCGCACTTTCTGGGATGATGTTAAATCGAACACCACTTGTTATTTTTCCTACTGTAATAACCGCTGCTTCTTGGACCAGAGGAGCTTCTCTACTAATAATGGTTTGAAATCCGTCGATAATTTTCGCAGAGATCAAAATAGGATCCACACCCGCCCAAGGAGCGGAGCCGTGTGTTTGTTTTCCTTTTACATTTACCACAAATCGCTCAACCGCCGCCATAGTACCGCCGGGCTTATACTTTATTTGCCCAACAGGGGTTCCGGAGTTGATATGCAATCCAAAAATGGCATCTACTTTGGGGTTTTCAAGAACCCCTTCTTTAATCATTAATTTAGCGCCTCCTTCTTCTCCTGGAGGAGCACCTTCTTCTGCAGGTTGAAATATAAATTTTACGGTCCCGCTTACTAAGTTTTTATTTTTCGAAAGCACTTCGGCTACGCCCATTAATATGGCCGTATGTGTATCATGACCGCAGGCGTGCATGACACCAGTTTCTGTTCCTAGAAAATTCGCTGTTACTTCACTTTTAAAAGGAAGGTCATTACGTTCGGTTACTGGAAGAGCATCTATATCTGCTCTCAACGCAACAACTTTCCCCGGTTTGTCGCCTTTAAGAATACCCACGACTCCGGTAATGCCCACGCCCGTTTGAACTTCAATACCCAAAGACCTTAAGTGTGCCGCAATCTTTTCAGCTGTTTTAAATTCCCTATTGGAGAGTTCTGGATTTTGATGAAAATGCCTACGCCAGTCAATGACTTTGGTTTCTACACTTTCAATATCACTGGCTAGCTTTTGATCCATTTGGCCAAAAGCCGAAATAGCGCATAATGGGAGTAGTACAATAATTTTTCTTAAAAACATCTGAGATTTAATTAAAGTTAATAAGTTGGTAACCGCGGTTTTGTAATTGAATCAACGCGGTCATGGCTGATAGGGATACTGAAATATCACTAAGGCGCCTTTCTTCGGTTAGATCCCGATGGGCAGCGGTTTGCCCACAAAGTATAATGGTCACGTTAGCATTTTTGAGTGCCTCAATGAGATCAATATTTGGATTGTCTACTCCAAATTTCTCTTTATAATATTCGTTTTTTAATAAACCATAACTGGCATTGCCATGCATTACCATAACGGGGTGAAGGGTTTCAGTTGACTTGCCATCTTGAACGTGCATATTCAGGAATCGGGCAATAGTTCCTATCCATTTGTTGGTTACTGCTGGGTCCTCAGGAGCAGAACTCACGTCAAAAACAACCTTGTATTCTTCTTCAAGATTGGTTTTGTAATCTGGGTTATCTACTGCATATGTAGCACCGTGATTTTTAATGACTTTTCCAGGGATTCGATCTTTCTGGGCGTGAGCATATGTTAGGGATACTAGGAAACAAACAATAGCGAATGTGGCTTTCATGAAATAGGAATCATGTGGGTTTAAAGAGTTCTAAAGATATTTAATTTTCATTAAATCGCATTTATTTTTTTCTGTTTATAAATTTTGAAAAACACAACTTCATTTTTATCCTATTTTTCCTATTTTCACATACTGGATTTCCTCCAAATAAATACAATCGCAATTGCAAGAATATCTCAATCAACTTAATGATGCGCAGCTCGCGCCAGTACTGCAAATAGAAGGCCCTCTTATTGTTATTGCAGGTGCTGGATCTGGCAAGACCAGAGTGCTTACCTATCGCATCGCCTATTTAATGTCTAAAGGGGTGGACCCTTTTAGCATTTTGGCCCTTACATTTACCAATAAGGCGGCCCGTGAAATGAAAAAACGAATAGCCACCATCGTGGGAACCAGTGAGGCCAAAAATTTATGGATGGGTACTTTTCATAGTGTTTTTGCAAAAATTCTTCGGTTTGAGGCAGATAGATTAGGATACCCTTCCAACTTTACTATTTATGATACTCAGGATTCTCAAAGCGTTATTAGGGCTATTATTAAGGAAATGAATCTTGATAAGGATATTTACAAATATAAGCAGGTCTATTCCAGAATTTCATCGTATAAAAACAGCTTGATAACCGTCAAGGCATATTTTAGTAATCCGGAATTAATGGAAGCGGATGCCATGGCCAAAATTCCTAGACTGGGAGATATCTATAAGGCTTATGTTGAAAAATGTTTTAAAGCGGGAGCTATGGATTTTGATGACCTCCTTCTTAAAACCAATGAACTGTTAACCCGATTTCCCGATGTGTTAGCAAAATACCAGAATAGATTTCGATATATTTTGGTAGATGAGTACCAGGATACAAATCACAGTCAGTACCTTATTGTAAGGGCTTTAAGTGATAAGTTTCAGAATATTTGTGTGGTTGGAGATGATGCGCAAAGTATTTATGCGTTCCGAGGGGCCAATATCAATAACATACTTAACTTCCAAAAGGATTATGATGACGTAAAAGTATTTCGGCTAGAACAAAATTATAGATCTACAAAGAATATTGTAAATGCAGCCAATAGTATTATTGAGAAGAACAAAACACGTCTCGAAAAGGTAGTGTGGACGGCCAATGACGAAGGAGCAAAGCTAAAGGTAAATAGAACCATGACTGATGGTGACGAAGGACGCTTTGTAGCCAGTTCTATCTTTGAGACTATGATGAATAATCAAAGTAACAACAGTGATTTTGCCATATTGTATAGAACCAATGCGCAATCCAGAGCTATGGAAGACGCCTTGAGGAAAAAAGACATTCCCTATAGAATTTATGGTGGACTTAGCTTTTATCAGAGAAAAGAAATAAAAGACGTTTTGTCCTACCTGCGTCTTATTTTGAATCCAAAAGATGAAGAAGCTTTAAAACGGGTCATTAATTATCCTGCACGTGGCATTGGACAAACAACGATAGATCGGTTAATTGTAGCTGCCAATCATTATGACAGGTCTATGTTTGAGGTGATGCAGAACGTGGATAAGATTGACCTTAAGATCAATAACGGTACAAAAAACAAACTATCTGACTTTGTCGTAATGCTCCAAAGTTTTGAAGTAATGAATCAAAACTGTGACGCTTTTCAGATCGCGGAACATGTAACTCGAAAAACGGGACTACTCACTGAACTCAAAAAGGATGGTACCCCTGAAGGCATTGCACGTATTGAGAATATTGAAGAATTACTCAATGGGATGCGTGATTTTGTAGAGGAACAAAAAGAATTGGCGGACACAACAGGCTCACTAGCCGAATTCCTTGAAGATGTAGCCTTAGCTACAGACCTTGATAATGATAAAGGAGATGGTAATAGAGTAGCCCTGATGACGGTACATCTGGCCAAAGGGTTAGAGTTTCCCTATGTGTATATAGTAGGAATGGAAGAAGACCTCTTTCCAAGCGCCATGAGCATGAACACAAGAAGTGAGCTCGAAGAAGAACGTCGCTTGTTCTATGTTGCAGTGACAAGAGCCGAAAAACAAGCATACCTAACCTATGCTCAATCACGTTATCGTTGGGGAAAGCTAATCGATGCGGATCCTAGTCGGTTTATTGAAGAAATTGATGATCAATATTTGGAGTACTTAACTCCCATGACCGAAAACAGGTACAAACCTTTATTGGATGTTGATATTTTTGATGAGGTGGATAAAAGTAAACTAAGAATGCGTAAGCCTACCACTGGAAAACCACCAAAAGGGCCTTCGGATGATCAACTTCGGAAATTACGTCGCCTAAAACCTGTCTCGAGCTCCGCCGATAAGAACTTTAGCGCGAAAGATGCTAATTTAGAGGTGGGTACTATAGTTAAACATGTACGCTTCGGAAAGGGAAAAATAGTAAAGATCGAAGGTGTTGGTGCTGATACTAAAGCCGAAATTAAGTTTGAGAATGGTGGCATTAAAAAGCTGCTCCTTCGGTTTGCTAAATTGAATGTGTTATCATAGAATAGGTAGGTGCAGATCGATAAAGGCTCGTATCTGTGCTTGTAAATCCAGAATATTTGTTGGACTCCAATCATCACCATGCCCTCCCTCATATACGGTAAAGTTATGATCCACCATGGCGTCACTTAGTGCCATATTTAATCGCTGACCATTGGTAAGTGGTACCAAAGGATCTTGATTTCCGTAGAAAAGAATAGACGGACTACTAGCGGCAGATACTTGATGCACGGGGCTGGTCAATTCGGCCAAATTACCACCGTTTGGGTAGGCGCTTTCGTCCACCAGCAGCGACAAGAGGATATCAAAATTTGGATCATTGGTATAAAAAGGGTCCGTGAAATCTGAAGGTCCAACGATGTCGCAAACCATTTTTACCTGATCTGTGGTATCATACACATAGTCATACATCAAGGCAAGATGGGCTCCTGCACTTGTACCAATAAGACCAAATTCAGGAAGAATTTGAAGCAATTCTTTTTCATCAGTTAATTTTTGAAGAACACTCTCCACATCCAAAAACTGATTGGGAAAAGCCGGTGTAGCTGGCAATGCGGCCAACACATAATTTATATTTACAATGGCATGATTTGGATGACTTTCTTGGATTAAATCGATAAAATCGTCCATGTCACTTTTATCACCTGCAGTCCATCCACCGCCATGAATAAGGACCAATACCTTGGTTTTGGATATACTACGTCCTTCCGGAAGGTAGATATCATACACTTGCTGGGGATTGTTTCCGTAGGAGACATCCAAAAAGGTAACGGCAGCCAGAGGATTAGAGTCATCATCGTTTTGCGTTTGCGGATCTATGGCACCATCATCTGAGGTACAAGAATAAAAGGCAAAACTTAATCCAATGACAAGTAGGAAAACAAACCGTAGATTTTTCATAGCAGGGCGGGTTTCTTTTGATAACGAAAAAATGTTCGTTTTATGATGAAGTGTATTTTTTTCAGAATAACTTCAGAAAAAACCAATACCTTTAACTTGAAGACCCTGCGATAACCATCATGGCCGATTTCATTAGAATATATGAAGAAAACCCGAACCCGAAAGAGATAAAACGGGTGGTCGAGGTATTGCGCAATGGTGGTCTCATTATCTATCCCAGTGACACCGTGTATGCTTTAGGGTGTGATATTACCAACAATAAAGCATTAGAACGAATTGCAAGAATAAAAGGGGTGAAGCTGGAAAAGGCCAATTTTTCTTTTGTGTGCGAAGATCTTAGTAACCTTTCAGATTACGTACGGCAAATAAACACAGCGACCTTCAAAATATTAAAAAGAGCACTTCCGGGGCCGTATACCTTTATTCTTCCGGGAAATAATAACCTACCCAAGGTGTTTAAAAAGAAAAAAGAAGTAGGGATTCGAGTACCCGCTAATAACATTGCCTTGACCCTAGTTCACGAATTGGGAAACCCTATTGTGTCAACGTCCATTTATGATGAAGATGAAATTATTGAATATACTACAGACCCTGAGTTGATCTATGAAAAATGGGACAATTTGGTCGATATCGTCATTGATGGTGGGTATGGAGGCAATATTCCGTCTACAGTTATTGACCTCACGGGAGAAGAACCCGTATTAATTAGACAAGGAAAGGGTAGTTTGGAGGTTTAATTGTACTGGATTTGGGATGTTCAAGAGGCTTCTTCTTTGCCATTTTCCTTACTTACGTCCTTATCCTTATCACCCTTGGATAGTTTCGTTTTTCTTTCATGTTGTTCAGAATTATTCGGATTTGACCCTTCGCTTGTGTCCATATCGTTAGATTCACTTTGGTGTCTACGCTTTTTTACTGTCACCTCTGCCGCAGCACCTACTTGTTGACCTTGACCTTTTGCGGCTTCTGCCGCGGTGGTAGTAGTCGTGGTAGTCGTGGTAGTCGTGGTGGCGGTGGCGGTTGTAGTTGTAGCGCCTTGACCTGATGCTGCACCACCGCCTGTGTTTTGATGATGTGGCGATGGTATAGTTGCCAGTTCAATTGCCGCCTCTTCAAATTCCTCAGCGTTGCCACCTGCGAACGTCATAAAAATCTCAAAAAGTTTTGGCTGGTTTTCCTCAAATTGTTTGGGGTTTTTAATTCTGGGCATTTCAGTTTGAGCTGGCACAGCATCAAATTCAGCCGAGGTGGCTATTAATTCGAGTCGATTGACTAACGCTTCCACGTCATTTGCAGTTGGTAAGTTGTCAAAGCGGCCTAATGCGGCTCGAAGTAGATCTTTATAAACCTTTGAACCGGCTTTTTCGATTGAATTGTTAACCGCTTTTTTCGCCTCGTCAATATCATCATCATTTTTTAGTTTTGTCACTATTCCCATAATTCTGATGCGCAATGTGTTTAGACGCTGGTTTTCTATCGCCTCTCCTGCCCATAAATTTCCAGGAACACTGTTAAGTTTTGTAAGAATACCCATAGCCAACACTATTATTTCTTTTAGTTCATTACTTTCATTCCCTTCTGGGCTAAGAGCGCCTATGTTACCGGCCAAATTGCTGAGTGCTTTTTTAACATTGGGTTTTGTTTGGCTTGAAAAAAGGCCATTTAGATAACCTTGAAAGGCATCTCGAATGAGATGATATGGAATAATATGTCGAATGTTCTCCTTCCCTCTTTTTGTTTTAACGGCCTTAGTGACAGCTTCGGTCCAACCGGGTCGCCCCGTAAGCTTAAATCCAGCGCTGTGCTCCTCACTGTATTCAGCTTTCAAGTTTCCTTGGTTTGGTCTGGCTGGGGTTGCATGGATTCGTTCAATACTTGTAATTTCGAAACCAGAGCTATGCCTTGAATCACGTACATAGGAACCATATACCGTAACCAAGTAATCTTCTTCATCTTTAAAAGCCCTGGCCAGTTTCTGTGCTAGCCCTGTAACTCTTTGCATACTTGCCTGTTTGTGTAATATTTTATACAAACCGCGATCCACCTCTCTAAAATTTCGGGATCCTATATATAATTTTCCCTGTGCCACATTACCTTGTGCTGGGGATGATATAAGTCCGGTTGCTTGATTTTTACTTAGATTTTTTGATGAGGCTAAAGCTCCCATCTCATCGGCTTCTTTTTCCAGCCCAGCGTCGTCATTGATATTGACTTTTCCTTTCATCTGTAGGGTAGGTTGTACGCGACCTTGCTTTTGCTGCACTACATGCCAGGCTTCATGGGGAAGGTGTTTCTCCTGCCCCGACGCAAGATGAATATTAGAACCTTGCGCATAAGCATGGGCCTGTAATTGCGCTGGTTTGGAAGAGTTGTAATGTACTTTGACATCATCCATGGAATAGCCAGAGAGGTTCTCGATCCCGGACTTAAGGTTATTGGGTAAGCCCGTGTTGTTTTCTTTCGTTTGGACAAGTTGTTTTACAGAAGCGGTTGTTGCCATCGCCTGTAACTGTGTCGTTTGTTGCACCCGTTGGCTGTTATTAGCCATGTTCTGAAAATAGGAACCCCGATGGGTCTGTACACTGGCATTTGCCATGGTCTGAAATTGTGAAAAACGCTGGGTCGTAGGATGATTGACCGCTGCATGTTTCAGTTTTTTGATATTGGAAATTTCTGACCGTTTATCCTTAAACTGAACTAAAGACTCCTGGTTTTCGGGTTGCTGCTCCTGTTTGGGTGCAACAACCGGAGCCTTAGCCTTATGTGTGTTTTGGATGGGTGTCTGCATACGATCTTCTTGTGATCAGAATCTAGTCCTGACCAATCAATAAATGTAGTACGGGTTGCATGCAAACAGAATACGTGTAAACACCTAATTTTCAGAAAGCAAGAATCCCGGTCAACCCCGGGATTCTTTATAAATATGTTGAAGACTATTAATTGATCTTAGGGTCTTTTAAACCTTCTTCTATCATTTCATAGAACTGGTCCAGTTTAGGCAGTACTACAATGCGGGTTCTTCTGTTTTTTGACTTTCCTTCTTTAGTTTCATTGGATGCTATTGGAACGTACTCACCACGACCTCCAGCAGTCATTCGTGCAGGAGATACACCAAATTCACTTTGTAGATAACGTACTACCGACGTAGCTCTCAATACACTTAAATCCCAGTTATCCTTAACGGCTCCTGTACTAATAGGATCATCATCGGTATGTCCTTCAACCAAAAATTCGAAATCTGGCTTGTTATTAACCACTGTAGCTACTTTACCAAGAACCTCTCGAGCCTTACTTGTGATATTATAGCTTCCGCTTTTAAACAATAGCTTGTCTGAAATATTCACATATACCACGCCTTTTTCAACGCTGATGTTAATATCCTCATCGTCTAGGTTACCAATAGCCCCCTTAAGACTTTGTACTAGAGCAAGGTTTACCGAGTCTCTTCGGGTAACTGCATCTTGAAGTTTACGAATGGTGAGATCCTTTTCTTTAAGGCTTTCCAGTGATCTCTCAAGGTTTTCTGCACCTTTTTTGGTAAGGTCCGTGAAATCGCCTATTTGATTTATTAGATCGCCGTTGGTTGCATTTAAGGAAGCTACCTGACTTTTTAATGCGTTGTTTTCAGATTGTAAGCCTGATTTTTCAGAAAGACAATCGTTTAATTTTACAGTAGCTGTATTAAGCAAGTCCTGGGTTTTCTTTTGTCTGGATTCTAATTCGGCATATTGCTTTTTAGAAACACATGAGGTAAATAACAAACCACAGCACGCAGTTAGTATAAAAAACTTTTTCATCATTGTTTGTTTTATGTTAGATGGGTAATCAAAATTATCAAAAGGAATGGGAGTCCAAAACCGATTAACAATACTTTAGTAAAATTAATTAAAGCTTCTTAAAATCACGCCTTTTTTTAATAAAATATGCCCAAATAATGGAATTGGTTCTGTAGTATTTTAAAGATGATGCAAACTGTTTTCTTTTTTTTAGAAATACCGAAATAGCACCATAAAAACTAAAGTGTGCCCGAATAATTGCCATACAATGCCTAGGTTTTCCTTGAACCAAAAATTGAATGCCCGCAATTCCGTCCAGAAATAGACGTAGTATGATGATTTTCCAAATAACCCCTCCCTTGACGTTTTTGAGAAGCACGAGCAGGGTATTCCTAAAATTATAGAAGGTTTTTTGAGGATTGCCTGCAGAAAGGGTAGCGCCTCCTACATGGTATACTGTTGAAGCCCCTATGTATTTCACGGTGCCTTCAGCAGCTTGAAGTCGCCAACAAAGATCGATTTCCTCTTGATGGGCAAAGAAATCAGGATCTAAAGCGCCCGCATTCCAAAAGGCGTCTCTTTTTAGAAAAAGACAAGCACCGGTAGCCCAAAAAATAGTCGCACTGTCATCGTATTGGCCTTCATCTTTTTCAATGGTATTAAAGATACGTCCGCGACAATAGGGATAGCCTAATGCGTCAATAAAACCTCCCGCCGCGCCTGCATATTCAAAAGTGTCTTTGTTATGATAATCTAATATTTTGGGTTGGGCCGCGACCAGATTGGTATCTTTTTGGAAAGCGGACACCAATGGAGAGATCCAGTTTTTGGTTACTTCTACATCACTATTGAGCAATACAAAGATATCTTCGGTAAGTGTTGATAGCGCTTCGTTATACCCTCCGGCATAGCCTCCGTTTGTTGTATTTTGAAGTATACGTACTTCGGGAAAATTTTCGGTAATAAAGACCACCGAGTCATCTGTTGAGGCGTTATCTGCCACATAGATAGCGGCTTCTTCCCGAGAATGCTTCAGTACAGAAGGGAGGAATTGCTTGAGCAGTTCTTTTCCATTCCAGTTAAGTATGACTACGGCGACTTTCACAGGTGCAAAGTAAACGGATTATTTGTTATGATACGAAGGAATGTCCTTTAGGAAGATATATTTTTCGGCATTATGATCCATTTTGCAGTAGTAATGTTCCATGCCATTAGTAACCATTAATAGTGTTGCATTGAGGGTAAGATTGTACCGCGCAATTTGATCAAAGGTATCTTGAGTGATGGCAATCTGTGGCGCTTTACATTCTATAATTAAATAAATACTCCCGTCGGCATTGAATACCACAATGTCATATCTTTTGGTAAGATTATTAATGCGTAGCTGTTTTTCTACATTAATATGTGAAGACGGATATTCCTTTTCCGATAAGAGAAAATGAAGCACATGTTGACGTACCCATTCTTCTGGAGTAAGCACCACGAATTTTTTTCGGATAACATCAAAAATCAACGTTTTATTTTCGTTACTTTTGAATCGAAACTGAGCCTCGGGAAAATTTAGTTTCAGCATGCAACAAAGTAACAATTTCCTTAGAAAAAAATAGTACATATCGTATAAAATACCCGATAGTGCCTTTAGAAAAAGCCAAAAACATTATCGCCGATATTAAGGCGGGAAACTTGAAACCTATTTATTTTTTAATGGGTGAAGAACCCTATTATATTGATGGCATAGCGAGTTTTATAGAGAAGACAGTTTTATCTGAAGAAGAAAAAGGCTTCAACCAGATGGTCCTGTATGGCCGTGATGTGAGTATTGAAGATATTGTAAGCAGTGCAAAACGCTATCCAATGATGGCAGAGCGTCAAGTAGTGATTGTTAAAGAAGCACAAGACCTAGCTCGAAGCATAGAGAGCCTTGTGGCCTATGCAGAAAACCCACAGCCTACCACCGTTTTGGTTGTTTGTTATAAATACAAAACACTAGATAAACGAAAGAAATTATCCAAAACCTTAGCGAAAACGGGAGTTGTTTTTGATAGTAAGAAACTCTATGAGAATCAGGTTCCAGACTGGATTCGTAGAGTGCTGGCAGGTAAAGGATATACCATTACGCCCAAAGCCGCACAAATGCTGGTGGAGTTTCTGGGGAATGATCTAAATAAAGTAAATAATGAGTTGGAAAAACTGCAACTCATTGTTAAAAAAGGAGAACAGATCACACCGCAATTGGTCGAAGAGAATATAGGGATTAGCAAGGACTTTAATAATTTTGAGTTGCAGAGTGCTATTGGAGTAAGAGATATTTCCAAAGCCTTTGGGATAGCGCAGTACTTCGCACAAAACCCTAAGAACCATCCAATGGTAATGACCGTAGCATTACTATATAGTTTCTTCTCTAAGCTGTTAAAATATCATGCCCTTACGAATAAATCTGAAGCTCCTAAGACGCTTGGAGTAAGTCCATATTTTATTAAAGATTACGAAATAGCCGCCCGAAATTATTCTATGAAAAAAGTAAGCGCAATCATTTCTTCCATACGAGAGGTCGATATGAAAAGCAAGGGAGTGGGTGCGGCAAATATGCCACAAGGTGATTTACTAAAAGAGTTACTTGTTAAAATCTTTAACTAGTGTCAGTTTTCAGCATTTCTTTCGTCAATCTTTTGAAGCAATACAACTGCGTTGGCCTTATATGCTTTCAGCAACTGAAGGTAGTTCTTACAGGCAATCGTGTTATAATACGCCACTCTGTTTTTAAAATCTTGATCCGTTAACATATATTCCTGAAAGCGATCGTCTTCCTTTCCTGAGACAATTTTTGAAAACCAAGGGTAGTTATCTCTCCAATGTTCCAAGTTTTGAATGGTATTACTTTTTACCTCACCTCCTAATTCGTCCATAATAGCACTAAAGGCAGTATAGAATTGTACAACGTCTACAGTGAGTGAATCCCTTTTTTTTGAATCATCATAGAAGTCTTTCAACTGCGAATATCCCTTATTGTTTATAGTAAGAGGAAAATAGGAGGTTATCATACTTGGGCAGGTGGCACAGGTGTTAAAATCCTCTCGAGTGAACTCATCGTTGAGAAGTTTATTTGAATCTTTCTCCCTGATATCATAGTAGGCGATGGCCACATTCATTAGCAGCGTGTCCCTTTCCAAGTCATAGGAAACATTTTGGAAAATTCCAGCGAGTAATCGTTCCTGTTTTTTTCCTTCGTTCCAATTATTGATTTGAAGGGCGATCAATATTCCAACGACCACCAGAAGTATTTCACCTAATGCGTATAGTGCATATTTTCCAAATTTGTTTTCAGAAAATAGCTTGAGTTTTTTCAGCTTGAAAAATCGAGGCATATATCAAAAAGATATTATAGCATTTTTCTCAAGGTATATTTTCCGGCTCCCATAAGGGCAATGGCCAAAAAACCAAACAAGTAGAGCAGGGCAAATTCTTTTCTTTGAAAAGGATCTTCCCAGTGCACTATAAACACGGCAACTAACATAACAATAATGGGAGGGATGCTTGCTAAGCGTGTTTTAAACCCAATAATAATGAGAACGGGGCAAATGGCTTCAGCAATAACAGTTAATACAAGAGATAGACCAGCTCCAAGGCCAATGGGGTCTCCAAAAGAGAAGTCGCCCTGAAAGACTTTCATCAGTTTTGGAATACCATGGGTTAACATGAGTCCTGCAAAACTTAAACGGAGTACTAAAAGACCAAGATTGTGATTACTAGTAGTTGACATATTTATTTATTTATTTTGGTTTGTTATTGTTTAAAAATACAAAACAAATTTTAAGTGTACTTTTGTTGTCGAAAAAAGATGTGAATGACAAATTTTAAGGCTTGGGTTTCCGCAGCACGATTGAGAACCTTACCGCTGTCTATTTCGGGAATTATTGTGGGAGCCTCTTTAGGGATGGATGCCCTGTATCTAGATTGTTTTAGTGACCTCCGTTTTTCCAATTCTAATTGCCCTGAGAGTCCTACCGTATGGAAAACATCTATTTTTTGGTTGGCAATTTTGACAACGATTGGATTTCAAGTAGTGTCTAATTTCGCAAATGATTATGGCGACGGAATAAAAGGTACAGATGATAATCGTGAAGGAGAAAAGCGTATGGTAGCCTCGGGTGTGATTTCACCGGCCGCCATGAAACGAGGAATCATTATTACCACGGTCATTACGTTAGGGACAGCTATATTGCTAATATACAATGCCTTTGGAAAAGAACAATACGGGTATATTCTTCTGTTTTTTGGTTTGGGGTTGGCCTCTATTGTTGCCGCAATTAAATATACGGTGGGAAAAAAGGCGTATGGATATTCGGGTTTTGGAGATCTGTTCGTGTTTCTTTTCTTCGGATTACTAAGTGTATTTGGCACATACTTCTTATATACCAAGTCTTTATACTGGGTTATTTTCTTACCGGCTATAACCATTGGCCTTTTGAGTGTTTCAGTACTAAACCTAAATAATATGAGGGATATCGAAAATGACGAAAAGGCGGGTAAAAGAACATTGGTAGTAAAGTTGGGGGGGCAAGGCGCGAAGATATATCATTACGCCCTAATAATTACAGCGTTAATAGCGGCAATAACCTATATTATCTTTAATAGCCCTACTCAATTTATTTCTCTCATTGCCTTTATTCCATTAGCAATGAATCTGAAAAAAGTATACCATAATAAAATTCCAAGTAAATTGGATGGCGAACTCAAAAAAGTAGCACTTAGCACATTTTTGTTTGCCATATTATTTAGTATTTTCAATTAGTTAAATAGGACATTATGAAAATAACATTTTACGGCCAGAATAGCCTGGCGATTGAAGTTTCGGGAAAACAAATCATTATCGATCCTTTCATTTCTGGCAATCCTTTGTCCAAGGATTTGGTAGATATTAATGCGTTAGCGGCAGATTATATACTGCTTACTCATGCCCATCAAGACCATATTTTGGATGCAGAGGCGATTGCCGTGAATACGGGAGCAACCATTGTTAGTAATTATGAAATTGCGATGCACTATCAGGCAAAAGGGATCAAGGTGCATCCCATGAATCATGGTGGTAATTGGAAATTTGACTTCGGGAATGTGAAGTATGTAAATGCGATTCATACTAGCTCGTTCCCAGACGGTAGTAATGGAGGACAACCGGGAGGGTTTGTTATTGAGGGAGAACACAAAAATATATACATAGCCGGAGATACTGCATTGACTATGGATATGAAATTGATTCCAATGGCAACTAAATTGGATTTGGCAATTCTACCCATTGGAGATAATTTTACCATGGGTATTGATGACGCGATTATCGCAAGTGATTTTGTTGAATGTGAAAAAGTATTGGGCGTACACTACGATACCTTTGGATATATCAAAATTGATCATGCGGAGGCCAAGAAAAAATTCTATGATGCCGGAAAAGATCTAATGCTTTTGGAGATAGGGGAGTCTATTGAGTTATAATGAAAGCCACTTGCCATAAACATATTTTAACGTTTAAACGCCCTGGAGGAACATCTCGGGGCGTTTTACATCGCAAAGAAACTTGGTTTCTGATAGTAAAAGAAAAAGAACGTTATGGAATAGGGGAATGCGGAATTTTTAGAGGATTGAGTATTGATGATAGACCTGATTATGAAGAAAAACTGCATTGGGTATGTGACAATATCGAGACGGGATTGGAACGATTATATAGCGAACTCACTGAGTTTCCTTCCATTCAATTTGGATTGGAAACAGCCTTGAGATCGTTTAAGGCCGAAACACCATTTCATTTGTTTCCTTCATATTTTTATGCGGGAACTAAGAGTATTCCTATTAATGGATTGATTTGGATGGGAGATGAGGCTTTTATGAAATCACAAATTTCTACAAAATTAAAGGAAGGCTTTACCTGCATTAAGATGAAAATAGGAGCTATCGATTTTAATACTGAAATGAATCTATTAGCTTCCATTCGCAAAGAGTTTTCATCATCAGATGTTGAGGTGAGGGTAGATGCCAATGGTGCTTTCGACCCAAACGAAGCCTTGGAAAAGCTCAAAAGGCTTTCAGATTTAGAGTTGCATTCCATTGAGCAGCCCATTCGTCAAGGACAATGGAATGAGATGGCACGACTTTGTTCAGAAACACCATTGCCTATTGCTTTAGACGAAGAGCTAATAGGGGTTTTTTCAGAAGAAAAGAAGAAGCAAATGTTTGCTGAAATCAATCCGCAGTATATCATTCTAAAACCCAGCCTGGTGGGAGGCTTTAGTGGGTGTGACAATTGGATTAGAATGGCCCAAGAAAATAGAGCAGGTTGGTGGATTACTTCTGCGCTGGAAAGTAATGTAGGATTAAACGCAATTTCACAGTATACCTTTACAAAAAATAGTAAATTGCCCCAAGGATTGGGCACGGGAAGTTTGTTTACTAATAATATATCTTCACCATTAAAAGTCCAAGACGGGACATTGTTATACGACCCCGACCAAAGATGGAATCTTGATGTTCTGGGGCTAAATTTTAAATAGTTTTCTATGTTTATCGCACAAGCTTATAATTATTTGCATGACATTTGGCGTTATATTATTGGGTTTATTATATGCCTATT
>Ga0316204_10002799_pt1 | contig 37814 bp, 35 predicted proteins | sample 6monrhotite_MG_2_FD_205661 | JGI IMG/M metagenome (GOLD analysis project Ga0316204, IMG submission 205661) | Microbial mat bacterial communities from mineral coupon in-situ incubated in ocean water Damariscotta River, Maine, United States -... | ecosystem: Environmental > Aquatic > Marine >... | reverse complement strand
TTTATTGGTCTGGGTATTTTTTTGTCTGCGATAAGTGTAATACAAAGCACCTGGGCAAGAACGAACGAGATGCAGTTAAGGCGCATCTCGCTCGGGGAAAGGTCGCGCTGTTTACGCCCTGTCCCCTGTCGTGAGACCACCAAGAGTCGACAGGGTAGTGAGCCGACCCCGTAAAACGTTTTGTGGTATGGATTAAGGGGACAGGGCAGAAAAGCACTGACCTGTCCCCGAGGGCGATGTGCCAGAGCTTTTGTATTCTGGACTACCCAAAGCGAAGGAACGGTGTAGTGTTTAGAAATTTATTAGATTAATCTTCTAGTTGCCAAATTAAACAAAAAAGATTTACAAACTTACACAAAAATAAAAGCAGAATCTGATAATATTCATTCCATGATTTTATACCCAACAATCGATCCAGTAGCGCTGGATTTAGGTTTCGCACAAGTACACTGGTACGGTTTAACCTACCTTTTCGCATTCTTATCCGCATGGGCTTTAGGCAATTACCGAGCAAAACAAAAAAACTCAGGCTGGACTAAAGATCAGGTCTCGGATGTTTTGTTTTACGGCGCACTTGGCGTAATACTTGGAGGACGGATAGGTTATATTATTTTTTATAATTTTGATAAATTTATAGATAATCCATTAATACTTATTCGTATCTGGGAAGGCGGAATGTCTTTTCATGGCGGTTTAATAGGTGTTATATGCGGCGTGTATTTGTTTGCCAGAAAATCAGGAAAAACATATTTCGAAGTTAATGACTTTATTGCACCAATGGTACCCCTAGGTTTAGGTTTTGGCCGTATCGGGAATTTTATCAATAAAGAGCTTTGGGGGCGTCCAGTAGAATCTGCAGTACCCTGGGCATTTGATTATGGTGATAAGATTGCAAGGCATCCTTCATCTCTATATCAGGCTTTATCTGAAGGCTTAATCTTATTTATAATTTTGTTTTTATATTCTCGAACAGCAAAGCCTAAAATGGCTGTTAGTGCGATGTTTGTTTTATGTTATGGCATATTCAGATTTATTACAGAATTTTACAGAACACCCGATGCCCATTTAAGCTTTGTTATGTTTGGCTGGATGACTAAAGGACAGCAGCTTTCTATTCCAATGATAGTAATTGGTATCGTTGTTTTAATTATGGCTTATAGAAGAAAAGCAGTATAGAGATATGAAACAGTATTTAGAATTAATGCGCCATGTAAAAGAGAATGGCACACAAAAAGGTGACAGAACAGGGACAGGCACAGTATCAGTATTTGGATATCAAATGCGTTTTGATCTTACTGAAGGCTTTCCGTTAGTAACGACAAAAAAATGCCATCTTAAATCAATTATCCATGAGCTTTTATGGTTTTTGAAAGGTGATACGAATATAAAGTATTTAACTGAAAACGGTGTGAAAATATGGGATGCCTGGGCTGATAATGAAGGTGACTTAGGGCCTGTTTATGGTTATCAATGGCGTAACTGGCCATCACCTGACAAAGGTACAATTGATCAGATTTCAGAAGTTGTTGAGATGCTAAAATCTAACCCGAATAGTCGCCGTATTATTGTCTCAGCCTGGAATGTTGCCGATTTACCAGACGAATCTATTTCTCCACAGGAAAATGTAAAAACAGGAAAAATGGCCTTAGCACCCTGTCATGCATTCTTTCAATTTTATGTAGCTGATGGAAAGCTCTCATGTCAGTTATATCAACGTAGTGCAGACATTTTTTTAGGTGTACCATTTAATATTGCGTCTTACGCTCTACTTACCATGATGATTGCTCAGGTTTGTGATTTAGAACCAGGTGATTTTATACACACATTGGGCGATGCACATTTATATAATAATCACCTTGAACAGGTAGATGAGCAATTATCTAGAGACGTATACGAACTACCAACTCTTGAGATTAATGCGAGTGTTAAAAATATATTTGATTTTAAATTCGAAGACTTTGACTTAGTCGATTACAAATCTCATCCGCATATAAAAGCACCTATATCTGTATGATTATTTCGCTAATCGCTGCACTCGATAAAAACAGACTAATAGGTTCTGATAACGGTATGCCGTGGCATCTTCCTGCTGATTTTAAACACTTTAAAGAAGTTACTATGGGGAAACCTGTCGTGATGGGACGTAAAACGTTTGAGTCAATAGGAAGGCCGTTACCAGGAAGGCAGAATATTGTAATTAGTCGTAAAGGTTTTTCAGCGGATGGTATTATAACTGTTGATAGTATTGATGCTGCACTTCAGTTAGTTAAAGATATTGATGAAGTAATGATTATAGGCGGTGCCAATATATACGATCAGTTAATAGAAAAAGCCGATCGATTGTATTTAACTCATGTAGACGCTGAATGTGAAGGTGATGCGTGGTTTCCTGAGTTTGATCCGACGCAATGGGATATTACTCATGAGTCATTTGTAAAAAAGGATGAAAAAAATAATTATAATTTTAATATAATTTCTTATGAGCGTATTTGATAAATACTCTATATGATTGATACGGTCTTAGGACATTTTATAGCGGTTCTTTTCTTTAGTTTGCTGTTTATTTTAAGTGCAGTTAGTTTTCCTCCCCATAAACACCCGGTATCTACAGGATAAAAGTGTTTTTCTTTTGGATCTGTCAAAGTAGACCAGTGCCCAAATACAACATTTAAATCTTCTTCTTCCCTTTCAAACGCAAACCATGGATGAATGTCATCATCTTTTTTACCCGGTGCACCTTTTTCTTTAAGACATAATTTTAAATCATCATTGATGTATCTCATTCGGGTAAAGCAGTTTGTGATGAAGCGTAGTCTGTCCCAGCCAGCCAGTTCATTGGACCATTTCTTTGGTTTATCACCATACATATGATGAAAAAATTCATGTGACTTTGGACCTTGCAGAACGGTTTCTAATTCTTTTGAGTAAGTAAGTATTTGTTTCAAGTTCCAGTCTGGATAAATACCTGCATGTACAAGACAGATATGGTTTTTTTCCTGGTAATGAACAAGAGGTCGATGTAATAACCAGTCTAATAAAACGTCCGAGTCAGATGCTTCAAGAATTGGCTGAATGGTATCTCTTTTACCCTGTTTTTTTCGTCCATTAGCAATGGCTAGTAAATGTAGATCGTGATTACCTAAAACCGTTACTGCGTTATCTTCAAGTGACTTAATAAACCGAATCGTTTTTAAAGAGTCTGGACCTCGGTTAACTATGTCTCCAGCAAACCAGAGTTTGTCTTTATCAGAATTAAATTCTAATTTAACCAATAGTTCTTTTAGTTGTGAGTAACATCCTTGAACGTCACCAATTGCGTAGGTAGCCATTAATTGTCTAATTTCTCAAGATCTATAAAACGAAACCAGCCACTCATAAGTGCTGGTTTATCTTTTGTTAATATAAGCTCAGGACAAGACTGTAATAACTCTTCAAACACAACATCTGTACGCGTTGCTATGTGTCTTATGAAAATATTCAATAAACGACGAGTTGGTGCGAATTGCCCGGGGCGTATAAATTTATCCATTATATAGATTTTACCACCGGGCTTTAAAACACGACTAGCTTCTTTTAAGGCTTTTAACGGGTCTGGTACAACAGCAAGAATCAGGTTCATCAGGACAATGTCAAAAGAATTGTCATCAAAGGGGAGTTGCATTACATCAGCTGTGTGTAATTGCATGCTTAAATTATGTTGTGGCAGTCGCGACTTGCACTTATCAAGCATAGCTGGTGTGAGGTCAGTGGCTGTGTATTTGTGATTGTCAGGTAAAAAAGGCAGATCGAGCCCTGTACCGATGCCGTTTATTAATACTTGTTGAGGTGTATCTATATCAATGCGCTTAAGGCTGTTTAAGCGCATAGTCTGAGTTGCTGAGCCAACTATTGAGTCGTAGACTGGTGCTAACAAGGTGTAGCTTAGTTTCAGCCCCATACTGTCAGCCTTTTAATAAAACGTAACCTTAGTGCAGTGTGCTTGGAGCAAGTAAGAAAAATTCAGGAATATCGGCATCAAAATGAAAACCATCATCTGAAATCATTTGATAGCTACCCGTCATTGAGCCGTTTGGCGTTTTCATCATCGTGCCGCTTGTATATTGAAAGCCTTCACCCGGTTTAAGGTAAGGTTGTTCACCAACGACACCATCACCCTTGACCTCCTGAGTTTCGCCCATTGCATCGGTAATCACCCAGTGGCGCGTTAGGAGCCGCGCAGGTTTGTCACCATCATTAACAATTGTCACAGTGTAAGAAAACACATAATGACTCTGCTCAGGCTGAGACTGGTCTTCTATGTAGTTAGGTGTTACATCTACACTAATCTTATAAGAGTCATTATTCATACATACCACCATTTGTTTGAATCTATCCTATCAAAATATAGACAAAAATTCAGGTGTTTTTGTCGGGATCTTCTTTATCGGTTAACTGATAAATATCAGCAAACTGTTGAAGTGAAAGTGACTGAGCTCGGGCTGTAGGATCTATACCAATTGACTCTAGTTGTTGCGGGCTAACAATACCTTTAAGCACATTACGTAATGTTTTACGGCGTTGTGAAAAAGCCTGGGTAACCAGTTTGCCGAAAGCTTTATCATTATCTACTTTTACAGTTTTTTCGGCGTGAGGAACCAGTCGAACAATCGCGGATTCTACTTTAGGCATAGGTTCAAAAGATTCAGGCGGAACCAGAAATAAAGCAGTAACATCAAAGTAATATTGAGCCATTACAGACAAGCGGCTGTAATTGCTAGTATCGGGTTTTGCTGCAAGTCGTAAAACGACTTCTTTTTGCAGCATAAAATACATGTCCTGAATGATTTCACTGTGCTCAACCAGATGAAATATTATAGGTGTGGAAATGTTATAAGGCAGGTTGCCGATGATGCGTAAGGGTTCTTCATAAGTCAGGTCATTAAAATTAAACTTAAGAACATCTGCATTATGGATTCGTAGCAGGTTGTTATGAACAGCATCAAGGCCACAATTTAATTGAAGTTTGGGTACAATATCACGATCGAGTTCAATCACATCCATTTCACCTACAATTTTTAAAATGGGGCAAGTGAGAGCGCCCAGGCCAGGACCAATTTCAATAATACGCTGACCAGGTTTAGGGTTGATGCTTTGAATAATGCGATGAATAATACTCGGGTCTGATAGAAAATTCTGACCAAAGCGTTTTCTTGCTCGGTGTTGTATTGCCATAATTATATTGCCGTTGTAATGGCCTGATTATTTGCCAGATGAATTGCTGTTTTTAATGCGGCAATATAACTGCCAGTATCTATATTTGATGTGGCCGCAAGATCTAGGGCTGTGCCATGATCAACAGAAGTTCTGATAATGGATAAACCTAAAGTGATATTTATAGCATGGCCAAAGCCAACATGCTTCAACACGGGTAATCCTTGATCATGATACATGGCTAAGACAGCATCAGCGTTATGTAGATACTTTGGTGTAAATAAAGTGTCTGCGGGTAGCGGGCCGCTCAAATTTAAACCCTGCTCACGTAGTTTATCTAATACCGGGGAAATTATTTCAATCTCTTCCGTGCCCATATGGCCATTTTCACCTGCATGTGGGTTTAGTCCGCACACTAAAATATGTGGGTTTTTTATACCGTACTTCTGTTTCAAATCGGTATTTAAAATAGTAATAACTTGTTTTAAATTATCTTTATTAATCGCAGCACTCACCTGGCTCAGAGGTAAGTGAGTGGTAACCAGTGCAACGCGTAATTTTTCTGCTTCTGCTGCAAGCATCATAACAGGCGTCCCTGAACTCAGCTTTGCCAGATATTCTGTATGACCAGAAAAAATGATACCGGCCTCATTTATGATGCCCTTGTGAATTGGACCGGTCATTAAAGCATGCGTTTGTTTGTTTTGTTGTGATTCTACTGCCTGTCGTATGCACTCAAGTACATACTGTGCATTTGATTTATCAAGTAGGCCCGGCATTACAGGTCTGGATAGCTTAACCGGTACCACATGCATTGTATTACCCTGGTTTTCAGCTATATGAGCAGCCGATGGAATGACTTCGATATTTATATTGATGCCAAGCGCCTGTGCCCTTTGAGACAACATATCTGGGTCTGCGAAATAGACTCTATAACAATTGAATTCTTTCTGTGCACTAATGATGGCAAGGTCTGGGCCTATACCAGCAGGCTCACCAGGTGTAATGGCAATTACAGGTTTCATTGTTAACTGTCATTCTCTATTCGATATTCAACATAAGCCTCGTCACGTGCTCGACGTAACCAAAGTTGTAGTTCTTCGTCTGCTTTACGATTTTGTATGGCCAATTCTGCTTTTTGTCGAATGAGTTGTTCAGTTTCATCTTGCTGACGACGCTCTAAAACCTGAATAATATGCCAGCCAAACTGGCTCTTAAATGGTTCTGATGTTTGACCTTCTGTAAGTGTGTTCATAACTTCAGTAAATCGTGGTACAAAAGTACCTTCTGTTGCCCAGCCTAAGTCACCACCATTATTCTTTGAGCCTGGATCCTGAGAATACTCGGCTGCAAGTGTTGCAAAGTCAGCGCCTTCATCAAGTTTAACTTTTACCTGAGTGAGTTTTATTCGAGCCTCTTCATTGCTGGTGATTTCATCTGACTTGATTAAGATATGTCGAGCATGAGTTTGCTTAACAAGATGTTGTCGAGTTTTTTTGTCGATAAGTTTAAGTACATGAAAGCCACCGGCACTACGCAACGGATCTGTGACCTCATCAACGCTGAGACGTCGAGCCGCATCTAAAAATAATGAAGGAAGTTCAGCTGCGCTACGTAAACCAAGGTCACCACCTTTCAGCGCATGACGACCATCTGAGAAGCGAAGTGCCACATCATTAAATGACTTACCTTCTTTTAAATGGGTTATTACTTCTTTTGCTTTGTTAAGTGCTTTTGTTACGTCTTCAGGTGATGCTGCTTCGGGTGTCGCAATTAAGATATGTGCAAGATGGTATTTGTCATTTGCAGAGTCACCTGATTTTTCTTGCTGTTCAAGAAAAATATCAATTTCCTGTTGAGATACTTTTACGCGGCTGTATATCATGCGTTTTTGTATTTGGCGTATAGTCATGTCTTTGCGTGTTTGTTCACGAAAGTTTTTATAACTAATGCCTTTGTCTTCTAACATACGGTGCATTTGATCTAAGGTGGTTTTGTTTTTTCTGGCAATAGATTCGAGGGCCTTGTTTAAACTAAGGTCATCGATATGAATTCCTTGTGCTTTCGCTAATTGTAGTTGAATGCTATCAAGAATAATGCGCTCAATTACCTGCTTCTTAAGTAGCTTTTCTGGAGGTAATGTTTTGCCCTGTAGCTGTATTTGTCCTTTAAAGTCTTGCAGGCGGTCATTGATTTCCTGGTTGCTGATGATGTTTTCATTTACAATAATTGCAACCGAATCAATTTCCTCAATCGCCATTAGTTGGCTAGAAAAAAATGTAAAACTTGTGAGTATTAGTAAAGAAATAAAATTCATTCTACTGTGCTGCATTTTAGTAATCCGGTTGATAGCCAAGGATAGCATGTTTAAGTGTATTCGTAGTGTCTTTGTCGCTAATGCTGCCAAAGCCTTTTAAGACAAACTGTAGCATTATAGATTCATCGTATGGATCTTCTGTATTATCATCTTTAATGTATCGTTGCGTTATTAAACGTAATGCCCAGCAACAAGATTCATACTGCAGACCAATCAGTGTTTGTACGTCACGTTCTTCGGTCAAAGAGTAATTCCAGCGACTTAATAATGAGTAGTTATTGGCAAATGGCCACGAAAAGGAAAGGTCAGTCTGTTCAAGATTGTCTGTCTCATCAACTGGATCTCGATGAAAACGGTAGCCTATATTAAAAACAGCGTCTTCAGATGCTGCATAACTTAGTTGTACGCTACGTTTGTCTGACGTGTCAGTTTCAGTGTTCCACTGAAAAGTTGCTCTGGCTCTCAATTGGCTTAAGTTGCCGCCGATTTCAGTAATAATGTCTGAATTATCAGATGTGTTTATTGTGTTATCTAAAGAAACCTGCTGGTCTTCAAAGTAGTAAATTTGACCTATGCTCATATTAAAAAGTTCACGGCCTGTGTTTTTATTAATTATGCGTGAACTTAAGGCAACCGTTAACTGATTTGCGTCACCTATTCTATCAATTCCATTGAAACGGTTTTCCCGAAATAGAGATGCAAAACTAAAATCTTGCTCTGATGTATCAAACACCGGATTCAAAGACTGGTCTTCATACGGAATATTTAAGTAAAATAATCTTGGCTCTAAAGTTTGAAGAAAAGAGCTGTCAGATAAATCACGTTCAAAAAACAAACCACTATCAAGGCTTAATACGCTTAATCCAATATTGTCCAGATCGACATCACTACCTAAGGTGTCTGTAGTGTCATATTGGGTAAACATATATCCAGCACTAGGCTTTATATACCAGGCATTACCTTCAATTGGTAAGCTCAGTTTAGGGTAAATATGAAAACGTGAACCTTGTTCTTTAGCTGTTTCCTCATGCTCAAATTCAACCCATTCAGTGTCTAGCGAACCTTCTAAATAACTATTGTCCATTTCTACCAGTTCGTCACTTCCTTTTAATGTTACTTGTGGTAAACGTTTATAAGGTCTGTTGGTTAGTGCAATGTCTTCATCAATTGTTTGAAAGGCTTGAGCCATAAATCCAGCTTGCCAAGGGCCATTGGCGTAACTTAATGTAGCGTTTCTTTCTAAGTGGGTCGTATTGGTAACACTAATGCTACTGCCTAAATTTTTTAAATAATCAATATCCGAGGCATCATTAAGAAGCAGGCTTAAATTTAAATTGTTAGTTAAATTGCTATTGTTATTAAAGTGAACCAGGTAACGTTCTTCGTTGTTGTATTCTTTATCTTTGTTTAAGTATTCGAACTCTAAATTACCGATGCTACTGTGTGTTAGGTATCGATAATCAGTTGCTAACATTTCGCCGCGTTTGCTTAAAAAAGTTGGTGTAATCAGTGCATCCTGATTAGGCGCTATATTCCAGTACCAGGGTGCACTAAACTCAAAACCCTTTGAGTTAGATGAGCCTATGCCAGGCATCATAAAACCGCTACGGCGCTCATCACCAAGCGGGAATTGTATCCATGGTAAATAAAATACAGGGACTTCGCTAACCCAGAAAATAGTGTGTTTTGCCGTACCAGTGGCGGTGTTTTTATCTAACTCTAACCAGCCGGAATCAAGATGCCAGTCAAGTTTGTTTGTCGGACATGTGGAAAACTGTGTGTCCCGTAGTATGGTTTTCTGATCAGCTGTAATGCTGAATAACGGGGTGTTACCCATAAGGCCTGTATCGGGCATATAGTAAAAGCTATCTATGAATTCACTTTCATTGGTGAGCATATTCATCCAGCCGCTGTTGGCATTGAGTGCCATGTTTTCCGTGTCTGCATGAATATTGCCAGAGAGCTCAAGTTTTTGGGCTGTTTTATCATGGGTGACTTTATCTGCCTGTAATCTAAGGCCGTTACGCTCAATGATTACATTACCGGAGAATATACTGATGGCATTACCTGCGTTTTGTACTTGCTCTGCACTGACATCGGTAGAATTTATGAATTCACCACTAAATTCTGGAGGCGCCTTATATTTTATAGAAGTATAACTATCGGCAGGGCATGAATTGACTGATCCTGCGTAATTACGTTGATCAGCCGCCCATAACAGAGTTGGCGAGGTTACCAATAGGGTGCTATATAAAAAGAGACGCTTGAAAGTCATTATTATTCGACAGTTAATGAGAACGGCTGTGTAGTTCGATGCGCGTATTGTATCCGATTAGAAGCGATTAGTAGAAGGAATATCCATTGTCAGACAATGTTATAGATACAGATGAAGAGCAGGTGACTGAAGACAAGGCAGCTGAAGTAGCAGAAACTCCCCCGCAATCACATGGGGGCGCAGTTAATAAGAGAATTCATGAGCGCTTTAAAATAAACTTTAAGGCGTTTATTCGTTTATCAGATGGCAGTATTGCACAGGCACAGGCAGTGGATATCTCAATGGGGGGTATATATATTGAGTATGGCGCACCTGCCGAGGAGGGAAAGGTATTTGATCTGGCTTTTGATTTACCGTTTTCAAATGAGTTTAAAAGGGTGTTAGTAAAAGCAAGAGTTGTTCGTTCTGTGGTTATTGGCAGTCGGAGTTTATATGGTCTGGCTTTTGTTTATACAGAGTTTGGAAATGCAACGGATAAAATTTTAGAGCAATATATGAAATTACGTATATCACAAACCTCGTAACTATTATGCCAGGAGGTTTGTTGATGAAATCAGCTTAATAAAAATTCAAGTAAGGCCTTCTGAGCGTGTAAGCGATTTTCGGCTTCATCCCAAACGACACTTTGTTTGCCATCAATTACACTGGCGCTAACTTCTTCTCCACGGTGTGCTGGCAGGCAATGCATAAAGAGTGCGTCGTCATTGGCAAGGGCCATAACTTCATCATTGACCTGGAAGTTGGCAAATGCATTTTCCCGTTCTTTTTGTTCTTCTTCCTGACCCATACTGGCCCAGACATCAGTGACAATCATATCCACGTCCGTGCATGCAGCTTTAGGATCTCTAAATATGCTTATTTTATCGCCTGCTGCTTTTACTAATTCAGGGTCAGGGTCATAACCTTCGGGGCAGGCGATATGTAAGTTAAAATCAAGTTGTCGTGCCGCATTAATATATGAGTGACACATATTGTTACCATCGCCGACATAGGTTGCTGTTTTTCCTTGTACGTCACCTCGATGCTCAGTCCAGGCTTGCATGTCGGCTAATAGCTGGCAAGGGTGCAGCCAGTCGGTCAGGCCATTAATAACGGGCACAGACGAGTGTTTGGCAAGGGTATTGAGTTTTTCATGTTCAAATGTACGCACCATGATGATATCCACCATGCTGGACAATACTCGAGCGGTATCTTCAATTGGTTCGCCTCTTCCTAGCTGGGTATCACGGGGTGATAAAAACATCGCGTGCCCTCCCAGTTGGACCATGCCTGCTTCAAAAGAAACACGGGTACGAGTAGATGATTTTTCAAAAATCATCGCCAGTACCTTGTTCTTTAATGGTTCATGAATTTCACCCGCGTGTTGCATTTTCTTAAGTTCACTTGCGCGCTTAATTAATTGCTTGAGTTCGGCAGGGCTTAAATCTAAAAGGCTTAAAAAATGACGCGTCGCCATTGGGCGTCTCCGCTTAATTAGTTACAAAAATCTATAATGAGCTTGCTGACGATATCGACAATGGTATCAGCCTGATGATCAGATAGAATGAGGGGGGGAAGCAGGCGTACCACATTGCCTGCAGTTACATTAATAAGACAGTTTTGTTGCAGGGCCAAACCTACCAGTTCGGGACAGTCTCGATCAAGCTCAATCCCCAGCATTAAGCCTTTACCACGAATAGATTTAACAGCAGGCAGTGTCTTAAGTTGAGTTTCAAACCCGTCGAGCATTCTCTTGCCGAGTTGTTCTGCTCGTTGGCATAAATCATTTTCACTGATTGTATCTACAACGGCTATAGCCGCAGCACACATGAGTGGATTTCCACCAAAGGTTGAGCCATGGTTACCAGGTTGAAATAGATCGGCAGCTTTACCGTGAGCTAAGCATGCTCCAATAGGTACTCCGTTGCCTAAACCCTTTGCAAGAGTCATTACATCAGGAATGATATTGTGGTGTTGGAAGGCAAACCAGGTACCTGTGCGACCCATGCCGGTCTGGATTTCGTCGAGCATTAATAACCAGTCATTCTCATCACAAATAGTACGCAATTCTGTTAGGTAGTTGTCATCAGGTAGATTAATGCCGCCTTCGCCCTGAATCGGCTCAACCAGTACTGCAACCGTGTTATTGCTGTTTTGAGCAATTGATTTTATAGCTTCTAAATCATTATAAGGAGCACGTGTGAAACCCTGTACTAGTGGTTCAAAGCCAGCATGAACTTTACGATTACCCGTGGCTGTTAATGTTGCTAGAGTACGTCCATGAAAGCTGCCATCAGTAACGATGATTGAGGGGTTGTTTATATTTTTGTTGTTACCATGAAGCCTGGCCAGTTTAATTGCGGCTTCATTGGCTTCAGCACCTGAATTTGAGAAAAACACCCTGTCCATTTTTGAAACTGCACATAACCGGTCTGCCAGTTGCTGCTGATTTTGAATGCAATAAAGGTTAGACGTGTGTAGTAGTTTTTCAGCCTGATCCTGAATGGCTTTTGTGACCGTTGGGTGAGCGTGGCCCAGGCCACACACAGCAATACCCGCTAATGCATCCAGGTACTTTGATCCTTTGTCATCAAACAGGTAGGCGCCTTCACCTTTGTCAAAACAGACATCAAGTGGTGCATAGGTTTTCATTAGATGCTCAGATCCGCTCATTTAATATTCCTGCTATCGATCCCTTATTATTTTCAAAGGTCCTAAAATGCAAAAACGGCAGGTAAATGCTGCCGCGAAACTATGAATTATACTAGAGTTAATTGATTTCGCAAACCGAGGTGTATTTAAAAGGTGTAGTTGTATTTAAACTGGAGAAGGTTTTCTCTCGTAAGATTGATACGCTCGGGGAAAGGTCGGCGCTTTTTGACGCCCTGTCCCCTGTGGTAAAACCACCAAGAGCTGAGCAAAGTCGTGAGTTATTTCATGTGGTTGTTAAAGACATTACCAATTACCGTGGTATCAATATAGGGGACAGAGCGGAAAAGCACCGTTCTGTCCCCCGATGGAGACGGGTTTTATTTTTATCAAGGGCATAAAAAAACGGTGAATCCGTATAAGCGGATTCACCGTTTTTGAGCGCTTAGTGGCTATAAAAAATTATAGGCCGTGAGCGTAACCCACCATGCAAAGAAGCATAGGGATAGATAGTGCAGTATTAGTACGAGAAGCTAATAGAGCTACTTTCTTCGCACTTGCTATAACGTCTGCTTCATGTGTCTTGCCATCAAGACCCAGAATTTTCTTCTGGTTAGGCCAGATTAGAACCCATACATTAAATAACATAATAGTTCCTAACCATGCACCTAGACCAATAATTTGCATGCCTTCTGCGAAAGTAAAGGCATTAATTATGCCCTGCATGCCGCCGCCAATTGTTGCCAGCGCACTTAAACCTGTTAAAAAGGTTACTGCAGCTGCCATACGGAACCAAAGAAGAGCAGGTGGAGCTACATATTTATTGATAGCTGCTGGGCCAGGGCCACCGTCGTTTGCTTCAGCTAGTGCTTTGCCAACACCAGGAACTTGTACAAAGTTGAAGTAGTAAAGTAAGCCGATCCATACAACACCAGCCATAACATGTAACCAGGTCATTGCAGCAGCTTTTAAGCCGTCAACACCTGCGCCCATACCAAATGCTACAACGATAGCAAGAATAAAACCAACGGCTAATGTGCCTTTGATTGTCATTAAAGGATTCATATCAATTTCCTGTTTATTTTCAGTTAAAATACTTGAGTGTTTTAGTTGGGCATTAAGATAAGTTAGAAGCGCCTGTATTTCAAGGTATTATTTGACTTTAATCATTGTTTTTAAGGAATCGAATGGATGTTGTAGCATTAAGTGTGTTTTCTAGCCGGATTGAAGCGGTGTGTGAAGAGATGGGTGCCGTTTTACAGCGGGTTGCCTTTTCACCGAATATCAAAGATCGTCTAGACTATTCTTGTGCTGTTTTCGATATTCAGGGGGAACTCTGTGCACAGGCAGCGCATATCCCCGTTCATCTTGGGAGCATGGCTTATGCAGCTCGAGATATTGTGAAAAAGGTTAACTGGGCTCCTGGAGATATGCTGGTTTTGAATGATCCCTATCTTGGGGGAACTCATTTGCCAGACATTACCCTGATAGCACCTGTGTTTGTTCAAAGTCAGTTATCAGGATTCGTTGCTAATCGTGCTCATCATGCAGATATAGGCGCATCGAGTCCTGGATCAATGCCAATATCATCCGAGTTGAGTGAGGAGGGGCTGATTATTTCGCCTGTTCACATCATGAGGAATGACCAGGAAGAAAAAGCCGTAATGGATAATTTATTGTCTGTTTTACAAAACCCAAAACAGTCACATGGTGATTTCTCTGCACAAATTAGCGCAAACAAGCGAGGTGTGCTTCGTTTAGAAGAGTTAATTAATGGTCTGGGCTTAAAGCAATATCAGTCGGCCTTAGTTGATCTAAATGAGTATGCGGCCAGAGTTGCCCAAGATGCAATGAAAGCAATTCCACAGGGTGTTTATAAATTTACGGACGTAATGGATGATGACGGTCAGGGTAATGCAAATATAAAAATAATGGCAACGATCACCATTTCTGACACATTGATTGATATCGATTTTGATGGAACAGACGCCCAGGTATCCGGTAATATAAATTGTCCTTTATCGGTTGCTGCCGCTGCTGTTTATTATGTTTTTCGATGTTTAATGCCGGCAAATACGCCAGCTTGTGCTGGTAGCTTTCGTCATATTAGTTTGTCAGCACCTGAAGGCTGTTTGCTTAATGCGCAAAGGCCCGCTGCAGTAGCCGCTGGCAATGTTGAAACCAGTACACGAATAGTCGATGTAATTATAGGTGCGCTGGCAAAAGCAATAGTGGAAAAGTTGCCGGCTGCCAGCCATGGCAGTATGAATAATCTGGCTATGGGTGCGGCGGAAAAAATTGTTAAGAATAAAAAAACAGATGCCTGGGATTATTATGAAACCATCGGTGGTGGTATGGGGGCTAATTATTTATATAACGGTTTAAGTGGTGTGCAAACGCATATGACCAATACATTAAATACGCCGGTTGAAGTGCTGGAAATGAATTACCCGCTCAGAGTAAATGAATATTCGTTGAGAACAGATTCAGCAGGGATTGGGCAGCGCTCAGGAGGTGAAGGTTTAATTCGTTCATTTACATTCTTGCAGGATACACATGTCACTCTTTTAACAGAAAGAAGAGAGCATGCACCGTGGGGAATTAATTCAGAAGATGGTGCGGTTGGTGAAAACTTAATTAATGAAAAGCGCTGTGCTGCAAAGTTTTCACAAGTTGTTAAAACAGGGGATAAATTAACGATTAAAACACCGGGTGGTGGTGGGTATACAAAGAGTTAAATTCAATTTTAGATTAAAAGTGAACGCTGTTAAGGAGCGTCTCCATCGGGGAAAGGTCTCGTTTTTTGAGCCCTGTCCCCTTAATCCATACCACTAAGAGCTGGCAGTGCAACTTACCGACTCCGTAAAACTCTTGATGGCATCACCACAGGGGACAGAGTGCAAAAATCGCATTCTTTCCCCGATGGAGACGGCCCATAACAGGGTAAAAAATTATTTTAATGCCTGCTGAACTGACTTCATGCTCTTGACCCAGGGTTTTAGGGTGCGTAACTGTGGCGGCAGACCGGCTATGGTACTGCGGGCTGTTTCACGGCTGTCGTAACTACCGTAAACCAATACGTAATAAGGCTTTGAAGTTAACCAGGTTTTATACCATGCCGCATTAGCGGAAAGATTATTACGTTGTGCAAACTTTAAAAGTGTTTCCGGGTCACGTGCACCGAGTAATTGTAAGGTCCAGTTTTTAGCGTCTTGTTGATTTAACCAGCTAGCACCCTTTAATCCCATTTTATCAAGTTGTAAAAATATTGGGTTCACTGGGGGGGCGGGCCTGGTTTGTGTTTCTATTTTTGTTTCAGCAATAGCTTTTACAGGTGCTATTTTTTGAGTTGTTTGTGGTTTTAGAGCAGAAGGTTTTTCTGGTTCTGCCTCGGGCACCCGTTTTGGCTCTGCTGCCTTAATGATTTGAAGTTGCGGAGCAACAACAGGCATCGGTTTTTCTTCAGTGGGCTGAGTTTCAGTGCTTGATGGTTCAACAGCATCAAGTTTATGTGTTTCAGGGGTAGTTGATTCTACAACTGGTTCTGCTTCAGGTGGTACCTTTTCAATTATGTTAGCGTCAGAAGTTATTGTCTCACTTTCAAGAACGTCAATCACATCAGTTGAATCATCACTCGTCTCATCTGCCAGAGTATTTGTAACTGGCAGGTCGTTTACTTGTGTCAGGGTATCAGGTTTATTAAACAGAAAATAGAAATAAGCGCCGCCAGCTATAACTAAAAATACGCCAGTAATGATTAAGGCTTTTATCCAGACAGGTGTTGGAGGGTTTAATTTGTTGTTTATAATTTTATCAATAATGGGGGCCGCCTGGTTCATAATTTCCATTGGGGTGCCGTTACATTTTTTTAACAGCAGCTGGATGTCATTACTTGTTAGTAATGGTTCGCCTGAGTAACCGGCATTGTGTAAACGATGGGTTATAAAGCTATCAAGCTGTTTTGGAGAGAGTTCAGGCATGTTCTGTACATATATCTGATCAGTTTGTATATCGGTTATTTTTTGTAATGTATCCGACATGCCTGAATTAGCAAATAATAGTATTTTTAAAGTAACTTCATGCTCTTGTTGTAGTTGTTGCTGGTAACGAAACAACTCCTGTATTGTTGTGTCACTTAATACGTGACTATTGTCCATAATTATCAAAGGAACCTGATCAAACATATGTAAACTTTTCAGGTTTTCTTCTAGATGGCTTGCATCGCCTAAATCCTGTAAATGAATAGACATTTTCTGCTGAATTTGAACCAGTGTGTCGGTGGCTTCAGCTTGCATAGATAATGATTTAGTGTTGGCAATATCATGTTGAATAAATTGACGGAACAGGGAAGTTTTACCTGACCCATGCATGCCCTCAACTAGTAATAATAGATCGCTGAATTGTACTTGATGAGTTAGGCTGTCTAAAATTTTAGTTAGAGACTGTGTGTTAAAGAAACTTTTATCAGAGAGAATTTCATTAGCAAAAGGCTGTTTGCTTAAGTTTAAAAAATCCAGGCTTTGAGCGCTTAGTTCGCCTGCAGAGTTATTGTTGTTTTTATTTTTTTTGGCCATAAAAGTACTTTAAGGTATCAGGTTAGCAAATGACAATTGTCTGGGGTTAAATATTCGTTCATATTCTACAATGGCATATCTATCCGTCATGCCTGCGATATAATCTGAAACACCTCTGGCAATTCCGTTGTCACCAATTTTGTCTTTTAACTGATTGCAGTGTTGTAATGCATCAGGAGGCAGTATTCGAAGATCATTTATAAATGCTTCGAATAACGAATTTAAAACTCTCTCTGCTTTTGTCGTCATACGTTGAACGCGATAATGACGATACAGATTCTTCATTAAGAAACGTTTTAATTCGAGTGTTTGCTTTTGCATGTCTTCGCTAAAACCAACAATGTATTGCTGTTGTTTGCGGGCATCATCCGGGTGATTTAAATTTAGTCTGTCAATTTCAATTCTAGACGTGTCGATTAGATCGACAACCATTCGGCTAATCATACGTCGAATGACCTCGTGAATTAAACAGTTACGGCTAATATCCGGATATTTCTGCATAACAATTTCATGTTGTTCTCTAAATAATTGAGTTTCTAATAATTGTTCAATGGTAATTAAACCGTATCTAACGCCATCGTCAATATCGTGATTGTTATAGGCTATTTCATCAGCTTTATCACATGCCTGAGCTTCCAGGCTGGGCTGATTTTTATCTAAAAAACGTTGGCCTAATTCACCCAGGTTACGAGCGTCTTTATTGGAGCAGTGTTTGAGTATGCCTTCGCGTGACTCAAAACTTAGATTAAGCCCCGGAAATTCAGCATATTTTTCTTCCAGTTCATCGACAACACGTAAAGATTGTAAATTGTGCTCAAAACCGCCATAGGTTTTCATGCAGCGATTTAATGCGTCCTGTCCAGCATGACCAAAAGGCGCGTGTCCAAGATCGTGAGCAATAGCAATCGTTTCTGCTAAATCTTCATGCAGGTGTAACTCTCGAGCGATAGAACGCCCTATCTGTGAAACCTCAAGAGAATGGGTTAGGCGGGTGCGAAACAGGTCACCTTCGTGGTTTACGAAAACCTGTGTTTTATATTCAAGACGGCGAAATGCCGCGGAGTGTATTATTCGGTCACGATCTCGCTGGTATTGAGTGCGATGTACCGGGTCAGGTTCAGGGTGTAAACGACCTTTAGAGGTTGCTTCACTACATGCATAGGGGGCGAGGTTGCGTAAATCATATCCTTTTTGCATGTTTCATCATCTCTTTAAACTCAGTAACTTTCTGAAATAGTTTCTCTTAAAAGGGCGTCAGTATAGTCTTTGGAAATAATGGCATTACCTACTGATTTGTATAAAACGAGTTTCAAAACCCCATCAGATACTTTTTTATCTAATGACATGAGTTCAACAAATTTATCTGCGCTCATTTGTTCTGGTGCTGTTATAGGTAAGTTTGCGCGTTCCAGTATATTAATGACTCGACTAACATCATTTTCAGATATCCAGCCAAGCTTATTAGATAAACGAGCAGCCATAACCATGCCGCTGGCAACGGCTTCTCCATGTAACCATACGCCATAACCCATACCGGTTTCAATTGCATGACCAAAAGTGTGACCTAAATTCAAGAGTGCGCGTTGACCACTCTCTCTTTCATCGGCCGCTACAATTTCCGCTTTGTTACGGCATGAGCGTTCAATGGCATAAGCCAATGCAATAGGGTCTCTATCGAGTAGTTTGTCTATATTGCTTTCTAACCACTCAAGGAAACTGGTGTCTCTAATTAAACCATATTTAATGACCTCAGCTAAACCTGAGCTAAGCTGACGTTCTTCCAGCGAGTTAAGGGTATTGGTATCAGCGATAACGGCTCTTGGTTGGTAAAAAGCACCGATCATGTTTTTACCAAGAGAGTGGTTAACAGCGGTTTTTCCGCCAACTGATGAATCAACCTGTGATAACAGAGTGGTAGGAATTTGTACTAAATGCACCCCTCGTTGATAGGTGGCTGCGGCAAAGCCAGTGATATCACCAATAACACCACCGCCTAAAGCAATTAATGTGGTATTTCTATCGAGGCGGTTTTTTAAAAGAGTGTCGTAAATAGAATTGAGTACATTCAGATTCTTATGTTCTTCACCGTCTGGCAACACTAATGTTTTAAAGCGAATATTGCTCAATGATTTCTCTACCGCATCCATATATAGAGGAGCGACGGTTTCATTGCTAACAATTAATGCGCTATTGCCTGGTATATGTTGAGTGAGCAGCTCGCTTTGTTCTAACAGATTATCACCAATGCAAATTGGATAACTGCGCTCTCCCAGATTAACTTTTAACGATATCATCTTAAGCCTGAAGTGTTATTAAATGCTTTTATTTTGTCTAGCATAACGTTTATTACAGCTCTAATCGACTGTTGCCCTGTATTTATTATTATATCCGCAGTTTCCCGGTATAAGGGTTCACGAATCTTCATGATCTCTCTAAGCGTAGCAGCAGGGTCAGGTGTTTGCAGCAGGGGTCTGTTTTTATCGTGGCCTACTCGTTCAAGTAAATGCTTAATATCGCTGTGAAGATATATCACCGTGCCACGATTTTTTAAATGCTGGCGATTTTCCTTGGTAAGTATAGCGCCTCCACCCGTCGCTAACACAAGTTGAGATTTTTGTGTTAACTCATCAATAATAGCTGTTTCACGTTTACGGAAACCGGCTTCACCCTCTTTTTCAAAAATTAGTGGTATATCAACACCAGTATGTTCCTCAATAGCGTGATCGCTATCTTCAAAATCCATATTAAGGCGTTTGGCAATCTGCCGCCCCATAGTGGTTTTGCCAGCACCCATAGGGCCGATTAGAAAGATGTTATATTTGTTCGTCATAGAAGGCTGAGTTTATCATTTATAAAAAAGTATATACACAAAGAATAAACAGAATTAAAAGCTTAGCTGTGTCTTAAATAGGGCGTTTCCCCCGTTTATTTGCAAAGACTTATTTAATGAATAATTACTTTTTTTAAAACACAATCAAATTCTATTCGCAAAAATATGACAGGTAAAAATCCGGTTTATTGATGTTGTGCTGAGATTGTGAAAGGGAATATCGATCATAATCAGAGAAAGGAATAATAAGAAAATTTTTATAAAACACATAAATTATGTTTTTAAAAAAAATAAAGCCGGCAATAAAGTGCCGGCTTATGGGTAAGAGTTAATAAGAGCTTTTACAGTAACCTTCAGAAAGAAAAAGTGCGCATAATTCTTTATGAAGGGACTCAAAAATTAAGTTATTGTTAGATTTATAGTGGCAGTGTTTGTATTGCCATCACTGTCTGTGACAGTAACCGTTATTACGTGAGCACCCACACTTAAAGTGTTCACAGTTATATCATCGCTATTTGTTCCAAATGCACCATCTAAACTTGACGTCCAGGCAATGTCGACGCCTGCTACAGGTGTATCTGTACCTGTAATAGTACCATCCTCATTATCTGTAGCTGTTGCAGTAAAGTTAATGTTAACTCCACTACCTACGCTGGCGCCGTTTGCCGGTGTATCAAGTGAAACAGTAGGCGCTGCAGTTACTATAATATTGATAGTGTCGGTGGTGGTAGCTAGTGAATTGTTAACTGCTGTGGCAGTAATAACGTGGGCACCCAGTGTTGTTAATGTGTTAACAGTAATATCGTTTGTATTACCGGTCAGGTTGCCATCCACATTAGAAGACCAGGCTATATTGTTGTTAGCTAGCGGATCACCGATTCCAATAATGGCACCATCGTCAGGGTCAAAGGCAGTTGCGGTAAAGTTAACGTTAGCACCTGCTAGAATTCTGCTGGCATTTGTTGGTGTGTCAATGTTTATATTAAATACGGTTACAGTTGAGCTATCAAAATTTAAGCGCACATAAACATGGTCATATATTGGAATCAAACTCGTGGTGCCGCAACCTATTTGATTCGTTGTACCGCAAGCCGTGCCATCATAAATGTTATTGAAAGTAACATATGATTCAGGCAGGATCGTATCATCTGTTGTTAAGTCATAGCTGAAATTATCATTTCTATCCAGATAAGGTGAGTCTGTATCAAAAAACGTTTCGAAATCAGATAAAAGCCTGTCTCCATTTAGATCTGTAAACCCTTCAACACCGTAGGTCCAGGCTGTTATAACATTTACTATGTCTATTGAGTTTGGGTCTCCAGCTACAGCTAATTGTGAAAGGTCAGCAACACTCTGCCACGTGATAGAGCAACGACCGGCTTCAAGCTGGCAAGAAGAGGCGCTTAGAATTCCATATTGTGTAGCAAAATAAACGGTACCCGTGCTTACCAATGCGCCTTCATTATCTGCTGCGGTTACAGTGATTTCTGCATCTACAGGGGACCAACTAGCTATAAAGCCGGACCTAAGAGCAGTTTTATCACTATTTGGGCTGGTGATGCTGCCAGCCGCAAATTCAAGAACATCCACGCTTAGCTGTTCAGATGTTACCCCAAAGTTAGCAGCAGAAATAATATTAGAAGAAGAGCCACCAGTGTTGGCTGCAAATGGGCTCTCATCCCCGCCGCAACCGGATAAAGCGAAAGCCAGGATAGCTGCGGTTATTAAATTAAACATGTGTTTCATTACTAAACTCCGTGCATGCACTAATCAAATTATAGACTAAGCGAATCTTTTAATATTTTAGGTGTTACGAAAATGAGTAACTCCTGCTTTTCAACGCTTTCTAAAGTATGTCGGAACATGCTGCCAATTAATGGCAGGTCTCCTAAAACGGGAACCTTATCTAGTTCATTCCGCGTTTCGGTTTCATATATGCCGCCGAGTACAATCGTATCACCGTTATCAACTAATACCTGAGTTGTTACCTGACGAGTATCGATGCTTGGGATGTTGGCAAATACCTGACCCACCGCATCTTTATTAACGGATAGATCCATAATGATTCTGTCATCCGGTGTGATTTGAGGTGTTACTTTTATACTCAGAACTGCTTTTTTAAATTCGACCTGAGTAGCACCACTTGATGTTGCTGACAAATAAGGTATCTCAACACCCTGTTCAATAAACGCTTCATGCCTATCTGAAGTAACCACTCGTGGACTCGAGATTATTTCGCCATCATCTTCAGATTGTAATGCAGAAAGTTCAAGATCTAATAAGTTTCCGCCACTCAGTATGGTAAATGCAATACTACCTGTTGCACCAACAACTGGCATGTTGACGTTTAACCTGTCGGCACCCGAGGGAGTGGCAACAGGAAAGATAGTGTTATTATTTTGTAAATTCTCAATTGCACTATCTGCAATAGTATTAGTACCGCTTATTGTACCTGTGGTTCCATTCACACCGTCGGAGCCGTTTGCCTGTACACCAGTTGCACCGAAGCGAACACCAAGCTCTTTCTTGAAATCGTCAACCGCAATTACAATTCGTGACTCAATAAGAACTTGTCTAACGGGGATATCGAGTTTCGTCAAAGTACGTCTAATTTCAGAAATAACGGTATCGGTATCTTTTACTATTAAGGTGTTAGTGCGTTCATCCATAATGACACTACCACGAGGTGATAATAAGTTTAAGTTACTATCTTCTCCACCACCTTCGAAAAGTTGAGCAAGGTCAGATACTTTTGCAAAATTTATTTCGAAGAATGCGCTACGGATAGGAGCAAGTTCAGTGACCTGAGCAAGTGCCTCCAGATCAATTTTTTCCTGAGCAGCAATTTCTTCGCTTGGTGCAATTAACATTACATTGCCGGATTCGCGTTTGGATAAACCTTTAGCTTTTAAAATGATATCTAAAGCTTGATCCCATGGAACATTTTTAAGTCTTAAAGTCAGGTTGCCATCAACAGAGTCACTAACGACCACATTAAGCCCAGTGAAATCAGCTATAAGCTGTAGAACGGCTCGAACAGGTATGTCTTGAAAGTTTAATGACAGGCGTTCACCTGTGTAGCCAAATTTGGCTTTTTTCTGTTCTTCTAAATCTTCTTTAGAGACAGGGATGAACTCAATCGTAAATAATTTATCTGTCTGGTATGCAAGATGTGTGAAGTCTTTATGACTAGGCTCAATAAGAATACGAGAGTTGCCATCAATTTGAAAACTATCAATAGTTTTAACAGGTGTTGCAAAATCTAATACATCTAGTCGTTGGTGAAGATCTTTAGGCAGATTCGTGTTTGAAAAGCTAACAATAATTTTTCCAAACTCTTCACTAATATCCATAGGGATACTTGCTTCAGTTAAAGAAAGTAAAACCCTGCCTTCGCCTTTGTCACCACGACGAAAATCAATTTTTGTAACTGCTCTGCCGCTGCTCTGGCTAGAATTGTTTACGGCAGCAATGCCACCTGATTGACCTGATGTCGATGTGTTGGATGATTCGCTTTCAAGTGTAATAGAAACTGTATTTCTATTTATTGAAACATCATAAGGAACCGTCTCGGATAAGTTTAAAATAACTCGTGTTTTATCTTTAACTGTTACAGAGGTTAAAGATTGAGCCACCCCAATACCTATTTGCTGCTTTCTTTTAGGTAATTTGCTTTTCGTATTTTTAAAATCAAAAGCAATGCGAGCAGGGTTGTCGATATTAAAGCTTAACGGTTTTTCAGTTGCTTCAGTCAGACGGATGTTTATCTGTAAGCGGTTGCCAGGTAGTGACGAATAACTTATTTCTTCAATGTTATTAGTCACTGCATATGCAGTTTGAAAGTTAAATCCCGTTAGCATCACAAGAATGAAGCTAAAAAAAATCTTCTTATGCATTGAGCTCTTAATGCTTGTTATTAGGCTGTTCATGATTGCTCCGTACTCTTCTTATTTTGTGCCAATGGCTAGAGAGGCTGTACGTTCAATATAGCCTCCAAGTCCATCCGGAATTATTTCAATAATATCAATTTGTTTTTCTGTGACAGAAATGATCTGACCCTCATTTTGCCCTGCATAATTGCCGGTCTGAACCCTATGTACAACATTATTAGGATCTTTTACTAATCCCCAGGTGTTTTCATGTTGTACTAAAATACCGACCATTCTTAAAGTATCTAATGGATAGGTTTCTAATGGTTCTTTAGGGCGGCTAGCATTTGGGCGCACGCCAGAATTGGCAGCTTCATTGCCTATCTCAGCTTCAAAGGCAGCCTCGAATGGATCTCTTAATTCAGCTGCCGAATAGGTGAAGTTTTTATAAGGTTCAAATGTAGGCAAGGGTTTAACACTGCCTAAATGTTTTGATTTGGTTTCATCTATAAATGCCATTAAGTCATCATTGCTTTGAGTACAAGCACTTAACGCTATTGTCATGGTAATTAAGAGTGAAGTTCTAAGCTTTAAGGACATTTCTAAATATCCCCTTGTTCGTCTAAGTATTGATAGGTAACAGCAGTTACTTCCATTTCCAGTTGTACGCCTGTTTTGCCTTTTGGTTTGTTTATTTTTATATCACGCATAGTTACAATTCGAGGCAAAGCGGCTACACCGCTTACGAATTTACCAAACTGGTGGTATCTGCCGGTAACTCTCAGTTTAATAGGAAACTCGGCATAAAACTCTTTAGGTGATAGGCCCTCAGGTTTGAAATATTCGATCTCCAGACCACTAGCAATACCTGTTTGTGATATATCTGTAAGCAGTGATTCTATTTCTGTTTTATTTGGTAGTTGCCGAAGTAAAGCACCAAAAGACTGTTTCATGTCTTCTAATTGTTGAGCATAAGCTTCAAGATTAGCTGCTTTACTTTGTTTTTCATCGAAGGTTGTGCGTAACTTATATTCTTCGTTTTCAGCAGCTTTTAGGCTTTCTAACTGTTTATTTGTATCAAAGTAAATGCCTGCGCCACCTGCAATCAGACACAGAATTACAATGAAAATAATTTTCACCGGTGTGGACGCAGAGCCAATTTTTTTGATATCGTTTAAGTCAATATCATTTAAATCTATCTCATTTAATTTTGATAAATCCATTGTTTATAACCCCTCAGCTTTATCTTCGTCACCATCAGCTTTAGGTGCTGACTGCTGAGCAATTAACGTAAACTTACTGCCGCGACCATCTTTACGGGTGGTTTCTATTACCTGTAATCTGGGTTTCGTCATCCACTCGGAAGCATCAATGTTTCGCATATAAGCTGATACCCGGCCGTTAGATTCAGCGATTCCATTAATGGTTACATTATTATTAGTTTGTTTAATATCTATAATATGCAAACCCTCAGGGATTGTTTTCACAATATCGTCAAACAGGTGAACTATTTGGGGTCTTTTTTGTTGTAAAGACTGGATTATTTCCATGCGAGATAATAGTTTCGCTTTTGTGTCTTCCAAACCTTTAATTTTTAACAACTGAACGTCTAATTGTTTAATTTCAGTCTTGAGAATATTGTTTCTATTAAACTGATGATCAATCATTCGAGCAATATTCATGTGAATTAATGCAATTATGGACGCGGTCAACATTAGAGCCAAACCAGTCATGGTCCAAAATTGGTTGGTTTGTTCTTTGCGTAGCTCTTCACGCCAGGGTAAAAGATTAATATGTGCCATTAGTCGAAACTCCTCATGGCCAGTCCGCAGGCAATCATTAGTGCCGGAGCGTCATTACTTAATGCTTGAGAATTTACTTTATTAGATAGATCCATCTCGGCAAATGGGTTAGCAATTATTGTTTCTATTCCTAGTTGCGAGGCAATTAATTCATCTATTCCTGGGATTGATGCGCAGCCACCGGCAAGTGCAATCATGTCAACAGACTCATGTTGACCAGCAGTATAGAAAAACTGTAAAAATCGACTGACCTGTTGGGCCATGTTTTCTTTAAAGGGCTCTAACACTTCAGGAATATAGTTGTCAGGTAGGCCGCCTACCTTTTTAAGTCGACCTGCTTCTTCATAGGCAAGACCATAACGGCGCATAATTTCTTCAGTTAGCTGTTTGCCACCAAAGGCCTGTTCCCGGGTATAAATTAATTCGTTATTTTCAATAACGTTGAGGCTGGTCATAGTGGCGCCAACATCCAGCACAGCTATAACAAATGTTTCAGGCTCCTCATCTTCATCGTCGGTGTTTAAAGGTTTGCCTGGTATTAAACTTGTCGCCTTTTCAATTGTGTAAGCTTCAACATCGACAATTTTTGCAGTTAGTCCGGCAATCTCAGCAACGGCGGTACGCATTTCCACGTTTTCGCTGCGAGAAGCTGCAAGTAAAACATCTACTGTGTCTGGGTTACCGGCTGTCTCACCAAGCACCTGAAAATCAAGATTGATCTCTTCCAGCGGGTATGGAATATACTGGTCAGCTTCTAGTTCAATCTGCGTTTCCATTTCGGCGTCAGTTAAACTCGAAGGCATTGTGATTATTTTAGTAATAACGGATGAACCAGGAACAGCGAGCGCGGTTAATTTGCACTTGGAACCTGATTTCTTCAAAGCCTTAACCAGAGACTCTCCAACGGCTTCAACATCCTGAATATTTTTTTCAGCAACAGCATTAGCGGGTAATGGTTCAACTGCCAGACTTTCTACTCGATAGCCAGAGTCAGTTTTAGATAACTCGACCACCTTGACAGATGTCGAGCTTATGTCTATTCCCAGTAATGATGGTTTTTTGCGTTTCATTTGAAACACGACTCAATCCCCTTAATCCACTTTGAGTATAAGTAGTTATAGCTCTTTTGTGTGTATTTGCATTAAATATTAGCTGCAAGTATCGAATAATACTAGTCTATTTTAAAAATACTGTCGCTTGATTTGCTTTCTGAGACTATAATTCATGCACGGCAAGAAGCTTCTTTATCTTCTTTTCAGCTTGAAAATATATGCAACTTATTCACTTAAATGAGTTCAGATTATAGTTAGGTGTCTGAAAAATAAGTCAATTTCATAGGATAAATCAGTTTTTCGGGTGAATTATCTATTTATATATAAGCGCTCAAACAGGATTCGTGATCATTAAATGATTGCTAAAGGGTTAATGAATAATATGCAAAAATTTTTAAAATTTCTTAGAGTTAGTTCTAAAATTTTCATTGGTCTGATGGCACTTGGGGTTACGTGTCTGCTCGGTCTTTATCTGTATTTAGAGCCCAAACTCCCGTCTATTGAGGGTTTAAGCGATATTCAACTACAAGTTCCTCTACGAGTTTATAGTTCAGAAGGTGGATTAATTGCAGAATATGGTGAAAAGCGCCGTGCTCCTAAGGCAATAAACGAGATACCTCAGGCGTTAAGGCAGGCTTTTTTAGCAGCTGAAGACGATCGCTTTTATGAGCATCCTGGAGTTGATTATCAGGGCATTTTAAGAGCCGTTGCTGTATTGGTCACTACTGGGAAACGCGGGCAGGGCGGAAGCACTATCACAATGCAGCTGGCCCGAAACTTTTATCTGAGCAGAGAAAAAACCTTTGCACGTAAATTAAACGAGATCTTTCTGGCACTGAAAATCGAGCAACAACTGACCAAAGATCAGGTGCTTGAACTTTATTTAAACAAAATTTATTTGGGTAATAGAGCTTACGGTGTTGCAGCAGCTGCCAGGGTTTATTACGGAAAAACACTGGAAGAGTTGAGTCTGTCTCAGTTGGCGATGATAGCCGGTTTGCCCAAAGCGCCTTCTCGTTATAACCCTATCGTGAATCCAGAGCGTGCTCTATTGCGTAGAAACTATGTTTTAAATCGTATGTTAGCGCTTAGTTTTATTACTGAACCCGATATGCGTTTTGCAAAAGCGCAACCCGTTACAGCGGGTCTTCATGACTCTCCGGTTGATGTGTCTGCGTCTTATGTGGCTGAAATGGCGCGGCATGAAATTACCAACCAGTTTGGTGATGAGGCTTATATCAAAGGGCTTAATGTTTTTACTACTATAGACGGGCGTATTCAAAAAGCTGCAAATCAGAGTCTCAGGAATGCATTACGGGCTTATGATATCCGTCATGGTTATCGGGGTGCTGAGCAAGCTATAGAATTAAAACCGGATGGTGTGGAGCTAACTAGTGAAGAATCTGAGATTTTATGGCGTGAAGCGGTGGAAGACCTGGGTGTTGTCGGTGGTTTGCATTCGGCCTTGGTGCTTGAAGTAGCGGAGCAAAGTGCGCGTCTATATCTCAGAGGCGGGCGTCTGATCAATCTGGATTGGGATGGTATTAAGTGGGCCAGAAAGTTTGTTGACAGAAATACCCAGGGAGAGGAGCCAAAGCTGGCAAGTGATGTGTTAAAGCCAGGTGACATAATTCGTATATATAAAGACGGTGGACGATGGGTGTTAGGGCAAATTCCGGAAGTACAGGGTGCCTTAACGGCTGTTCGATCCAATGACGGTGCTTTGCAGGCACTAGTAGGTGGTTATGATTTTCATCATAGTAAATTTAACCGGGCTGTGCAGGCTAAAAGGCAGGCCGGATCAAGTTTTAAGCCTTTCATATATAGTGCGGCTTTAAGCCGTGATTATACCGCTGCAACTTTGATTAATGATGCGCCTGTTGTGTTTCATGACCCAGTGTTAGAAGGTACGTGGCGCCCTGAAAATTATAGTGGGAAATTCTTTGGTCCAACACGATTACGTGTGGCATTGTTTAAATCTCGTAACCTTGTGTCAATTCGGATATTGCGTTCAATCGGTATTCAGTACGCAACTAATTTTGCAAGGCAGTTTGGCTTTGACTCAAGCTTGCTTCCACACGATTTATCGCTGGCTTTAGGTAGCGGTGAATTGAGTCCCTTACAATTGTCTACGGGGTTTTCTGTTTTTTCCAATGGTGGATACAGAATAAAACCTTATTTTATTCAGAGAATTGAAGACATTGATGGCAATGTATTATTTGAGGCTGATCCCGAGGTAGCCTGTGTCAGTTGTGAGTTAAAGGCCAGAGGCATAGTTCTACCTCAGCAACCGCAGAATGATACATCTGAAGATGCCGCAGCTGAAATGTTAAGGCAGGAGCAGTTGCTTAGTCAGACGTTGCAACAGCAACAAAATACACAACAGGAAGTTGAAACAGGTGAAAATAATAATGCAGTAGATACGTTGCAGGATCCTGGGTTACATGAGCCTAACCTCGGATATAAACTGCCTAAGCAGGCTGAAAGGGCGGTAGATGAACGCATTGTTTATATTATGAATACAATATTGCAGGACGTTATAAATCGAGGTACGGGTAGACGAGCTCGGGCGCTTGGCAGAAACGACTTGCACGGTAAAACAGGGACGACTAATGACCAGAAAGACGCCTGGTTTAATGGCTTTAATGATAAGTTGGTAGCAACTGCCTGGGTTGGTTTCGACCAACAACAACTGTCATTAGGGAATTATGAAACCGGTTCTAAAGCAGCTTTGCCTATGTGGATAGAGTTTATGCAAACAGCATTAAAAGGGGTGCCTGAAACTAAAATGCAGCGCCCTGAAGGCTTGGTAAACGTAAAAATAAATGCTGAAACGGGTGAGCTGGCAAGTGCATCAGATAAAAATGTTGTTTTTGAAATATTCAGAGCAGAGCTAGCCCCAAAAGAAGAAGACGCGGAATCATTACCCTCAAATACGGGTAATAGAGGTGATATTCCCGAGCAATTATTTTGATTTTTAAGCGCACTCATTATTTGTAAGAAAGAGGAGCGCAGTTTGAGTGTGTCTCCCTCGGGGAAAGCTCGCGTTTTATGCGCCCTGTCCCCTAAACCCATACTACGAAAAGTTGACAGGGTAGTAGACTTACCCCGTAAAGTTTTATTTGGATCAAAAAGCAGGGCAGTGCAAGTGAGAGTTAGTCAGTGTCTGAAATAGCAAACTGCCAGTGATAGTTTTATACTAAATTGCATATTAAAAAATATAACTTACGAGATTAATTATGTGTGGTATTTGCGGAGAGTTCAGGTTTGATGGTTCAGCACCTGATTTAGCACGAACAAATAAAATGATGACCCGCCTCGAACGAAGGGGACCTGATCATGGTGGCTCATATTCAGACGGGCCAATATCTTTGGGTCACAGAAGGCTGGCAATCATTGATTTATCCGAGCACGCCAATCAACCGTTAGTTGATCAGCAATTAGGTCTGGCGCTTGTTTTTAACGGTACAATTTATAATTTTCCCGCCCTGCGCTCTGAGTTACAGGATAAGGGGTATCATTTTTTTTCCAGCGGTGACTCTGAAGTTATTCTTAAAGCGTATGCTGAATGGGGTGAAGCCTGTGTAGAGAGACTTCATGGTATGTTTGCCTTCGCTATCTGGGATATGCGCAAGCAGCGCTTATTTTTAGGGCGTGACCGTTTAGGTATAAAACCTCTCTATTACAGCTTTAATAACAAACGACTTTTATTTGCCTCAAATGCACAGGCCTTGCTGGCAACAGGTGATATTGATACCTCCATTGACTCTGTGGGTCTTCATCATCAGTTAACTTTGCACGCGGTTATACCGGCTCCCCACACAATTTTAAATGGCATTAAAAAAATGCGTCCGGCTCACTGCGTGTGTTTTAGTGCCGATGGTGGGTTTAGTGAGCGTGAATACTGGGTGTTAAATGCATGCAGGCCTAAAGAACAGATGGATGAGCATGAGTGGACGGATGCCATTCATGAGTCATTAAAGTCTGCAGTAGAAAAACGTAAAACTATTTCTGATGTGCCTGTTGGCGTTTTGTTGTCTGGCGGTCTGGATTCCTGTCTGCTGGTTGCGTTATTAGCAGAAGCGGGTGTCGGTAATATAAAGACCTTTACAGTCGGTTTTGAAGATCAGCCTGAAGAAAAAGGCAATGAGTTTGAATTTTCTGATCAAATTGTAGACAGGTATAACACCGAGCATCACAAGTTTTTTATACGTAATGACAGGGTGCTGGATTATTTGCCAAATGCTGTTGATGTTATGGCCGAACCGATGGTTGGGCAAGATGCGGTAGCATTTTATATGTTGTCTGAGCAGGTCTCTAAAGAAGTAAAAGTAGTGCAAAGTGGCCAGGGAGCAGATGAGGTTTTTGGTGGTTATTTCTGGTATCCGCAAATGCATGAAGCTGAAGGCGAGGATGATTTGAGGCGTTTCTCATCGCGTTACTTTGATCGTGATCATGAGGAGTATTTGCAAACAGTTAGTCAGCAGTTTCAAGGTGATGATTATACGGGTAAACTGGTTAAAAACCTGCTGGCTAAAGGTAATGCGGATGAATATTTAGATAAGGTTTTAAAGCTGGATGTAACAACGCTTATCGTGGATGACCCTGTAAAAAGAGTTGATAATATGACTATGGCGTGGGGGCTTGAGGCCAGAGTTCCTTTCCTTGATCATGAATTAGTAGAGCTGGCAGCAAGTATGCCAGCACATATGAAATTGCAGAGTCAGGGCAAGCATGTATTGAAAAAAATTGCCCGTGGAATAGTGCCTGATCCCATAATTGACCGGCCAAAAGCTTATTTCCCGGTACCTGCCCTAAAGTATGTTAGGGGGGAGTTTCTCGATTTTATGAAAGAAGTTTTACACAGTGAGGCTGCGCAGCAACGTGGTCTGTTTCAAGCCGATTATGTAGAAAAGTTGTTAGCAAAACCTGAAGATTATCATACCCGACTTCAGGGCAGTAAATTGTGGCATCTGGCCCTGCTGGAAATGTGGCTACAGCGTAATGTGGATGGCGCACACTAGCTTTTATTGAATACCTAAGGCCAGTCAATAATGGGTGTTTTTCAGGTTCATCTCCATCGGTGACTGAGCATCTTTCCCGCCTTGTCCCCTGTTGTGATGCCATCAAGAGTACTACGGAGTAGACTCGTTACACTACCCATTCTTAGTGGCATCGCAACAGGGGACAGGGCGCAAAAAGCAGCGACCTTTCCCCGATAGAGAAATGCCAAAGCAGTGCGCTGCCTCAACAGTCTTATCAATCTGCAAAAACAACCACTAATAAGTGCAATAGCCGTCATGCCCAATTCCCCTTCAACAAGCATGTATATAAACCACTTGAATCCCGTAAAATAGTCCCAATATACTATTTAGTAAATTTTTAACAGATTATAGAGGTGATGTATGGACGTAATGGATCGTATTGACGAAGCAGTTAAAGGCCATTCAGTGTTTTTGTTTATGAAAGGTACACCACAGTTTCCATCTTGTGGCTTTTCTAGCCGTACGGTAGATGCGTTGAAAAAGTGTGAAAAAGAGTTTGGTTACTGCAATGTGTTAGCAGATCCGGAAGTTTTTCAAAACTTACCTCGTTATGCTGACTGGCCTACATTTCCGCAGGTTTACATTAATGGCGAATTAATTGGCGGTTGTGATATTACTCTTGAAATGTTTGAGAAGGGTGAGCTTAAAAAGATGATCGACGAAGCTGCTGCTTAAGTTTCTCGCTTTGCACCAGACATAAAAAAACACGCTTTAAGCGTGTTTTTTTATGTCTGGTGCAAAAATCAGTAAAGCCAACAATCAGATTATTTAGAAAACAATCTGGTTTCTGCCATTTGCTTTAGCTTTATAAAGCTTTTCGTCAGCACATTTGATTAAGCCCTGAACTGACGGCTGTTCGCCTTCGCCTTTATAAAAGCACACACCAATAGAAGCGGTGACAGTTAAATCGCCTACAGATGTTTTGAATGGCCGTTGGTTGATGCTGGCAAGCATACGCTCTAGTGTAGAGTGACGGAAGTTCTCAGCACGTGTGTAGTGCATAATAATACCGAATTCTTCACCGCCCATTCGTGCAACCAGATCAGTTGGACGTACGGTGCGTCTTACTCGACGGGTAAAGCCAATTAAAACTTCATCACCAACATCATGTCCGTGTGTGTCGTTGATTTTTTTAAAGTGGTCAATGTCTAACATGACAAAACATACACCACCATGACGAGCTGACGCATCAAGTAAATGATATTCCAGTTGTCTAGTAAGTAGTCTACGATTACCAACGCCGGTTAGTGGGTCAGTAAGAGCCATTTCTTCGAGATGCTTTACAGTATCTTCAAGTTGTTGAGAGGTTTCCAGAAGATCGTTTTGTAAAGATGCTATTCTCGCTGCAGCATTAACACGTGCAGCCAGTTCATGAGGATTGGGTGGTTTGCAGATGTAGTCATCTACACCGCGGTCAAAGGCTTCAACCAGAGGTTCTATGCCTTCCTGAGCGGTAAATAAAATGATGGCAGTATAAACACCTAACTCTTCATCTTTCTGGCGAATAATATCAGTGAGTTCCAGGCCGTCCATTTCAGGCATAACCCAGTCAGCTAAAACGACATCGGCATGCATATCAGCCATCATGTTCAGGGCTTCACGTGCTCGTGATGCGACGCGAATGTTACTAAACCCTGCTTTTTTAAGGGCGGCCTGAATGACCACGCGGCTAAACTGCATGTCATCTACGATAATGATGGATACGTCTTTGTTCGACATCTGTGCTTTGTTGCGAGCCCTGTTTTTATAGTAGCTGTCTAAATAAGATAGACGAGCATAAGCTGGTTCCATGATAGTGGCCTTCGTGAAGTATAGCTATATTTTTTAACTGTGGCTTAAATAAAAATTTAATCCCGTCTTTTCCCCAAAAGATTTACAGTTATTCCCTTTGTCCCTAAATTATATATCTGGACTATATTCACCCTGAAAGCTATTTCATCTGCCTAAATAAGGTCACTATCGGGTAATCAGAGGTATATTACCATTAATCGTCAACTTGTGCAGTCCATACTAACCCTGTTGATCTGCGCCAGCGATTGACAATAATGCAAAAGAGTTCAGCTGTTTTTAATGTATCATAACTGGCGGAGTGAGCCTGATCATTATCCCATTCAATGCCGGCTGCTTTTACTGCTTTGGAGAGTACTGTCTGGCCATAAGCTAAACCGGCAAATGAAACCGTATCAAATGTGCTAAATGGGTGAAAAGGGTTTCTATTTATATTGCAGCGTTCGGCAGCGGCATTAATAAAACTTAAGTCCATTACAGTGTTATGTCCCACCATAATGGCTCGTTTGCACTGATTTGCTTTCAGGCTTTTACGGATAAATGAAAATATTTCACCTAATGCCTGAGCTTCAGCTATTGCCATTCTGAAAGGGTGGTAGGGATCAATGCCGGTAATCTCTAGTGACTTTGGTTCCATGTTCGCGCCTTCAAAGGGCACAATATGACGGCAAATCTGCTCATCTATTTCTATAATACCGTTGTTGTCCATTTTTAATGTGGCAGCAGCAACCTCTAATAATGCATCTTTTTTAGCATTAAAGCCGCCGGTTTCCACATCAATGACAACGGGCATAAACCCCCTGAAGCGGCGTGACATAGGTGTTGGTTTATCTGTGTCTATACTCATTCGGGTGATGATTCTTTAAGTAGGCTGTAATATATTTTAAACATGAAAAATATAAAAACATTGTTAGTTCTGACTCTGCTGCTTATTAGTTTTTGGCAAATTAGTTTTGCCGAGTCAGTTGATAAGTTGGGCATTCTACACCCCAATGGCCTGTTATGGAAAATTGAAAAGCAGGGAATAACAAATAGTTATCTTTTTGGTACGATGCATGTGGGTGACCCCAGGGTGACAAATTTGTCTAGAGAAGTGGAGCAGGCCTTTATGCAGGCGGATCATTTTTCTATGGAAGTGTTGATGAATTTTCAGGCTATGGGTGTTATTACGAGTGCCAGTTTTTTTAATGACGGGCGGACACTGAAAAGTATTATGGGGCATATTGAATATAAGCGTCTGACTAGCTTAATTAATAAACGACTATTTTTATCTGAAGATGTTATTAATAATATGAAACCCTGGGCTGTCTTGATGTTGCTGATGATGCCAGCCGATCAACAATCACAGGGGGCAGGCGCTTTAGATATGGTACTTTATCGACGAGCAAGTCAGCGTAATATGAAATTGACGGGGTTGGAAACTGCTGAGGAACAGATTGCTGTTTTTGACTCCATGAGTATGCATGATCAGCTTTGGATGTTAAATCGTGCAATAGACGAAGTTGATTCTAGTGATGCGCAGATGGCTGAGATGCTAAATGCTTATATTAGCCGGGATCTTGCAAAATTAGTAATGATTCAGCAGTCACAAATGTATGAGGGTTCTGAAATTGATGACAGATTTATGTATCAGTTATTAGATGTTCGTAATGTTCGGATGGCGGAGCGTATGTCACCTATGTTGGAAAATGGCAATGCTTTTATAGCTATTGGAGCGTTACATTTACCCGGTAAGGCAGGCGTGTTGCACCTGCTTGAGCAGCAGGGATATAAAGTTACTTCAATTTACTAGTTTGTTGTGTCATTAACATGTCACTATCTCTCGGGGGCGGCCTCGTTTTTTGAGCTCTACCCCCTGCTTTGATCCTGATTCGATTGGCAGAGTATGGGCTGGCGTGTCGTGACTATACCAGTTGCCAGCTTTCAGTTTCACCAGCATGCAATGGAACTATCTGGCCATCTGAAAAAGGATAACTTTCAGGCACGGTCCACTCGGCTTTCTGCAGCGTGATCGTTTCCGTGTTTCTTTTCATTTCGTAAAAATCAGCACCATGAAAACTGGCGAAGCCTTCAAGCTTATCCAGTGCATTATTAGCATCAAATGCACGTGTATATAATTCAATTGCTAGCGGTGCTGAAAATATGCCGGCACAGCCGCAGGCATTCTCCTTGTTGTTTTGTGAATGAGGCGCGCTATCAGTGCCTAGAAAAAACTTTTTATTTCCTGAGATGGCCGCGCTATTAAGTGCAAGACGATGTTCCTCTCTTTTTAATACGGGAAGACAGTAGTAATGAGGGCGGATACCGCCTTTAAAAATAGCGTTGCGGTTATAAAGTAAGTGCTGAGGGGTAATCGTCGCGGCTGTATAGTGATCTTCAGACAAAACAAAATCAACGGCATCTTTTGTTGTAATGTGCTCAAACACGATTTTAAGCTCAGGAAATGCTTTGCGAGTAGGTAAAAGAACCTCTTCGATAAACTGCTTTTCACGATCAAAAACATCCACCTCTGGGCTGGTTACTTCGCCGTGCACTAATAAAAGCATATTATGTTTTTGTAAGGCTTCAAGTGTTTTGTAACATTTGCGTATATCGGTTACACCTGCGTCAGAGTTAGTTGTAGCACCGGCCGGGTATAGTTTTACTGCAACCACATGGCCACTTTTTTTTGCCTTCGCAATTTCTTCTGGCGGGGTATTATCAGTGAGGTAAAGCGTCATTAATGGCTGAAAGTTCTGCTCTGCAGGTGTAACAGCAAGGATACGATCACGATAGGCTAAAGCCTGTTCAGTGCTAATGTTAGGTGGCGACAAGTTGGGCATTATAATGGCCCGAGAAAACTGCCGGGCAGTAAAGGGTACGGTGTACTTAAGGGCGTCGCCATCGCGTACGTGTAAATGCCAGTCATCGGGTCGTGTAATAGTGAGTTTCATAAATGTCAGAATGTTGTCGGTTGTTAGGGGTATAATTATCGAGTATTAAACAGAAATTGCCAAATTAAATATGAATAGTTTTTTTAAACCCTTATCTGGGCTTCTGCTTCTAAATAAGGGACCACAGGATTTACCTTACTCTACCGTACTAATGCGACTATGTTTAGTGGTTTACTTTGTGACAGGAATACCCGGTCTCATTATTAGTACCGACTTTCAACATGCTGTATTTGCCATGGCATTAGACGTTATAGTTATGATGCTCTATATATATGCATGTTTACAGGCGTTTTCCAAGTTGGAGCGTTTTGTGCAAACGGTTATAGCTCTGGCAAGTATTGGTGTTGTTTTTCAGCTCATTGTTTTACCCATGTTATATAACTTTAATGCTGACCCGGAAGCAGCGGAAGCGATGTTAAGTCTGTCTCTGTTGTTGTTAATGTTTGTTAGCTGGAATCTGGCCGTTTATGCTCATGTGTTCAGGGAGTCTTTTGGGGTGCGTTTGCCGGTGGCTATGATTTTGACGGTTTGTTATATAGTGATTTCACTATTGGCGAGAAAAATAGTTTTTCCAGAACTTTCTTAAATAAATATAAAAATAGAATACGGAGTTAAATTTGCATATTCATGTATTGGGGATTTGTGGCACATTTATGGGAGGCATTGCGGTGCTTGCCAGACAGGCAGGGCACAAGGTAACCGGGTCTGACCTAAATGTGTATCCTCCAATGAGTACACAGCTTGAGGCCCAGGGAATTAATTTGATGCAGGGCTACAAAGCTGAACATCTTGTGGATCAGGATCAAGTGGTTGTGGGTAATGTTATGTCTCGGGGTAATGAGGCTATCGAACATGTTTTAAATAAAAATTTAAGTTATAACTCGGGGCCACAATGGCTCGCTGAAAATGTACTAAAAGACAAGTGGGTACTGGCTGTTGCTGGAACTCATGGGAAAACGACCACTAGCTCTATATTGGCATGGATTCTTGAGTATGCAGGGTTGGAGCCCGGTTTTTTGATTGGAGGTGTGCCAGCTAATTTCGGGATATCCGCGCGGTTAGGAGGAGGTTCATTCTTTGTTGTAGAAGCTGATGAGTATGACACGGCTTTTTTTGATAAACGCTCAAAGTTTGTTCATTATCATCCGAGAACGGTTATTTTAAATAATCTTGAGTTTGATCATGCCGATATATTTGAAGATTTAAACGCCATAAAAAAACAGTTTCATCATTTAGTAAGAACAGTACCTGGTGAAGGTTTAATTGTGCACAATAATGATGATAAAAATGTGCAGGATGTTTTGCAAAAAGGTTGCTGGAGTGAACGGGCAGATTTTGCGAATAACGATGAAAGTCTGTGGATGATTGATAATGTTTCATCTGACGGGCGATGTTTCGATGTACTGTATAAAAGCGAAAAAGTAGGCACAGTAAAAAGTAATTTACTTGGTCCGCATAACCGTATGAATGCTTTGGCAGCTATTATCGCAGCTCACCATGTAGGGGTGCCA